>ODAI014688308.1_pt1 | contig 11084 bp, 8 predicted proteins | sample 1539321 | NCBI WGS metagenome assembly ODAI01 (sample SAMN02144231, study PRJEB22623) | gut metagenome | biome: sheep rumen | host: Ovis aries | place: New Zealand | reverse complement strand
GTTCTCAACCGTTTCCGACGAGGCTCGTGCCAACTGGAACCGTTCTGACCATAACGTGTTCAACGTGCCAATGGGTGTGACATACTATCCTGGCAATCCAGAGCTTACTTTCTGGTGTCCTAATGTGAATATCTTCCGTGATCCTCGTTGGGGACGTGGTCAGGAGACCTGTGGTGAGGACCCATATATGAATGCTGTTCTTGGTGTTCAGACAGTTCTCGGTATGCAGGGTAATGATGACAAATACTTCAAGACTCATGCCTGTGCAAAGCACTATGCAGTTCATAGCGGTCCGGAACCTCTTCGCCACTCATACAACGCAACCGTCTCTATGCGTGACCTTTGGGAAACCTATCTCCCTGCTTTCAAGGCTTTGGTAAAGAAGGCTAACGTAAGAGAGGTGATGTGTGCGTACAACCGTTATGAGGGCAAGCCTTGCTGTACAAGTGACCGCCTCTTGGTTGATATCCTTCGCCGTAAGTGGAACTATGACGCTATCGTCTTGACTGACTGTGATGCTATCAACAACTTCTATAACAAGGGACAGCACGAAACTCACAAGGATCCTCTCTCTGCTTCTGTAGATGCAGTTCTCAATGGTACAGACCTTGAGTGCGGTAAGGTGTTCATGGTACTTACAGAGGCTCTTCAGAAGGGATTAATAAAGGAATCTGTACTCGACGACCATCTTAGAAAGACACTTATGGGACGTTTCGAGCTTGGTATGTTCGACCCTGCTGATATGCTTCCTTGGGCAAATCTCACACCAGATGTAATCAGTAGTGAGGCAAACAACGACCTTGCAACTCAGGCTGCTCGCGAGTCTATGGTTCTTCTGAAGAACAATGGCATTCTTCCTCTTTCAAAGGATATCAAGACAATAGCAGTCGTTGGTCCTAATGCCGATGATGTTGAGCTTCTTAACGGAAACTATGGCGGTACTCCTACTGATAATCACAAGCATTCTTTGCTTGAGGGTATCAAGAATGCCGTTCCTGGTGCAAAGGTAATCTATCACAAGGCTTGTACTCTTGCCGACGAATACAACACAATCGGTCATCTGAAGGATTTCAATGACGGAAAGGGCGCATTCGTTGAGTTCTGGAACAACAACGAGCTTGAGGGCGAGCCTGCAGTAACCGGTTACTATACTGATGCGTTCAACTTCTCAACATTCGGAGGATGGGGATTCGCACAGGGAGTAAGCACAGAGAAGATTTCCGTACGTGTGACAGGTACTTATAAGTCAACCTTCACAGGTGATATGAAGTACACTCTCACTACCGATAACGGCTATATCCTCAAGGTAAACGGTGAGGTTGTAGAAAAGGCTGAGCCTTCACGCCGTCGTTTCGGTTTCGGCAGAGCACCTGAATATAAGTCATTCCCAGTAAAGGAGGGCGAGACATACAATATCGAGATTGAGTATCGTCGTGGCAATGGCAACTTCGCTATGCTCCGTGGTGATATCTGCGAGAGAAAGCTTGTTGACTATACCGACATCGCCAATGATGTTAAGCAGGCAGATGCTATTATCGTGATTGGCGGTATCTCTGCAAGTATGGAAGGTGAAGGTGGCGATAAGGCCGACATCGAGCTTCCAAAGGTACAGCAGAGACTGCTTGAGGCTATGCGCGGAACTGGTAAGCCTGTAGTTATGGTGAACTGCTCTGGTTCTGCTATCGCATTCGGTAGCGTTGAGGACAAGTATGATGCTCTCATTCAGGCTTGGTATCCTGGACAGGGTGGTGCAAAGGCACTTGCTGATGTAATCTTCGGCGATTACAATCCTTCTGGCAAGCTTCCTGTTACATTCTACACATCAAACAACGACCTGCCTGACTTCCTTGACTACAGTATGGAAAACCGTACATACCGTTACTTCAAGGGCAACGCTCTCTACCCATTCGGCTATGGAATGTCATATACAACATTCAACTATGGCAAAGCAAAACTCTCTAAGTCTTCTATGAAGAAGGACGGCAAGATAACAGTCACCATTCCTGTCACAAATACAGGTAACCGTGAAGGTGAGGAAATCGTTCAGGTATATGTAAAGGCATTGGAATATGCCGATGCTCCTATCAAGTCGCTGAAAGGCTTCCAGAAGATTAAACTTGCGGCTGGTGAGACTGGCAAGGCTGTGATCACACTCGATGGCGAATCTTTTGAATATTATGATCCGTCAATTGATGAGCTTTCTACACGCTCTGGTAAATATCAGATTATGTATGGAAGTTCTTCACTTGACAAAGATTTACAGGTCTTGGATTTTTCTGTAAAGTAAGTTTTTTTTGAATAAATTGAGGCCCGCCCCGTTATGAGGCGGGTTTCTTTTTTTCTTGCTTGGAGAGGGTAGAGATGTTTTTTTCCTGTTTTTCTTCATTTTTTCGAGAGATTTGTATGTTAATTATGAGAAAAAACTTATCTTTGCACTCACAAATCAGTTTCGTGCGAGGACGCACTCGGTAATCAAACAATCTAATAAGAAAAATAATATGCTAAACGAAATCTATACTCAGATATGCGCTTCGGAAGTTAATGCTATTGGAGCAATATACAAGTTGTTTATAAGTCTGTTACTTGGAGGAATTATAGGTGTTGAGCGTCGTCAGAAAGGACAGGTGGCAGGTATGCGCACGTTTGCCCTTATCTCCATGGGAGCAACTCTTGCCATGCTCATTTCCATCTATATCCCACAGGAATACATGGGATTGAAGAATGGAGACCCAGGACGTATTGCGGCTCAGGTAATATCAGGTATCGGTTTCCTCGGTGCTGGCGCCATCATTCAGATGAAAGGCTCTGTAAGAGGACTGACCACAGCTGCGGGTATATGGATGACTGCCTGTATAGGTTTGGCGGTTGGTGCAGGAATGTTTGTCATTGCCACGGCTGCCTGTTTCCTTATCATTGCCATCTTGAAGGCTTTCGAGTTCTTTGAGAAGATATTCCTCAAGGGCACAGAGCAGAATGTGATAAGGTTGAAGGTGTCAAGAATCGTCAAGGACTCAAATGTTTACCACGATTGCTTCAAGAGGCATAACGTCCATCTGTCATACGAGTATCTGCGTTATGACTATACGGAGAACTTCACTACTTTCAACTTCATTGTGCGCACCAATGACCGTACAGATTTCGTGGAACTCTTCCATGATATTCATTCTTTGGGCGATGTAATGTCGCTTACCCTGACCAATGAGGTGAACTAAATGAAATTCTATGGAGTCGCGTTTCGTGACGTCATCGGGCACCAATGAAGTTGAAAACGAAAAACGCTTTCAAATAAGGAGAGTGGATATGAGCAGCTTCTAATAGACCTATGTCGGTGTGTGTGTTTGGTAACAGATACTATGTTACCATTGCCGCTTGTGGAGTTTCTTATATAATCTGTGTTATACGTAGGTGAGACGGCATCTGCATCACTATGGAAAAAGAAAGGTAACATAGTAACTGTTACCAAATAAGGGGACTATCCCCCCATACATCCTAAAGGTCTTATTATATAAATAAATAATATTTATTTATATAATAAGCATTATAAAGTAGCTTTCCGGGTGTGTGTGTTTGGTAACAGTTACTATGTTACCTTTGTCGCTTTTGGAGTTTCTTATATAATCTGTGTTATGCGTAGGTGAGACGGCATCGGCATCACATGAAAAAGAAAGGTAACATAGTAACTGTTACCAAATAAAGGGACTATCCCATACATTCTAAAGGCGTCTTTCCTGATTTTGGTTTACAGTTTAGTTGTTATTATACTGCATTCATTGACATCATACTTGAAAGGTTGTCGTTTTCCTGGAAAGGTTTACACAATCCTGATTTCGTTGACATCATACAGAATTCGTTTACTCCGCATGGAAAACTATGAAAAACCCTATTCCCAAACCATCTCTCAAGTTGATACGGGCTTTCAATGAGATTCTGCAAGAACTTCCAACTTCCTTCGATGTAGTTCCGATGTACCTCCGTTATAAGTCCGTTGTAAGTCCGTTGTAAGTCCGTTCATCCTATAGTCCTAGGAGCGGACTCAGAGCGAAGGCACAACGAAGGCTGAACGAAGGCACAACAGCATTTCTAATCCTGCAATAACAAGTAACGGGTAACAATAAGGATTTCTGTGTTAGCGTACGTCAATATTAACATAATAGAAGACAGCCAGAAACGACGCTTCGCTTTTGACTGTCTTTTTTCAGTTCTATTGGAGAAAACTAACTTTATTTACCTGAATACAAATCCTATTAAATTCGTGTAGATAACTTAACAAACTGTTTCAATTTTTTATCGGGTGAGCATTGATGTGAGTACTGCTCCTGCCACAGCACCTGCAATTACAGCTCCTGCCTTATCACCATGACAATGATGATGGCGGTGATGACGATGACAGCGCTCCTCAACAACTACTGGACGCTCTACAACTACTGGACGCTCAACAACAACCGGACGCTCTACAACTACAGGTCTTTCAACGACTACAGGAGCGTGGTGATGATGATGTCTTACATGTACTGGTTCAACAACCACAGCGTGGTGATGATGTCTGCCATGATGATGGTGATGATGACGGTGATGAACTACTTCAACACGATGATGAGGACCATGATGATGATGCTGTGCAGAAACTGAACCTGTGCAAATGAATACCATTGCGATGAGGGTGAGAATATACTTTTTCATAATTGTATAGTTTTAGAATGTTATAATTTTTTTGTCTTTTTTCTGAGTGCAACGTGCGAAGCAACCTCGCACGAGAGAAATAATCGACGTCGCTCGCAGAGCGGTGGATGTCTCTGATTTCTGAGTGCAAAGTTAATATATAATTATTATCAATCAAACAACTTTTCCCTACAATGGCAGGGATTTTTCCCTAATGATGTATAGGAAATTCCCTCGATAGTTTTTTTTTCTTTTTCCTGATTAAACTTTTGCCTTGTCAATACGTCCTATGAATATAGGAATAGATATAGAAAATTAACCAAAAAACTTATAAGAATGAAAAAGTCTTTCGTGACAATAGCGCTCTCTGTTGCGCTATGTTTTACATCATATAGTGCATTTGCACAGAAATGGGTTGGCACATGGACAACCGCCCAGCAACTTGTTGAACCTCATAACCTTGCCCCAGAACCGGGTTTGTCGGGTAATTCCATACGTGAGATAGTTCAGGTATCTGTGGGAGGCGAGAAGATTCGCGTGAAGTTCTCAAACGAGCATGGCAAGTCGCCTCTGAATATCAAGGCTGTAGAGATAGCTATTGCCCAAAGTAGTGGCTCTTCTGCCGATGTTAAGGCCGGCACTTCAAAAAGCCTGAAGTTCAAGGGGAAAGCAGGTGTTACGATAGAGCCGGGAAAGATGGTTGCTTCTGATGCAATTGACTATAAATTGGGGAATCGAGAGAATGTGGCTGTCACCATTCACTATGGAGAGTGTGACAACAAGATTGTGACGGGGCATCCGGGAAGTCGTACTACAAGTTATCTTGTTGAGGGGAACAGTTCTGATTTCTCAAAGGCAAAGAAGACAAACCATTGGTACACTATATGCGGTATAGATGTTATAGGAAACAAGAACACCCGCGCTGTTGCTGTTCTTGGTAACTCCATAACCGATGGTCGTGGCTCTACCACTAATCAGCAGGACCGTTGGCCTGATAATCTCTCGCGTGCTCTTCTTGCCAACGCAAAGACTAAGGACGTGGCTGTGCTTAATCTCGGTATAGGAGGTAACTGCATACTCCGTGGCGGTCTTGGTCCTACGGGTTCTGCGCGTTTCACACGAGATATCATGCAGCAGGAAGGAGTGAAATATGTGATTATCTTTGAGGGTATCAATGACCTTGGTGGTAGTCGTAATGGCGAGCAGACAGCAAACGCTCTTATAGAGGCATACAAGAAGATGATTGCGGAAGCTCATGCAAAAGGCATAAAGGTATATGGCGGTACGATAACGCCTTTCAAGGGTAATAATTACTACACGGCAGACCATGAGGCTGCCCGCAAGAAAGTGAATACTTGGATTCGTACAAGTGGAGCTTTCGATGCTGTCATAGATTTTGACAAGATTATAAGGGATTCCGCTAATCCGGAGGCTTTGCAGAAGAAGTTCCTGTATGAGAATGACTGGCTGCATCCTAATGCAGAAGGCTATAAGACAATGGGCTCAGGCGTTGACCTCAAACTGTTTCAATAGGATATTCAAGTTAGTACTATAATAATTCCAGATCTTTTACCCAAAAACGACGTGTTTCGGCTTCTGTCTATGGTTGGATGATTGCAATCATGATAGGAGCCGGATTCATTTCTGTTTTTGTTAAATCATAGCTATTATTCGTCTTTCTTGTATTTTTTTCGTATTTTTGTAGCATAATCCTAAACTTTCAGCGTTTTATATGCGTAAGAAACAATGTAATAACTAAATAAAATATGATCAAACTAAACAATGGAATTGAGATACCACAGATAGGAGTCGGTACTTGGACACTACGTGGTGAAACAGCAGTAAACAATGTTCGTCTTGCCCTTGAGGCTGGTTTTCGTCATGTAGATACCGCTCAGCTCTATGAAAATGAGGCGGAAGTTGGGCAGGGAATATATGACAGTCTTATACCTCGATGTGAGATATTCCTTACAACGAAAGTTGCAACCAACATAATGCGTGAGGGTAGGGAAGCGGTAAGGCAATCAATAGAGGAAAGTCTGAGAAAACTAAATACAAAATATCTTGATCTCTTGTTAATCCATTGGCCTGTAAAGGACTGTGTAAAGGATACATGGCAGGTAATGGAGGATTTCGTGCGTCAGGGAAAGGTACGTTCTATTGGAGTCAGCAATTTCAACCGTCATCATCTTGAGGACTTGCTTTCGTATGCTGAGATTCGTCCTGTGATAAATCAGATAGAGGTTCATCCGTTCATGACGCAGGAAGAAAACATTGCATATAACCGAGAACTGGGTATTCAGGTTCAGGCTTGGGGACCTTTCGGACAAGGTGATATTGATGTCGTGGGGCATCCTTTGCTTCAGTCTCTTGCTGCAAAATATAATAAGACAGCTTCGCAGATAGTGCTTCGCTGGATTGTTCAGCGTGGTCTTATCACCATACCTCGTGCCAAGCCAAATCACTTTGCTGAGAACCTTGAAGTTATGGAGTTTGCTCTCTCTGATGAGGATATGACTGCTATTAGTGGCTTGAACCGGAATCTGCGTTCGAATGTACTGAATGATCCTGAGAATTTTCCTTGGTAAACACATTTATAGATCACACCTATATATAATATGAGAAAATCAATTCTTACCCTCTCATTGCTCTTTATGGGCATTGTGAGTTCTTTTGCCCAATATAAAAGAGTGAATGATCTCGCTTATTCGCAAGAGGATAATGCCTATGCCAAAGAGCGTTGCAAGCTTGATGTTTATTACCCAACTGACAAGAAGGATGTGCCGGTAGTGGTATGGTTTCATGGTGGTGGCATTGAGGCTGGTGAGAAATACATAGATAACGAGCTTCTTGATGCAGGATATACCGTCATAGCGGCTAACTACAGATTGCTTCCCAAGGCTACTATTGACGAAGTTCTTGATGATGCTGCCGCTGCTGTGGCATGGGCTTTCAAGAATGCAGAGAAATACAATGGCAGCAAGCGTAAGATATTCGTTGCAGGACATTCTGCTGGTGGTTATATGCTCGACCTTATTGGCTTGGATAAGCATTATCTTCAGAAATATGGAATTGATGCAGATTCCATTGCCGGACTCTTCCCGTTTAGCGGACAGGTAGTTACACATTATAATATCCGTAAGCAACAGGGCATTGGTCCTCTTCAGCCGACTATTGACAAGTATGCTCCTCTAACCCATATAAGAAAAGATTGTCCGCCAATCGTTATAATCTCTGCAGATCGTGAACTTGAACTGTTTGGCCGTTATGAGGAACAAGCGTACTTCTGGCGTATGCTGAAACTTGTAGGGCATCCTGACGTTACGCTCTATGAGATGCAAGGTTTCAATCATGGTGATATGCCGCATCCTGCATACCATGTTATGAAAGAACATATAAAAAGACTGACAAGGTAATTTGTCAGTCTTTTTTTATTTCAGAAACCTTAATAACTAGAAGGCTTTGTAAGGTCTCCGGCAACAATTTCTCCACAATGCTTCTCGCTGAACTCACGATTGATATCCGCCAGTTCCTTCAAACCGAGGATGTAGTCATCGTAGATGTCAGACAAATCATTATCGTCACAATCACCGGCACTGAAACTCAATGCGTTCTGCACAATCTCCTTACGCTCTTCAAGAGTCGTATCTTTTATAAGTAAACTTTTCATAGCTTTATATTTTACACTTTCAACTTTACACTTTATTCTTTACTCTTTACACTTTCTTCTTTTATTAATCTCATTGATGAAATCCTCCTGATAACGAGGGGATATATACACCACATCATATTTGTTATAGTGAATGGCGAGCCTTTTTAGTGAACCTGCCGGAGAACTGAGAATACATCTGCTTGGTTCCATCTTCCTAATGCTGTCAATCTTGATATCTTTATGAATCCAGAAGAAAGTATATATTCTCAACGAGTCGTTGTATATTACATATTTTATATTGATGATGCCTGCCGTCGTTATTCCCAATACTAAAATAACAAAAGCTGAATTTAGAATTATTGCCGTTTTGGAGGCATGATGCAGAATCATTGGCGAAATACATAATACACCAGCTACAACAATTATAATCATTAGCAAAATGCTAACTCTTGTCTTGTAGGTTCTTGGTTCCATAATAGAGATTTGTTTTTAGTCTTGTTTAATAATGGTTTGTATAAAAAGAAAATATTTTTTTCCTTTTTTCCACTCCTATAATGCAAAGAAAAACAATAAACGTTTTATCTCAAAAAAAATCGAAATTTTATTGATTTTTGTTTGGAAATATCAGATATTTTCATTATCTTTGCATCGTGTTTTTCATGGTATTAGATTATTAAGGTTATAGCCCCCTACCACCTGTGAAGGCAGTAGGGGATTTTTGTATCTATTGGTCTGGGTTCGCAACGAATCCCTGATACTCAGGAACAAGAGATTTCTGTATTTCCTCGTAGCTTTGTTCCATTAGCATTTTTACATTCTCAGGTCCTTTGCCTATTGGATAGATAGGCTTGTGGATGGTGAGAGTAAGTTGATGGTAGTTTACAAACCCCATATCCTTCTGACGTGGTTTTACGTTAAAACTGCCATTGATTGTCAATGGTACTACAGGCAGCTGAAGTTCGTCGGCAAGGAGAAAACCACCTCGCTTAAAGTTTGCCATGTGGCCGGTAAAGGTTCGTGCGCCTTCTGGGAATAAAACCACAGACATTCCATGCTTTAGAAATTCTCTGGCCGTTTCGTATGTCTCCTTGATCTTTCGAGGAGAACGCTTGTCAACTGGTATGAATTTGCAAGCACGGCAACTGGTTCCAAGGAATGGAATCTTGAACAGCTGATATTTCATCATCCACTTGAAATTCTTGTTCAGATAACCATAGATAAGGAATATATCAAAAGCTCCCTGATGGTTGCTGACGAATACATAGCTCTCATTGGGGTTGATATTCTCACGACCTTCAACCTTGATAGGAAGAAACAACGATTTAACGATTATCTTACTCCAGATTCTTCCTGGATGATATGCCCAGTAGTTTGCATTTCCGAATCTTGTGCCAATAACGATAAATATAGTACAGATTATAAGTGATATGACTATTACAGGTACGCAAAATACGATTTGGTATATGTTATATAAGAACTTTATCATTTTCTGTGGTTAAATTTAATTTGTTCGCCTTTGATGTTTTCTAAGAGTATGCCGTTGCGAAGCACGAAATTTCCGTTGCATATCGTGTCGCGAACCTGCCAGTTGAATGTCCTTCCTTCCATAGGACTCCATCCGCACTTGCTCTTTATGCCCTCTCTTGTCACGGTCCACTTTGTTTGTGGCTTGACGATAGTGATATCAGCCTTATAGCCTTCACGTATGAAGCCGCGCCCGATGATTCCGAATAGTTTTGCCGGATTGTGCGCCATGAGCGTTACGAGTTTCTCTATTGTGAGGACTCCTTCATCCCCAAGGCTTAGCATAGCCGGTAATGAGAACTGTATCATGGGCATTCCAGACATTGCCTTTGCTGCACCGCCTTGTTTTTCTTCTATGCAATGAGGAGCATGGTCAGTACCGATTGTTGAAATCTGACCGTTCATAAGTCCCTTGCGAAGTGCCTCTTTATCCGACGGCTTCTTGATAGCCGGATTACATTTGATACGTGCGCCAAGAGTTCGGTAGTCGTTGTTGTCAAACATTAGATGCGCAACGGTAGCCTCTGCCGTAATCTGTCGCAAGTTTTCAGATGTAGTAGGGGAGAATATGGCATTCAGTTCCGCCTCAGTACTTATATGTGCTATATGAAGACTTGCGCCTGTCTGACGTGCAAGAGATGCTGCGAGGCATGACGATTCCATGCAGGCTTCTTCTGAACGTATGATTGGGTGGAACATCACATCTGGATCATCTCCCATCTGTTCCTTGATTTTCTTCATGTTCGCATTGATGATTTCTGTGTCTTCGCAATGTGCCATGACCACAAGATTACTCTTTGCCGCCGACTGGAAAATCCTTATCAATGCACTATATTTATCTACAAGCATATTGCCTGTGGAAGAGCCCATGAATAGTTTTATTCCCGGAATCTCATTTGCATCCATGCTCTCAAGAACCTCGATGTTATCGTTTGTTGCGCCAGGGAAGAAAGCCCAGTTTACAAGGCTCTTTTCTCTTGCCAGTTCCTGTTTCTCACGCAAAGTCTCCAAGGTGGTGGTCTGCGGATTGGTATTTGGCATGTCGAAGTATGAGGTTATGCCACCATAGACTGCGGCCTTAGACTCAGATGCAATGTCTGCCTTGTGTGTCAGTCCTGGTTCACGAAAATGCACGTGAGTATCGATGATACCAGGAATTACATAACATCCTTCTGCGTCTATGGTTTCGTAATCTCTGTATTTAGTGGCATCAAGTTCGCTGTCGTTTGCTGTTATCTTCTCGATGATG
>ODAI010317579.1_pt1 | contig 11084 bp, 10 predicted proteins | sample 1539321 | NCBI WGS metagenome assembly ODAI01 (sample SAMN02144231, study PRJEB22623) | gut metagenome | biome: sheep rumen | host: Ovis aries | place: New Zealand | reverse complement strand
TTGTATATATTATAAAGATTTCGATAGACCACACAATAGTCTATCGAAATCGAATTACATATCGAATCTGTATCCTTTTCCTGAAGCTGGCGATTCACCAAGCTCTAAGATACATTCGTTACATAAGTTATACAAAGACTCTTTAACGGATTTCTTAGATATTCCAAGCTCTTCAGCAATAGCTTTTGGTTCTATAGATGTATACCCACAGAAATCATTCATAAGAGTCTTCATACTCTTCCTGTCTCTATTGAAACCATCTAAGTGCATCAATAATAGACATAGAACCTTGTAATCATTAAGAGTAAGGTTGTGGTTCTTAACAACCTTCTCAATGAAGCTTTCTCGGTAAATAGTTACCGAGTCAGCGTTCTGAGTTACGGAGTTCACGCTCATAGAGGTTTGTCCTTTCTATTCTTAGTGAATACTTTCTCCGTTGTGTCAGGTTTCTCTTCAACGTTCTTCTTCAATACAGGAACGTTTCCAAGATCAACCGACTCATGAGTCTCACCGTAAGCTGAGCTTAACTGTGCCTTAGGGGCTTCCTTAAGCTCATCAGTGTCTGTTACGACATCCTCGATCTCAACTTCTTCTACGGCATCTTCATCATCATCAGTTACCACTTCCTCTGCAACTTCTTCTCTAGGTTTCTCCACCACCTTTGGTTCTCCATCGACATTAACAACAGCCTCAAGAGAATCTTCACTGTCGTCTTCGTCAAGGTAGTCGGATACCTCTTCGTTCGAAAAGGGTACATCGGGGTTCTCCTCTTCTTTATCTTCAACTACTTCATCAGGATGCTCAATCTGTCTTATGAACTGATCAAAGTCCTTTGGTGCTGAAGATGATGATTCTGCAAACTTAACCTCTGCATGAGACACTTCATTTAAATCTACCTGTCTGTTATCAGATAAGAGAAGTGCTGCACTCATAGGTTCAAGTGAACAGTCCTTGATAATTGCTGGTGTGTGGATACCTGAGTTATCAGATACAGTCTCTCCGATAAGATACTCATTGATGTATACTTCCATTACATCATTCATATTTTCCATAATGATACCAAGAGTATCTGCCGGCTCACCACCTATAATTTCAACACACTGTGCCACTGCATTCATAAGGATATCTTCAACATCGTTTGTATCATCTTTATGCTTTTTCTTTTTGCCTGTATCATATCCAAGCATAGCATTGATATCATTGTCGAAGTCCTTCTTTGAATGCTTCTTCTGTTTCTTCTCTGCCCCATGGATTACCTTGAGGACATCATTGATATTCGATTTGTTTTTGTTTTTCTTTCCCATAGTCGAATAACCTTTCCTTTTTTAGTTTATTATAATTTGTATAAAATCTGTTTTTTATAACAGGTTTTATTATGGTGATAGTATATAACTTGACTAGAAAAATAAAATCAAGATTATAGCACTATTGTAAGAGATTCTCTTGCCCTAGTGATTCCAGTATATAAAAACTTCTTAAAGTCATCATTAGAACCATAATGATCTTCTACCAAAAATATTACATTAGGCCATTCAGAACCCTGAGATGAATGAGTCGTAATAGCATAAGCATACTCAAACACATCGTACTTTCCATACATTTTTGTATGTTCCAGTTCCTCATCAGTCATTCCTATGCCCTGTGTCTTAAGACGTTGGTAATCAATCTTTAAGTTCTTTAAAGCTTTCTTACTGAAGTCTGGAATGAAATCAATCTTAATGGTATTCTTATCATAAGATGATCTGTCACAATAGTTACATATTCCGGCAGTACCATTAGTGAGATAAATACCTTTCTTCTTATCAATTTCAACTTCCCAGTCATTCTTTCTACAGATAAGCTTTTCACCAATATGAGGGAATGCTAATTCTTTATAACCGTGTATTCTGGTTCTAAAGAAATTATTCACATTCCATCTAAGTTTATTAGTTCTAGTAAGAACTATATCAGCCTGCTTTAACTGGAACTCCTGTAAATCCTTACGTAATATTACAGCTGATTTGCCATATACTCCGGGGATTAATGGTTCATCATGTAACACTCTTTGAGATAAGTAAATGATAGGGTCATTCTCTCTTTGTCTATGTATTTGAGTTAAGATTATGTCAGGGTTTTGTAAAAAGTATGGCTTACCAAATACTGGTGGTAACTGATTTAAGTCACCGAGTACTATAGTTGGTATACCAAATGAAAGTAAATCTTCAGCGATACTTCTTTCTACCATTGATCCTTCATCTACTACAAATAATTTTACTTTATGAGGTAATTCATCTTTATCCTTTAACTCAAATACTGGTTTTAATTTAGGTTTACCGCTAGGGTAATAAACTACATCACCATTCTCATCACGAACTACTTCATGTTTAAAGTTATATATAGTTGAATGTATAGTTTTTGCAGGTAACCCATGTTTAGCTAACTGCGATACAGCCTTTCCAGAAAAAGATACAAATAGAACTTCGCTTAGTTTTAAACCAAGTCGTTCTATTATGTATTGTACTAAGAAAGTCTTACCACTTCCACCGGGACCTGTTATTTCGAATACCTGGTCCATTCCACTGTGGAACCAGTTTTCTGCCTTTAATGAAGCAAATACTTGCTCATCTGTTAACTCAATTCCCATACTCAACTCCTTTCTAAATAAATGTATCATACCTAATAAAAACAAAGTATTAAGAACCAATTTGTACGTGATCTGCGAGGTATTAATTATGATCAAACGTAATGACATACTCGTCGGAAAGGAACGGTGATCCTAACATCTCATACTTGGAGCATATCTATTAAGGATATGCTCCATTTATGTTTTTATTTTATACACACCATTTATATAATAATTAGAAAGGACGTTGTGTATTATGATTAAAAATATAACTAAAGAAACTGATATGAGATTAAAGGAAATTACAGATAAGGTTCCTGAGAACTTAAGAGAATCAGCTATAACTCAGGCAGGAGTAATGCTTAAAAATATCTGTACGCTTGAATCTAATATACGTAATAAATTAAAGCTTTACCCCAATATCGAGGTGGTTAAACGTGACATTTATTATTATAATAGATTAATGATGACGATAAATAGCGATTTCGATATCTTAAGCAGCACCCTTCCAGATTCCTTCATCTCCAGCCGTGTATACAAAAAGGTTCGTGATTTAATTAGAGAATTGGAGATGGAAACTGAAAAGGAGATTTCACGACTTGAGGATAGGAATTTTAAGAAAGACTTCTCCTACTATAATGGTAATAAAAGGAAAATTAAAAAGAAGTTTAAGCAGTATGGCTCAATGACAATATTAGCGTATAAGATGAAAATGGACACAGTTGCTCTTGAGAAATATGTCGATTTATTTAAGCTTGATAGAAAATGCAATAAGCCGGATATATCTTCTGATCGTGAAAATGTTTTAGCGATTATAAGAAGTTTCGATATAAAGTGCAATGAATTCAAACACTTATCGAAATATGTGAATAGAATATCGGATGATGACATACTTGTGTTAATGGTAACTGAAGCTGAAAAACGAAAGAATGAATTATCTAGAGATTTTTATAGAATTGCTGGATATTATAACTAAGAAAAAAGGAAGTAGAGATACTTCCTTTTTCTACTCTGAAAACTTTTATTTAACTGGAAGGAGGTTGCAAATGGACCTTTTAAGTGATTATATTAACGAAAGATGTCTCACTTTAGAGGCATCAGATAATGTAGATAAATCAAGAAAATTTCTTATGGAAGTAAAGAAACTTGCAAAGAAATACAACGTTAATTTTTTCATAGTAACAGATGGTGCATCTGCTACTTTTAATCGTGGAAATAAAGCTGTTGAGAATGCAAGAAATGCTCATAAGAAATGGGAAACTGAACACGGATTTGACCCTGATGAAGATTGGGCGAAAGGTGAGTGACTATGGCTCTTACTAAAAGTGGTACAAAAAAGTGGGTTGATAGCTCAGATACTGGTGTAATTGCTGAGACTCAACCTATTCCCGGACCAGGACAAAAAGGTACGATTTACATTCCAAAATTAATGCCATTCATTCAGTTTGGTGGATTACAAAAACAAGCGAATGTAACAAATGGCAATATGATATTTAAGAATGCTCCTGATTGTAAACCTAATGCTCCTACGGTTGTATATACTCAGAACTATATAACAGCAACAGCTGCTAATGATGCTAACTGGGCTGATGTCCAAGGTGTATCTGGATATAGCCAAGTTGAATCATGGGATCAGACTGGTGTTGGCGAATCTGGTGGTACTGTAACCGTAACTAGAAAAGGTGGTGCTACACAATCTGGTACTATACAACAAGGAACATCAGTTAAGGTTACATTCAAATCTGGAAATATAGTTAATCCATATTTTGGACCAGCATAAATAGGAAGGTGTAATTTATGGCTTTACCGGTAAAAATAAGTGATCTTGTAAAGATTGGTGAGAAGGATGAAATGGCTTACAGAGTATTCCATGATAATCTTGAAATCACTAACGCTGAAGATGGACAAAAAATTATAATACCATTAAACCAGTTGGTTGGTAGATACAGATACTTCTTAGAACCCTATCTTATTAAAGTAGAGCTTAGTGATTATGAGTACTCTATTTATAGATACCAGCCTAAACGACTCTGTTATGCGTTATATAATACAACAGAGTTTTGGTCTTTTATACTGATGATCAATAACTGCATATCTAAGTTAGATTTCGATAAGAAGATCATTACTGTATTAGACCCACAAAACATAAAGAGATTTTTAAACGAGTTACTTATACTCGAGAAAGTGATTACATAATGGATGAATTACTTGAATATAGTCAGGAGTTAGATGTAGCACTATATGATTTAGATTACTACATGGAAGCTACTGACATAGTTTATGATCTTTCAGTATTTATTGCTAAGATACTGGAAGCTCTTATTGATTTCTTTAAGAAAGTTGAGGAAAGTATAGCTAAGAAAGTATATGAACTTAAGCTTCACCACCAATTAAGACAATTAAAGAAAGATTATGCTAATAACAGAGCAGAATTCATTAAAGCTATGAGTGGTAAGAAACCTACATTTTTTGATATGGTGGCTTTTAAGAAAGAAGCTAATGACTATATAAAGGCGGCTAATGATGCTATCACTAAAATAGATAGTAGCTTTAGAGTTCACAATGTGAATGATAGGGTTAAACGAGATGCTGAATTTATAGAAAAGCTTACAAAGAAATATGAAGAAAAGCTTAATGATAAAGATAGATTTATTAAAGCTGCATCTAGTTGGGATGAAGCTATTGATAAATATATCTATAATATCGAGCACTACAAAGATGAGATGAAGTCTATAGAAGATAAGACAAAGAAAGTTTATCAACTATCTAAAGATTATCTTAAGTATGATAATGAAGAGAATAAAGAGTTAGTTGCTAAAGCTGCGGCTGCTCGTAAATCTCGTATGGACTTTGCTCATGGCGCTAAGATAACAACTATGAAGTTTGCTGGATATTTCCTTATGTCTCAATCTGTAGGTGTGATTACCTCTGTTGGTAGAGCATTTAAATCGAATAGTCCAGTGGATGCTGTTGAACATATGGCTGCTGCTGGTGGTAGAGCAGCTGTATCTGGTATTGGATACTCAATAGTGAGACATGCTGAGAAATTAGATAGAGATCATAAGAACGGTAAATAAGATTAAGTATACTAGGCTTACGTCTAGTATACTTATTTTCGTATTTTCGATAAGTATTATCATACAATATTTACACGTAACAAAACCAGAATATATATTTGGTGGAGGAAGACAAGGATGTTTTCCAAGAGCCATGGAGAAAAAAATGAATAATAACAACACAGATCACCCAGTAGCAACATTGATTGGCACAGTGATTGGCCTTGTAATCTCAGTAGGAATTCAGTGGGGTTTCACGAAAGCAGCTTGTAAAGCGGCCATCGTTGAACATGAGAAGGAGAAGGCTAAAGAGGATGCTGAGTAATCAGCATCCTCATTTAAAAGGAAAGGGGGTTGAGTAATCAACCTTCTTTTTTATGATCCATTTTATAAGATAACCTAGCCCTCTTTTTTTCCGTATATTTGTAACATATCGTAATATATAATTTACACGAATAACAACAAATATATTTTTCAGGTGGAGATAATATCAAGAGCCTAGGAGGAAATATGAATAAGGGTATATTTACATTAGCAGTTGTTAGTGCAGCAGTAGTTGCTACAGGTATCATAGAATATCTTGACCAGAAAAGAAAAGTTAGAGAGTTCGAAGAAGCTTGTGACAACATGGTTGATGCATTTAATCAGACACTCGATGGCTGGGATGATGCGGTTACTGCAGCACGAGCTGCTTATGATGCAGTTGAAGCTAGCAGCATGGCATCAATGGCTAACCAGCAGGCAATGGACATGGCCATGATGGCTCATGAGCAGGCTAGCCAGATGTTCTTTGGAGGTTGATTCGTCAACCTCTTTTTTTACTCCTAGAAAACTTTTACTTAAGCAAAGGAGGGTAAATTACGATGATTTTTGTTAACGATTTACCATACCTTACGATTAGTCGACAAATTATAAATCTCCCTAAAGGTAATCCTTCAGGACGTGGTAACTTGATTTTTTTGTTAACACATAACAGAGAAGAATCTTACGCGTTGATTAATAGTAAGAAGAATTATAAGCATGGTACTTATTATAAATACTACTTCTACAATGTAAGATATTATGGAAAGATTGTAGGTAGATCATATCGTTTGAATGACTATGCCACAAGAAAAACCATAAAAGAAGATATACAAAAGTCTACAGGTCTCATGCTTTATCCGGGACTTAATTTAGGTTCCAACGGAAATAACGTAAATGTGTATTTTGACTTATCAAAATACCTTGATATATTTAACACAATGGCACCAAATACTACTCCCACAAGATACGTTAAGTTATTCTGGGATTATTTTAAGACCGTTTACTTTAGCGAGTCTTATGATAAGTATGATTATAAGATGGTGCTTATTGATATCGGTAACTTTAAAGGTATTAAGGGTGATCTTAGAACCATAATCAAGAATCCGGTATTCCTTTTATATTATGCTCTTTATAGGAATTTTGAGCTTGTGAAAGATGTGGATATAGACTTCGTTTTATTCCACAATAATTTCTCTTTAAAGATTAATCCATCTAAACTAGATGACAAATCTTTTAGATTAGTTATGAGGCTTTTAAAGCAGCTTTATACCTATGCTGGAGTAAATATTGGAACTGAGCTTGATGAAGAGGTTATCACTAAACAGGAAAGAGAACTTGTTGTAGCTGATCAGATAGCTGAGAAGCTTAATGCTACAGGTAAAGATGCTATAGAGGTTAAGACTATGGTAACTAACTTAGATGATGCTAAATCTGAAAAGAAAGAAGCTGAAGCTAAGAAAGAAACTATAAAAGCCTCTATAGAAGATAAGGTTAAGGAAGCTAATGAAAAGCTTTCTCCAAATGCTCCTGTTAGTAACAGTGAGAATATTACTGTAGCTAAAGCAGTTAAGGTTGATGCTGAAAATAGTATCATCGAAGACAAGGAGCTTCTTGCAACTATATTCGCATCAAACCAATCAAAGACTGTACCTAAGTCAGCTGCATCTTCTAAGAGAGATGAGGAACTTAGAAAAAACCTTGAGAATGTAAAGGTCAATAATGTAAGTATTAAAGATATTACCAAAGTTGACCCTTCACATATAGAGACTTCTACAAGATATGTAGGTAATGTAGTTAAGACCACAAATGAAAACGTTAAAAACGTTAAGTTTGTAAATAGAAATAAAGAGTATATTGAAAAAGGTCTTAAGTACGATATTGTTAATGCATTTAAGTCATTATCAGGTAAATCATTACCAATATACATCCGGAACATAGAAGTTACAGATACTTCATCTCCTATTGATCTTAAAGAGACATGGAGAGTAGAAGTTGAAGATGCAAACAGAGTAAGATCTACAATCACTGTAGATATTCCTAAGTTTGTAGACAACAAATTCATGTACATCGGCGGCAACAAGAAGCTTATTCTTAATCAGAATATGATGCTTCCTATAGTTAAGCTTAGTCCATCAACTGTACAGATTGTTACTAACTATAACAAGATGACTGTACAGAGAAATGAAACAAAGACATTCGCCGATATTACTAAGATAAATAAAGCAGTAGCTGATGTTCCGTCATTCGCTAAATGCTTTACTATCGGTAATGCTTTTGAAATAAATACTGGATACATCACAACTATTGAGTATGATGAGTTATCTAAGTTCTATACCAAGTATACTCATGGTAACTTCACAGTATTCTTTAATCAGGATGAAGCAAATGAATATGCTAAGTCTAATGGAATTAAGATACCTGATGGAACGATGTTTATCGGTATGAATGGTACAAGTGAGATATTTATCGATACTGATACTCAGTTAACAGAAGATGGTAAGACAATACCGTCACTTATAATCGAACATTCTCCAGAAGCTGCTAAAAAGTATATAGCTTCAATTAAGTCTGGTAAACGCCAGATGTATGCTGAAGTTGTTACTATGAAAAAGCCAGTGCCGGTAATTGTACTAATATCTTTCTGGGAAGGGTTTGAGAGAGTCCTTAAGTTAATGAATATCGAGTATAGACTCGAGAATAAAGTACCTAAGGATTTACCCAATACTGAATCTTTCATCAAGTTTAAAGATGCAGTATTTATCTATAAGAATAATGCAGTAGCATCTCTTATGCTTAATGGTTTAAGAACCGTTAAGACTGAGCAGATTAATATTGCCGATATGAATACTCGTAATCCTTATGTAGAGATATTCCGTAAAATTTATGGTAAGTTATCTATCGTTAATACTATGGATAACACATATGAATTTATGGTTGATCCTATAACTAAGGAAGTATGTGAGAATCAGAATCTCCCGGATAATATAACTGATATGTTGATTTACTCAGTTAAGTTATTGGCAGATAATCAGTTTGTTACTGAGATAAGTGAGACTCATTATAGAGTAAGATCATTGGAGATTATTCCTGCTATTCTTTATGATTCACTTGGTAAGAATTATATCACATATAAGAATTCTAATGGTAAGAAGAAATTCTCTATACCAAGAGATGATGTAATTAAGAAGTGTCTTGCACTTAAGACTGTAGAAGATTTGTCTGAGCTTAATCCAACTTACGAGATGGAAAGAACCAGAGCAATATCCAATAGAGGATGGCGTGGTAATAACTTGGAAGATTACTACAGTATTCCACGAAGAGTTTACCATGATACTATGAGAGGTATTATGGGTACCACAACATCACCTGATGCATCAGTTGGTATTGCAAGAACTCTTACAATGGAACCAAATATAAAGTCTTTAAGAGGATACGTTGATATCGCTGATAAAAAAACTATCAAAGACCTTAAAGACGTTAACTTATTCTCACCGGCTGAAATGAGTATGCCATTATCAGTAACACGTGATGATAACTCCCGTGTAGGTCATGCTATAAAGCAGTCAGGTCATACTGTACCAGTTAAGAACTCAGCACCAGTACTTATATCGAATGGTTTTGAACAGGTAGCTAGATTTGAACTTTCATCTACTTATGCAGTTAACGCAGATAAAGATGGTGTAGTAAAAGAGATAGCTAACGATATAATGGTTGTTGAGTACAAGGATGGAACTCATAGAGCAGTAAATCTTGGTCCTAACATCGTTAAGAATAGCGGTGGTGGATTCTATGAAACTAATGAGATTGTAACTGATCTAAAAGTCGGTGATAAGTTTAAGCAGAATGACTGCTTAGCATATCACAAAAATTTTTTCAAGACAACACCATTGCAGGGTACATCCATGACGATGGGATGTTTGGAGAAAGTTGCTCTTATGAGTACTTACAACACATTCCAGGATGCTACAATGGTTACAGAAAAACTCACAAGAGATGCATCAACTGAAATGACTTTCTGTAAGCAGGTAGTTGTTGGTAAGAATTCTCATGTATCATCAATTGTTAAAGTTGGTGATAATATCGAGATCGGTGATACTCTTATTCGTTTCGATGCTTCAGCTGATGATGCTGAAATCAATAACTTCTTGGCAGCATTATCTAAAGATCCAAAACTTGAATCAGAAATTCTCGATGCTTCGGCTAATAACATAAAAGCAAAGACTGCTGGTAAGATAGTTGCTATCAAAGTATACTCTACAGTAGATATTGCTGATATGTCCCCATCTCTCGCAAAGATTGTAAAGGGATTATATGCTGATATTAATAAGAGAAAGAAGATGCTCGAGTCTTATGATAAGACACCGGGTGTAATGAAGTGCGGAATGCTTTTCACCGAATCTGTTGAAAAGGTAGCTCCTAATAAGTTTGGAGTTATTCGTGGACAAAAGATGGAAGAAGGTTCTGTTCTTTTTGAGTTCTATACAGAGCATGAAGAGTTACTTGAAGTTGGTAGTAAAATTGCAAACTTTACCGGTCTTAAGAATACTATTAATGAGATTATCCCTGCCGGATATGAACCGTATAGTGAGTATAGACCAGATGAAGAGATATCTACTATCATAGCAGCTAACTCTATTCTCAAACGAATGGTTCCATCAGTTACATTAACTGCTTTGGGATACAAGGTTCTTATCGAACTGACTCGTCAGTGTATAGAGATATGGACCAAATCAGGTTCTGCTGACATAAAGAAATCTCGTAACGATATCTGTCAGAAGGTTTATAAATGCTTTACTGCATTCGATAAATCCGGAACTAACACTAAACGCTATAAAGAACTCTTTGAAGGTATGAGTGACATTCAATTCAAGAAGTTTATGGATTCGATGTCAACGACAAAAGACGCATACTTTACTCTTGATATAGTAGACTATGAGCATACTATATTTATGGATGACATTCAGAGAGCTGCTGATAGTATAAAGGTTCCTTTATTCGAGTATGTGGATATGCCATGGTTAACCATGGATAAGAATAATATAGTCCGTTCTCCACAACCGGTTGCTGTTGGTTATCTTTTAATCAAGAGGACCCAGCAAACAGTCATGAAAAAGAATGGATTG
>ODAI014621449.1_pt1 | contig 11085 bp, 8 predicted proteins | sample 1539321 | NCBI WGS metagenome assembly ODAI01 (sample SAMN02144231, study PRJEB22623) | gut metagenome | biome: sheep rumen | host: Ovis aries | place: New Zealand | reverse complement strand
CTGCCGATGAGGCAGGATTTTTCTGAATAAATACATATATCGTTGTAAAATGTTATTTACATTGATATATGGCAAAGAATGCATCTGTTACGGAAAGTTTTGAAGGTGTTAAACTGACACTTCGGAATTGTATTTCAAATATAGATTTAGAATATATAAATAGTTTTAAGTTTATTTTAATTACAGGTCATAGAATAATACTCGAAGCTCTGCATTAGCGCAGGGAATTTTGGATTTAGGATTATGTTTGAAGACTTAGCCTTCAAACCCTTTGATGATGATGCAGGCGCATCATCAGAGGAGCACCACGCCTGCGGAATGGTACGAAAAATGACTGAATTTTATGAAGCAAAACAGAAATGGCGTGAGATAGAGCCCCATAACCTTCTTCCCATCGCCGTTGACATGCATGACAGGGGCAGAAGGCTTCTGCAGCTTTTCTGCACCTATGTTGACAGGCATTTTGAGATAGTCTACATGTTCGACATGGGAGATTACAATGTTGAGAACATAAAGCTTATCTGCGAACCGGATGAGTTTGTACCGTCGATAGGAGAGCTCTACCCCTATGCTACGCCCTATGAGAATGAGGCGATCGAGCTATTCGGCGTGAAGATAAACGTGAAAATGGACGGGTACCGCCACAGGCTGTACCGTATCGAGGATGAAACACCCTATGTTTCGCCCTATGAAAAAGCAAGTTTCAAACGTGACTGACAGGAAATTTCTGATATATTGCATTAAAAGGAAAGATTATGGCAAAAAAAAGCGTGATACCCTTCGGACCCCAGCATCCCGTGCTGCCGGAGCCCATTCAGCTCGATCTGGTGCTTGAGGATGAAACCGTTGTGGATGCGATACCTTCCATAGGTTTTATCCACAGAGGACTGGAATCCCTGGTAACGAAAAAAGATTTCAATGAAATGGTATATGTCGTGGAACGTACCTGCGGCATATGCTCGTTCATGCACGGCATGGGCTACTGCGAGGCGGTGGAGCATGTCATGAACATAGATATACCCGTGCGGGCAAAATACCTGCGCATGCTCTGGGCCGAGATGTCGAGAGTGCATTCCCATCTTCTCTGGCTCGGTCTTTATGCCGATGCCTTCGGATTTGAGGCTTTGTTTTACCAGAGCTGGCGTTACCGCGAAAAGGTGCTTGACATGTTTGAGGAATCCACCGGCGGACGCTGTATCTTTTCCGTAAATAAGGTCGGCGGGGTCTTAAAGGACATAAAACCCGACATGCTTGCCTCGTTTAAAACGAGGTTTGCCGATCTCGAAAAGGATGTAAGGGCTCTTGCAAAGACCTTCCTTAATGACCTGACGGTAAATAAGAGGCTTCGCGGAACGGGCATACTTACAAAGCAGCAGGCGCTTGACATGGGCGCGGTCGGACCCTTCCTTCGGGGCAGCGGCGTTCACTTAGACATACGCGAGAGCGGTTATCTTGCCTACAGGGACATGGATTTTGAGGTCATAACAGCCGAAGAGGGCGATAATTATGCCAGGACCAAGGTGAGGATAGAGGAAATCTTCCAGTCGCTTTCGATAATCAGGCAGTGCATAGAGAAAATGCCCGACAGCCCTCTGTCGGTTCAGGTGAAGGGAAATCCCGACGGCGAATACGCGATGCGTCTCGAACAGCCGAGAGGAGAGGCGGTATATTATGTCAAGGCCAACGGTACCAAGTTCCTTGACAGGGTAAGGCTCAGAACACCTACCTTTGCAAATATTGCTCCCATGGTAGCGATACTTAAAGGCGCAAAGCTTGCGGATGTGCCGCTTTATGTACATTCAATAGATCCGTGCATCTCGTGTACGGAGAGATAAATACGGTGAGGTATAAATGAAAACTCCCTTGCAATTTGCGGGCACGGCACTTAAAAACATGTTTTCGAAGCCCGTCACAATAGATTATCCGGAAAAGCCCTACGACTATCCGGAGGCAACAAGAGGTCACGTCGAGATTGATTTTGATAACTGCATACTCTGCTCGATGTGTGCCAGGGTGTGCCCTCCGAGAGCAATTGACGTAGACAAACGAAGCGGAAACTGGATAATTTCGCGCTTTGACTGCATACAGTGCGGCTACTGCGTCGAAAAATGTCCCAAGAACTGTCTTAAGATAGTGCCGGGCTACACAAAGCCGAGAGGTTCAAAGGTCCAGACCATAAAGCACAAAGAGGTTGAAAAGCGTGTGCCTCAGATGGATGCCACGCTCTGCGTATACTGTACCCTCTGCGCAAAAAAATGTCCGGTTCAGGCGCTTACCGTGGACCGCAAGGAAAAGATATGGCAGCTTGACGAGACGCTTTGCATCGCCTGCGGCCTCTGCGAGCATAACTGCCCGAAGAAGTGCATAGAAATGATGACGCCGCTTGAGGCGGAGGCAAGAAGGAAGAAGACGGCCGCAGTACTCGAGCAGAGACAGAAGGTGCTTGCGAAGTCAGCCGAAACCTCAGCCGGAGGTGCTGCCGAAGCATCGGCAGCCGGTGCAGCAGAAGAGACAAAACACGGTATCGTATATCCCAAGTACGATCCCGAAAAGTGCGTTTACTGTACCTTGTGTGCAAAGAACTGTCCCGAGCAGGCTCTCACCGTTGACCGAAAGGAAAAGATCTGGCGTGTCAATACCGACCGCTGTATTGCGTGCGGACTCTGTCTTAACAACTGTCCGAAGAGCTGCATAACAATGGAAGGCGCAGGAAAGACCGAGGAGAAGCTGGTAGAGGCTGTCAAGAAGGCCGAGGAGGAGATCCACGGCAGCTTCCCTCAGATGAATCCCGAGGTCTGTGTATACTGCACCCTCTGTGCAAAGAAATGTCCTGTAGGAGCGCTTACTGTAGACAGAAAGGAAAAGAAGTGGGAGCTTGACCGTCACCTTTGCCTGTCCTGCGGAGCTTGTACCGACAACTGTCCGAAGAAATGTATCGAGATGAAGGAAGTTTAGAAGATGAATGAAAACAGGAGGATTTCCGTAAGGTTTTTAGCATTTATAGGAATACTCGTTTTTATACTCTTATCCGGAATGATAATACGTGACAACTATCTGTTCGAAGGCTTTGACCTTCTGCTGGTGGGCTTTTTCGTATGTATATGGGGAAGCATGGCACTGAGACGCCTCATGAACAGGGAGCTTAGGCTCCTTTTCATCGGGCTTGTTGGCTGCATGCTTCTTCTTTTGTGTATCCAGATATTTAAATATGATGTGGCCAAGGAAGGGTCGGGCATACAAAGGTTTTTGTGGTATACATATTACATACCGATGCTCATGGCAGCGCTGATTTCGTTTTATATATCGCTCCATGTCGGCAGGATCAAAAACGAAGTGGCGGTCGGTAGATACAAGCTTCTTCTGATACCCTCGGGGCTGATCTGTGCGGTAATACTTTTAAACGATCATCACCGTCTGGCCTTTAAATTTAAAAAAGATTTTGAAAACTGGAATAATGACTATACTCACGGCCCGGTTTACTACATATATGTGATTTTTGCCGCCGGGCTTATTCTGGCGTCACTGTTTGTTCTTTATAAACGCGGCGCAGGCTTCGGCAATAAAAAAAGGATCATACTTCCTTTGCTTCCCGTAGTGTTCGGATGTATCGTGCTTTTGTTTATTGTTGCGGGCATGCAGCCGGAGATAAAAAACAAAACCGTCGTGAATTTTCCGGAGGTCTGCATTTTCATGCTGACCGGAATGTGGGAATTCGCAATAGAGACGGGGCTTCTTCCCTCGAACAGCAAATACCGTGAAATACTCGAAAACTCGGGAATGCAGGGCTATTTCCTGAACAAAGACGGAAAACCTGCAGGTATCGGAAAAGCACCGGAAAATACTGACGCGGATCATGTCCTCAGAAGCTTTAAGATAAGCGGAGGCAGCTTCTGCTGGCTTGAGGATATGACCGGGATCAACAGGCTCACGGAGGAGCTTACCGAAGCGAGGGAAAGGCTGCTTGAGGAAAAGAGCCTTCTTGATGCCGAAAAGAAGCTTAAGGAGGAAGAAAGCAGACTCGAAACCAGGGAAAAGCTTCATGCCTCGACGCTCGGCCTTCTTTCGCCGAAGATACAGGCCGCAGAAGAGCTTATCGGTGATGTGGAAGCTCCCGACTATGACGAAAGGCTGAAGATGGCCTGTGTTCTCACGGCATATATTAAAAGGCGCTGCAACCTTGAACTGATGGAACAGGAGTGTCCCGGGGCAGAAAGCTCTACAGACGAGCTTGTTCTCTGCATTTCGGAATCGGTAAAGAGCGCAGCATATCTGATCGAGGATTTAAGCTTTTCCTATGAAGGAAGCGCTGAGCTTAGTACGGACGAGGTCAAAACCTGCTATGAGTGGTTTGAAAACCAGCTTGAAGGCATGACCGGAAAAACCGGAAGGCTTGATGTCAGGCTTAGCGTAAACGACAGGAAGATAAATATAAAGATGGACGGCGGCGAAATACAAAGCAAGGGCAAGAAGGGCTTCTGCTATGCGGAAAGAAGCTTCATACGCCGCGCACGGACGGGAGGCGAGTCATGAAAAGCCTGACTGAATCGCCCGTTATCGCGGGCATCATAATTTTTCTGATGCTCTGTGCTTTTTTTATCAACTCGGCAGTGCTTTTCTATCAGTTTATACAGAAGAGAAGCAGGTGGGGGCTTATAATGAGGCGTATCGTGTTCTTCGCGGTGTTTCTTGTTTTTGAGTGTACACTGCTTGTTTTCAGAGGAGAAAGGAAAGATGTGGCCGGCATCGGTTTCTTCCTTGACCAGAAAGCGTTCCTTGCTCTTGCCGATGCCATGCTGCTGTTTTTTATCAGCCTGCTTGGCATTAAAAATGTCCGCGATCATCAGAAAAACCACATAACACCGCTTTCCGTTAAGGAAAGCATAGACAGCCTTCCGGCGGGACTTTGCTGCTACGGCGAGGGCGGTCTTACAAGACTTGTAAATACAAGGATGGAGTCGATCTGCAACACGCTCTTCGGGATTACCTTAAGTAACGGCGAAGAATTCGAGTGGGCGTTAAAGCACGGCAGAGGAAGGCACGGAGCCGAATTCCTTCAGACCGGCGACAATCCGGTGGTTCGGATCAAGGACGGAATAATCGCTTTTAAGTTCAGCGATATCGTTGCGGGCGACGTTCCGCTCCGTATGATAACGGCGCAGGACGTAAGCAGGGAATACACCATGAATGCCGAGCTTAAGGAGGAGAATATCGCGCTTGCGGCAATGAACGAAAGGCTGAGAGCCATTAACTCGGATATCGCAAGAGTGACCGAGGAGAAGGAAATCCTTGACATGAAGCTTGGAATCCATGACAGCTTCGGCCAGTTCCTGCTTGCCGCAAAGCATTATCTGAACGAGATCAGGAAAAATTATTATGATGAAGAAAGCATCATAGAATCAAGGCGTGAGCTTTGTGAATTCTGGCCGGGAAGCGATTTCTATGCCGAAGCGGAAGGCACAGAGGCCAAAGACGGTTATGATGCGCTTTTTGCCGCGGCCGAAAAGGTTGGAGTCAGGATAACAGGCGAGGGCGAGGCCTGGTACGATGAAGAAGGCGCAAAGCTTGCACAGACGGCGATACATGAGTGCCTTACCAATACGATAAGGCATGCAGGCGGTGACGAGCTCTATGTCAGGTTCTATGAAGACCATGGCAAAATCCTTGAAATAACAAACAACGGTAAGGTGCCCGAAAATGCCGTTGTGCCAAGAGGCGGACTGATGTATCTCTCCGAATTTTCAAAGGAGAGCGGCATGGAAATGACGATAACATCTAAGCCGCAGTTTAAGCTCACAATAAAAAGAAGCAGGTAAGCATTGATGGAAAAGGTAAAGGTGATGGTGGTCGACGACCAGGCCATCTCGAGAAAATTTTTTGAAAATCTGGTAAAAAGCTCCGGAAGATATGAACTGGTCTGTGCGATAGACGATGCGGGAATGGCAGATATATACTGTGCAAAATATCCCGTCGATCTTGTGATAATGGATGTGATGATGAGGGAAAGCTCGGACGGGCTTACCGCTGCGGCGAGGCTTAAGAAAAGCTATCCTTCGGTTAAGATAATCGTTGTGACCTCGATGCCCGAGGTCAGCTTCATCGAAAGGGCAAAGGCGGCCGATGCCGACAGCTTCTGGTATAAGGAGGCCGACAGCACCGACATGCTTTCGGTGATGGACAGGACGATGAACGGCGAGAGGGTATATCCCTTAAGAACACCGCCAAAGCAGTTGGGTCTTATAAGCTCGGACGAGCTGACGGAATCGGAACTTAGCGTGCTGAGGGAGCTTACGACCGGCGCCGGCAATGTTCAGATCGGCGAAAAACTGTGTCTTTCCGCGAATACAGTGCGTGTGCATATCTCTCACATGCTTGAAAAAACCGGCTTCGAAAACCGTACCGAGCTTGCGATAGAAGCAAGGATAAAAGGTATAGTCATCGGAGAGAAAAAATAAAAAATAGTCCGTTTGGATTATTTATTGAGAGCCAAAATATGTTATAATTTAAACATATTCTGGCTTTTTTCATATACATCATGGAAAGGAACTGAAAATGAAGAAAATAGTTAGTTATTTACTGTCACTGGCGATTATGGCCGGATTATTGACTGCCCTGCCGGAAAAGGCAGCGGCCGAAACAGCTTCGGATAAGCTTGAGTATCTTGCAAGCGGCATAGGAGAAAATCTCATGGCATTCGCACCGGCTTCAGGCGCTCAAAACAATGCCAAGTCAGTCAGCTATACCAGGTATGAGGTTTCCACTTACGAGGATGTTGACAAATATCTTGAGAGGGACGGCAACTACGAGCTTGTACTTACAAAAGATATCGATGTTGCTTTCGGTAAGTGCGAGGTCGATACGACACAGGCGGCCCTTATGATAACTGCCGACGTATTTACGGCAGGCGCTGCGGAGATAGCCTTTTCCGGAACAAGCGACTGCTGGCGTCCGCAATACACAAGCTATGAAAAATATAACCCGATTTTTCTTGGAAAAGGAAATAAAAAACTGAACCTTAACGGCCACAAGTTTTTTGCAAGCTATCCTGACGTTACCGATGAGTATTGTGCGCTGTTCTACGTTAAAGAGGGCGTTGATTTTGAAATCAGGGATGACAGCGATAAGGGAGTTGTGTACCTTAACGGCTACATCTGTGACAGCTCGGATTATGATTATTTCAAAAACGAACACTGGGGCGGCGTGGATCCGCAGCGTGACATCGTACGTGTTGAGGGCGGAAGCTTCACATTGAACGGCGGAACGCTTGACGGCGGAAGAAGCAAGCTTGAGTACGGTTTTGTCGGACTTAATTCCGTGATCAAGGGAGAAGACGACAGCGCCACGGATTATACGGGCTCCGCTTCGAAATATGTCAACAGTACCGCGATACATGTGGAATCGGGTGAGGTTACCATCAACAGAGGTACCGTAAGAGGCCGCGGATTTGAGGATATACTTAACAGCCGTCGTTCTTCATGGGGCGAAAACAATAAGAAAAACGGTGCGATAGAAGTAAAGAGCGGAAAGCTTACCATCAATGAAGGACATATCAGTGCCAAGGGCGGCGCAGACTGTCTGCAGATCGCCAAAGGCGCGGAATGTGTGATACATTCGGGTAAATTCAGCCTTCACAGGAATGATGCTCTGTTCTGCGGAAGGAGCGACCACCAGAGCGATCTGAGAATCTATACCATCGAAGATTCACCGAAGTACGGACAGCTGGGAATACCTGAAGGAGCGATTGCAGATCCCGACAATACCTGGGTTTCTTACTATACGGGCAACGGAAGCGGAAAGGTTCTGGCAAAGCAGGCCGAGTGGAAAAAAGCATTTTCGGACAAGGTTGAAAATAAGCACGGTGCGGATGATTATGAACCCCATATCGTGATCTATCCGGACGGCGGTTATACAACACTGAGAGCCGATAAATGCCCGGATCTTGCTATTGCCGAGCTTGATCCCCGCGTGGAAGGACAGCTTCAGTTCAGTTATTCTGCCGACAGCAAAATGTCATTTGTGCCGATGGACGTAAGGTTGTCGGCAGGCTGGAAGAGAAGATACGAATACTTTGTATATGATTCAAAAGGAGAACAGCTGAAATTCACTTTAAGTGAAGACAGCCATGTGATGGAATACCGCAGGGGCCTGAATAACGGCGGAGATGTACTTGAGATCGAATCTCTTTCGCATCTCGGACACACGCTTATGGAACGCGGATACGGAAAAACATATTCCGTTATGTGCGTAATAACTGAAACCTACTACGGAGCAAGCAATTACGAGATCACCACATTCGCCGGCAGACAGTTTATTACGACAAATCTTTCGCCGGTTACTGTTTATGAAAAAACTCCCAAGGACGATATAATCCTCGAAAAGAAGGGAGACGGTATCACACTTAGCGCATCGGCTTACAATGCAGCCACGGTCAAGTGGTTTGAGCGTAACAGAACAACCGGGGAGACCAAGGAGGTTGACAAGTCAAACTATACCGTAGAAGGCAGTAACGATACCAAGATCTACAATAAACCGTGGCTTAAATCGGAACTTACCATATCAAGTGTCAATGCAATGACAAGCTATTCCTGTGTTTTCTCAAATGCTCTCGGAAGTGCTTCGAGTGACTGGAATGTAAGCTATACGGGACATTTCATCAACACCGAGGACAGTACAGTGACGATCTATAAATCGCTTGGAGGAGAAATATTCCAGCCGATCGAAGGTACGCTCGGGAAGGATATGGAGTTTCGGTGGAATATGCTGGGATTTCCGATTACCGGATCCGATGTGTTAAAACCAGTTGCCGGAAGGCTATCAATAGCCGCCAATCAGGATAATCTGGTCGGAGCAAAATATCTTTTGTTCACCTGTGATATTATCAGAAAATCGGACGGTAAGGTAATTGAAACAAGCCCGATGATAACCGTAAATTACGTTGACTCAAGGATTCCTTCGTCCACCATTACAGGACTTGTTATTAAAGGACTTGAAGACAGGCTTTATGTAGGAGCTGAGGCACCGCTTCCCGGTGATATATATTTCGCATCAGGTTCTGACGGAAGCGGGCGTGACAACAGAATATATGTGTCAAAGGTAAGCTTCGCGGACGGAGATCTTGATTCCGCAGGACGTCTTCAAACCGCAAGCCCCCCACTTAAGCTTGACATTTCAACAACGAATCCGGGATACTTTGTGTTCAAGGGAGAAGAAGTATATAACAGCACGACCGGTTATTCCTATTATCTGCCGTACAGCTTTGATGTCTATCATTACGGCAAGGTTAAGCTTTACAAGCAGAATGCGGACATAGTTCACCTGGAGGTTAAATTTAACGGAACCGACCAGGAACCGCTTACCAGGATCAAGGATACAGTGATACTCGGAACCGATACCTTTGAATTTATAAACGGCGACACCGTTGACCTTCCTTTAAGCTTTAGCCTTAAGATGAGCGACTATGCAAAATCGCTCGGAGAAAAGCATTATATTTCAAAGGTGGAAAAATATAATGCAGGTTCAACTGTGACCCCCTGGCCCGCAAGCCTTGAGATCACTGATACCGGAAAGAAAGTAAGCAATGACTACGGTCAGGACGAGCCTGTTTACAATCTTAAGGGCAAGGTCACAAGAAGTGCGGTTTCGGATCAGAAGCAGGCACTCTTCGCCGTGACCGTAAAGGGCGATCCGGAGTATCCGTCCGGAAGGATATATATTGTGAGCATGTATTATACAGTGCTTCCCAATTCGGTTCTTGTCGAAAGACAGGAAGCTGAAGCAGCAGCTGCCGAGGCGGCGAAGGAGGAAGCAACGAAAGCTGCCCATGTACATGATTTTTCGGATTGGATCGAACTGAATCCGACCAGCCCGGCACATGATACAGAGCATTTCAGATACTGCAAAGACTGCGTTTATGACAGCTATGAGGAAAGTGCGCCACACAGCTTTGAGCTCGAAGAGATATTAAAGGACCCGACAAAAGATGAACCAGGCCTGGCATATTATGTATGTACGGAGTGCGGCGCATGGGTCGCAAAATACTATATGGACGATGAAGGCCACAGGATCACCGTGAATCTTAATCTCGGAAACGATATTCCCGGACAGATCGAATCGTTTTCATATAATGAAGAATACTATACACTGCCCGGACTCGAACTGAAAGAGAACGGCCAGGCATACGGAAAAATCTTCCTCGGCTGGAAAGTCCAGGAAGGATACCTTGATGCAAACGGCAATGTTGTTCCTTACGGAAAAAATACGACAGGAATGACATATACTGCTACAAAGCCCGGTGATAAGGTCTATGTCGATCGCGACATTGTATGTACTGCGATCTGGGCGGAAAGCGGAAGCTGCAAGGTAAGCTTTGCCGATGTGAACGCAAAGACAGTCAGTGTTTCAAAAGCAGTGATCACGGGCGTTACCGACGGCCAGAGTGTAAGCGGGGAGCTTAGCTTCACCGTTAAATGTGAAAAATCCTGCATGGTACTTGTATCCGAAGACGACGGAGCTACATTTACAAGGATAAAAGCGGCGGAGACCGCCAAAGATGATACCTACAGCTTCAGCGTGAACGTAAAGAGCGATATCATCCTTGCCGTAGTACGCATCGGTGATGTTTCGCTTGACGGAACGGTTAATTCCGCAGATGCTCTTCAGGTACTCAGAAATGAAGTCGGAAAGAACGATTTTAATGCAATGCAGCTTGAAATTGCCGATGTAAGCAACGATAAAAAGATCAATTCCGCAGACGCACTCCAGATCTTAAGATATGAAGTGGGTAAGATGAGCTTTTTATGGTAAACCGGTAAAAATCAGTAAAATTTAAGGGGCTGACCTTGGTCAGCCCCATTTTTATCCGAGCATATCCTCAACAGCCTTTCTTACTTCTTCCATTTTGACAGTGGGTTCAAATCTTTTAATGACATTACCGTTGCGGTCAACAAGGAATTTTGTGAAGTTCCATTTGATATATGCTTTGTCGCCGAACTTTTTGTTGTTCATGTTCGCAAACTTATTGAGAGCAGAATTCTTAAGTCCCTTTCCGAAGCCCTCGAAAGGTTTTTCGGTAGCAAGGAAACCGAAGAG
>ODAI014562853.1_pt1 | contig 11086 bp, 15 predicted proteins | sample 1539321 | NCBI WGS metagenome assembly ODAI01 (sample SAMN02144231, study PRJEB22623) | gut metagenome | biome: sheep rumen | host: Ovis aries | place: New Zealand | reverse complement strand
TGTTAAATCTTCTGTTACATTAACGTATAGCGGTAGTATTATTGATGCTGTTGCGGCTGGAAAATTCAATGATTATGATTCGAATAAAATGACCGTTAGTGGTCATACAGCAACGAATGCAGGAAATCATACTGCAACGTTTAGCCTTATTGATTCAAATAATTATCAATGGAATGGTCCGACTACAGCAGACAGAGATGTAATTTGGGCTATTGCCAAAGCACAAGGTACTCTTACGTTAGTAAATACTAGTCAATCTTCTGTCACTTTAGACAGTGATCACGCCTCAATCACTGTGAATTTTACAAAATATGGTGATGGTATCGTAAGTAGAACAATTGGAGATTCTTCAATTTGTTCAGCAACAATGAGTGGAGATAGTGTTATTATTGCTACTAATGATGAAACAAGTGGAGAGACAACGGTTACATTGACTCTTTCTGAAACGACTAATTATCTTGGTACCACTCTTGTTATTACCGTAATCGGTGATTATGCAAAAGGTGTTCCGTGGGCTACTGGCGCTGATGCTGATATTGTTGCAATGATTCAATTGGCTGATCAGGGGAAGCTTGATCCGCGGGAATATTGGGCCGTTGGACAGGAAAGGGCATTTAGTCTTTCTGCTATGTCTGCTACTGGCGTTGGAGAATCCCATGTAGCTCAAAATGTGACTATGGTTTTGGTTGATAAGGACAATACAAACTATACGTATGTTACTACCCCTGCATCCGGTCGTACATATCCGTATTTCATCGTTCAGCAAAAGAACGGTCTTGCAAATGGAACATCTGGCGAGTTTGGATATATGAACAGTTCTAATACAAACTCTGGTTCATGGAACGGCTGTGCTAGACGTACATGGTGTAATAATGTGTACAGGTCTGCTATACCAAGTACTATCCGTGATATTTTCCATCAGGTTAAAGTTAAGACTGCTCAAACTTATAATGGGTCTACTATTCAAGAATCCAATGACTACTTTTTCCTGCCAGCGGCAGCAGAAGTATTCAAAGGTGATTCTAGTTATGGACAAGGCGGTTCAGCCGGACAGCAGACTGCATATTCCAATTTGACAGAGTGGAATGCTTTATCTCGTTGGGAATATTATGCCACAACGTCGAATAGAGTTAAGAATCAAGGAAATGGCGGGTCAGCGTACTCCTGGTGGGAGCGCTCTCCTGGCTACAGCGGCGCGAGTGCCTTCTGTTTTGTCGACAGCGACGGGACGGCGCACCGCAGCGGCGCGAGCGTCACTCTTCTGATTGCCCCAGCGGGCTGCATCTAAATCGCCCATCAGCTCGCGCAGCGAGCAATCATCGGGCGAAGCCCGAATCTCCCATCTTCCATCTTCTTTTGGTAGATGAGAGATTTCCTATAAATTTTTGTTTTTATAAAAAAGGAGATAAAACATGGCTGTTAATACGTGGGAACGCGAATTATCTGATGTAGCGTTTCTGTATCAAACATATAAAATGAATGAATATATTGCTCACGTTCTTTCAAATCTTCCAGTTAAATATAAAGATTCATATGACAAATACGTGATTACAGTAGGTTTGCAAACATTTGAAACTTTATATAAAGCAAATTCAATCATGATTAATGAATTTACCTCAGATTTTGATTACAAAGAACGTAAAAAATATTTACGTGAGGGTTTAGCTCAATTACAAGTATGTATGGCTGCCTTCCATATTTATATGAATCGTGTTCGTAATGCTGATGGCATTAATGAAGAAAAAATCGACAAAGTTCTAGCAAAAATAAGTGAATTTGGAGCAAATATTAAAAGTATGACGCTTAATGTAATTAAATCAGATGAGAAACGACAGCGTGAATACAAAACTAGAAAATTACAAAAATAAATATTAATAAAATTATAGGTTATGTTCTGAATGGGTCACAGATAACACTACGTTGTGTTTATCGCCGAGAGTTATTCGTTTTGTGCCTATGTTGTTTGTAGTGCGGGTCAGCGAACAACTGGTGGGAGCGCTCTCCTAACTACAACAACGCGAGTAACTTCTGTAATGTCAACAGCAACGGGACGGCGAACAACAACAACGCGAGCAACACTAATCTGATTGCCCCAGCGGGATGCATCGGATGCTTTACGCCAGAGAAAAGTAGTTAAAAACGAAAAATACCAAGAGTGAGTAATTTAGTAGTTTGCAGTATGCGAAATTATATGTGGTAATCCGAGTAAGTAAGATGCAGGAGAACATATCCTAACCCATATCGGGTAAATATGTACATAGTTTTAAAAAAGGATGAATCATTATGAATAATTTTTATAATAATCTGCCCAAGCGCGAACCAATTTATCATGATGTTATATCATTTCCGGCTATATATCAATGTGCGATTAAATGCCTCAGTGATGTCACATGGAAAGCGAGCGTCCAGTCCTACGAGATGGATATCTTATTGTGGGTTGGCAGATTATGCAAAGAATTGGCTGAAGGTCGCTATCGTTCTTTTGGCTTTACAAATTTTTATATTAACGAGCGTGGAAAGCTCAGACATATACAATCTGTTCATATTTCAGAAAGAACTGTCCAAAAATCGCTTTCTGAAAATGCACTCAAACCAATTATTGAGCCGTTATTGATCGATACAAATACAGCATCTCGAAAAAATTATGGAACAGATCAAGCAATACGTGATGTGGTTCAGCATTTAAAAGAACATTATGCTCAACATGGGTTGAAAGGTGGAATTCTTGTAATGGATTTACATGATTATTTTCATTCGATTGATCATGAGATTTTAATGGCTAAATATGCTGAAGTACTTAAAGATCCACAAATTTATAATATGACAAAATATTTTGTAGATTGTTTTGATGAAGGTTTAGGACTTGGAAGTGAAATTTCTCAGATTTCTGCTATTTTCTATCCTAACAATATTGACCATTATGTGACAGACGAATTGAAATTACCATACGCAAGATTTATGGATGATTCATATGTGATGTGTGAAGATATTGATCAACTGCGCATAATTAGAGATACGATTTTACAAATGTATTCAGATCTTCACATTACGATGAATACAAAAAAGACACAGATTATTTATTTTCAAAAAGGAAGTTTTGAATATCTCAAAAAGCGTTTTCGACTTACGGATGAAGGAGAAGTTGTTGTTAGACCTGTAAGAAAAGTATTTCACAAATGGAGAAGATTACTGAAGAAGCACAAGCAAAAATTAGACAAAGGTGAAATAAGTATGGATTCTATTCGGCAGTCGTATAATTCCAGACGTGGTAGTTTGGCAAAATATAATTGCCAACGAAGCTTATGGGAAATGGATAAGCTTTATATGTCGTTATTCAACGAAATGCCCAATGGAGAAACTATCGAAGATATTCAAATACGCAAAAATTTATACTATTACAAACGACTCTATGACAAAAAACAGATGACACTTGATGAAATCGGTGCGGAATATTTGAAGTGGAAAGATAGAGCTGAATGGTACCAAGATAAAAAGCGGGTGATTAAGCATATGAACAAACTTGTTTATAGGTTATTTGGTCGCCCATACAATCATTTAAAGGAAGGAGACCATTGGAATGACAAATTCATTGTTAAAAACTCTTACTGTCATGCAAAATCAAATAAATGCAACAATTCGGCGGGTAGATAATTATTTTGACAATAATCATCGGGATAATGCAGAACAAATTGCAGATTTGCAGGATATGATGATTGAACAAACTTATGAAGATACTTTGGAGGATCTGGGCTTATGATGACTTATGTTGCCTATCATGATTTTGATAAATTTGGTGGTAAAACATATCCAGAAGGCACTAAATTCCATGCAGTTGGAAATAGAATTTATAGTCCTGAAGGATTTTTATGTTTAACTTGTTCCGATAAAGCTCACCGATTGTTAGCAATTGATTATGATCAGATGGGGATATTACGCGGAGCACTTCGAGATCAGATATATTCTCTACTATATGAGTGTGACAATCATGATGTTTTATATAAACGAATAAAAGCATTATGGAATGATAAACTTGCCAAGGGTTATACAGACATGGGTGATAGTGAGAATGATCCTTGGATATGGAACGAATATTATTATTGTGCTCCTATAAATGATATGGAGTATATTTTAAATTTATTATTACAGGAGGATATTAAATGAGTACATTAGCAAAAGTACTGATGCAAATGATAAAGAAAGGTCGTACAGAAGGTCTAGAAGAAAAGATTGATGTTTTTTATGCAGCTGGTAAATTAACTGATGAAGAATATGAAACGCTTATAGCGGCATTACATGGAGAAGGGTTTTGATTTTGAAGTAGTAAAATCAGAATTATCGGAATGATTTTTAACGCAAAAATCGCGTGAATAATACTACGAAATAATTCGCAATATTTTTCACGCGATTTTTGCGTGTTTTTAACTCGATGTAATAAAGATTATTAAAGTTTCGCGAATAAAAATAATTATGCTTTAAATGGTCTTTTTACATAAATGTAACTTATAAACTTTCTTTTATATTGAAAGGAGTAAATTGTTGTATGGGTATGTTTAATAGTGATAATGGTACAGGCACAACGATGCTTGTATCACCTTCTAATGGTTGTAATAATGGTCTTGGTGGGCAGGACGGTTGGTGGATTATTCTGCTAATTATAATTCTTGCAGTCGCCGGTAACGGATTTGGCGGTAACGGAGGATATGGTAATGCGGTACCTTATATTGATACTTCGATGCAAAGAGGATTTGATCAGGCGGCTCTTACAAGCGGCATTGGTAATCTCCAGACATCTCTTACTTCTGGGTTTGCAGGAGTAAATCAGGGTCTTTGTAACGGTTTTGCCAATGTGACAGGAGCAGTACAGAACGGGTTTGCTCAGTCAGAGATTTCCGCTAATGCAAGACAAATGGCTGATATGCAGCAGAATTTCGCGCTTCAGCAGCAATTAAGTCAGTGCTGCTGTGATAACCGCGCAGCTACAGCCGATCTTCGTTATACCATTTCTCAGGAAGCTTGCAACGATCGTCAAGCTGTAAATGATGCACTTATAACCCTTGGCAATCAGCTTAATGCTGGTATCCAGTCTCTTAAGGACGAGTTCTGTAATGACCGTCTTGCCAGGAAAGATGAAATAATTGCTGATCTTCGTCAGCAGATTAATGAGCGTGATCGTCAGGCTTCTCAGAATGCTCAGACGGCAGCAATTCTTGCTAATAATGAAGCACAGACTGTTGCGCTTGAGCAGTATCTTGCTCCTGTACCTAAGCCTTCTTATATTGTGCAGAACCCTAATTGTTGTCCGCAGAATTATGGATGTGGATGTGGATTTAGTGCATAAAGAGGCCATATTGTCAGAGTTTATATTACTAAGACAGCCCCATATGGGGCTGTCTATTTTAATAAAAAGGAGAAATAGAAATGGCGGAATATTTAGAAAATGCAGTGCAACAGGTAGCACTGAATAATCCAATTACCTTTAGTAATTCTATCCCTTGCCGACGTGGATATATTTTCCATGAAGATGGTACGGGGGTTTTTACTCTGCGTGGTATTACTGATAATTGTTTTGCTAGGTACCAAATAGTCTACAATGGGAATATAGCTATCCCGACTGGTGGGGCAATAACTCCAGTTGCTGTCGGTATTAGTGTTAATGGCGAACCAAGACTTACTAGTAGAGCAATTTACACTCCTACAGTTGTAGAAACATATGGTAATGTCACTACTACGGCAATTATTACTGTACCAAAGGGTTGTTGTTTTAGTATGGCGATTAGATATATATCTGGAACAGATGACCCTACGGTAGTACCTACACCCGTTATTGAAGTTCAGAATTCAAATCTTACTATAACAAGGATAGCATAAGGAGGTATAAATTATGGAAAAAACATACGAAAACCTCTTACATATGCTTGAAAAAGAGGTAGGAAATATTGAACAGTCAAAAACAATAAATAAAGACGCATTAGAGCTTCTTTATTATTTGACAGGAACTATTGAGAATTTAAAATGTCTCATGAATAAGCCGAATGATTACGGTATGGGTGGTATGAGTGGCATGAGCAGTATGCATATGCCTATGGATTACGGTTATCAGAGTGGAGCACGTCAAAGAGATAGTATGGGCCGATATATGGATCCTGCACCTAATATGTACACCCGTGATAACTATACGTATGGATATAATAATTCACATAATTACGATAGCTTTGGTTATAGCCGTGACGAATCAAAGAAAAAGATGGTTAAGAAGTTGGAAACACTTATGGATGATACCATGAGTGAAACTGAACGTCAAGCTATACAGGATTGCATAGGAAGAATTCAAGTTCAGTAAAGTTTTATTGGGCATATTTCTTCACGAGATATGCCCAAATATAGAATAAAAAAAGGAGGAGTGATCATGGCGACTAATGTTTTAAAAGTCGTGTATACTACAAGCGATAAATTATCCGGGATTACTCTAGCTCCTGGGCAATTAATATTTGTGGAAGATGAGCGCTCGATTCGGTTTGTTAATGCAGATTCAGAACTGATCAATTATCAGTCCGTAATCTCACTCCCTACTGAACTGGGTCGCACTTCCTTACAACATCCGTACCCCGCTTTATATTGGATAAAAGAGACAAATATACTTTGGAGATATGAAGACGGACAATGGTATCAATTAACAAACCCACCGCGAGACGAGATTATATTTGATGATCTTCCGGCAATAGGTGAATCCAACAAATTGTATATCAATGGCGATTCAATATATCGCTACAGAGATAATGAATATAAGGAGATAACAAGTAAGCTCTCTTGGAGCTCAATTAGTAGCGACTGAAAGGGGTGATATGATGAGCGAAGTATTATTCAGAAATGGTACCAGAGCTGAATATGCCGCATTAGCGGTAAAAGAACCACTTACATTTTATTATTTAGATGATGTTTCAGAATTATATATTGGAGAAGTAAAAATTACTTCTGCAAGTGATTTAGCTGCGGTTGTTGCCGACGTAGCACAAAATGCAGCAGATATTATTAGTATTCGGAATATATTAACCAAGCTTGAAGGTGATGAAACGGTCGAAAATTCGATTCGTAATATTGTTAAAGGGTATATAGATCCAATCATTGAGTCTTTAAATAACAAAACCAATCAAGAAATTCGAGGAACAGATGGTAAGGGATTAATTTTTAATGAATCGGATGGTGGCGGTGCAAAATTTGAACATGTAGATGGAACTTGGTCATTTGTGGGTGTTAATTCTGGTGGTAAAAATGGAATTACCGGACAGATATATTCTATTGATCATAATAATGGTAATCTTGGTACTCGTATTAATATGACTAGCGATGGTTTCTTTTATACAAAAAATAAAACTAATGCTACATATGCCAGCGACGATGAACTTGTTACTAAGAAAGATTTAGATAGAATTTCAGGCGATGCAAGCTCTAAAACAGTATATTTTGTAGATGATACAAATGAATATCGTTTCTATCAAGGCTCGGACGATTCCGACATGACACAAAATGTACTTGTAGGTACCCTTCCTAAAGATAAATTTCTTTTAGATGCGAAAATAGTTGAGTTAGAATACAACGATGGGAAGTTATATGATAATGGTGTAGATGTAACTGCATTAGTTAAAGGTGATGTTCCGGCTATTATGACTGACGCCGGTGCGTATCTTAAAATGATAATGCAAAATATAAGTAATCCAATATATACAAGTGTTAAGTCATTAATAGATATCTATACCGCAAATAATCAGACTTCTGAGGTTATTATAAATATAGATGCAAATAATAATATAACCGCTACTGTCGGTGTTATTTCTGCCTCTAAAATTCAGTTTAATAATGGTTCTACTACAACTACAGTTCAGGACGAAATAACTGGAATTAAGACGAATCTTACTTGGCAGAGTATTTAATAATAATTATGGTAACTTGTGATATATAAATCACTTAACAATATTTTTTTAAAAAAAGGAGAGAAATATTATGGCAAATGTTAATTTTCTTATTGGATCCGCTGCAGGCTATGCAGCACTTGAAACTAAGGTAGATACTAATTTTTATTTAACAACTGATACGAAAGAACTTTATATCGGATCAAAGAAGATTACAAATGAGGCCGATCTTGCAGCTGCTGTAGCAACTATTACAAAGCTTGAGAACACCGAGGAAACTACGGGTTCAATACGTTATATCGTAAAGGGTTATTTTGATGCGTATCGCGCAAGTAATCTTATTTATATTGACGAGTCTGGCACAGTCGGGCAGGAAGGATATCAACCTGAAGTTTCTGTAGCCGATGCAATTGCTGCTCTTGAATCGGCGGTGGGTGAAGGTGGTTCTGTGGCCACACAGATAGCTGCCGAAATCGCAAAGCTTGATGCGACTGTATCTATAGTTGATACACTTAACGAGAATCCTCTTAACATTGAGATCACTGAGGTTGATGGTAAGCTTACTGGTGTAACTGCTAGTATCGATGCTGAGACTTTTGATACTTATGGATCGGCGGCAGCTGTTCTTGGTATTAATACTGATGCGGCTTCTGCAAATACTGTTTATGGTGCAAAGGCCGCTGCTGCCGCTGCTCAGAGTGATGTTGATGCACTTGAGACTCTTGTTGGTGTGATTCCTGCTGGTGCAACCGCCACTACTGTTACTGGTTATGTTGATGAGAAGATCGCCGAAGTTGAGGGTGATGCAACTACTCTTGAGGGGCGTGTTGCGGCTAATGAAAATGCGATTACACTTCTTAATAAGACTGACGGTACCGTTGGATCCGTAAAGAAGACCGTTGATGATGCGATTGCAGCTGTTGTTGCCGATGCTCCTGCTTCTCTTGATACTCTTAAGGAGATATCTGATTGGATTTCGGGGCATGCAGACGATGCTTCTGCTATGAATAGCCAGATTCAGGCAAATACCGCTGCTATAGGCGTAGCCTCTGAGGAAGAGTCTGAGCCTGGTGCTGGCGATGCAGTTGTTGCTACTGGCCTGCATAAGAAAATTGAAGACGAGGCGGCTCGTGCTGCTGCGGCTGAGGGCGGTCTTGATACGAGACTTTCTGCTCTTGAGGGTTCTGGATCAGGATCTATTGCGGATCAGATAGATGCGGCTATTAGCAATCTCGATGGTTCTGCTACTATCGCTTCTAAGACTGGCAATGTTGTAACAATTAAGACCGGTGTTACTGAGGCTGATGGTGTTGTTTCTAATGATTCTGGAAGCGACATCGTGCTTGAAGAGGTCGCATCAACCGGTGCGGCGGCTGATGTAAGTGTCCTTGATTCGGGTGATTACTTTACTGGAACAACGGTAGAAGGTGTACTTGCTGAAGTAGGACAGCGTCTCACTTGGCAAAATTTCTAATAATTTAATATTTATGATTTCAAGAGGGCGGGTGATCTCGCCCTCTCTTATTAAATAAAAGGATTTTTTTATGAGAGGCATATGCTTCTCTTTTTTTTATGCAGAAAAGAGGTGACAAAATGTTCATCCCTGTAAATCCTAACCCTGAAAACAATTTAACTGGCGATTGTACTATTCGGGCAATATCTATAGTTGCTAATCAAGATTGGGACACGACATATATAGGATTGGCAATTGAAGGTTTTATATTAAAAGATATGCCATCAAGTAATCGAACTTGGATGAAATACCTTTATAACCATGGATTCCGGCGATATATAATCCCAGATACTTGCCCTGATTGTTATACAGTATCTCAATTCTGTATGGATAACCCTCTCGGAACATATTTATTAGCGACCGGATCACACGTCGTGGCTATAATCGACGGAAATTATTATGACACTTGGGACTCAGGACAGGAAGTCCCAATATATTATTTTAAGAAAGAGGTGATTTAAAAATGGCACAACAATCATATTATCCTAATTATTATCAGACTTATCAGCAACCTAGAACAACAACATATATGCAGCAACCTCAAATACAACCCCAGCAATCCGATCAAGGTGGCCTAATTAGCGTACCGAATGAGCAACAGGCTAGGAATTGGCCTATTGCGCCAGGGGTTAGTCTAACATTTAAGGATGAGAATTCACCCTATATTTATACAAAGACAATGGGATTTTCACAGCTGGATCAGCCTATTTTTGAAAAATATCTTGTGACTAAAGAAGAGTCCTCACTGGATCAGAATAATGTTGTTGATTATTCAAGCCAAATTAATGATATAGAGAGTCAGCTTTCTGAGATAAAAGACGCTTATAAGCTTCTTAAAAATGAACTTGACGAAATGAAAAATTGGATGAGACAACCCTTTATGAGTTCGTCAAACGGAGGGCAGAAATATGAATAATATTTTAAGTTTATTTCAAAGTTTAACGCAAAATCCTATGCAGACTCTTGCGTCTTGGGGATTAAATGTTCCGCAAAATATCTCATTTAATCCAGAAGCAATTGTTCAATATTTATTGTCATCTGGGCAGATATCACAAGATCATGTAAATCAAGCAATGCAAATGCGAAACAATCCTATGTTTAAAGGATTATTTAGGGGTATGCCATGAGTGTAAAGGAAATATTCCATACTTTAATGTCGCATATGCTTAACGGTGCAATGCTTCATGAACAGCTTACTAATTATTTCGATTTTCTGAACCTACAGAAATATAAAAAGCAACAGAATAATCAATTTAAGGATGAAATGAACGCCTATAGAAAAATATATACTTACTATATAAATCACTATCAGGAATTAATTCCTCAACTTTCGATAGATAATCCAAACATTATTCCTCCGCAATGGTATAGCTATAATCGTTATAGTATCAATCCAGAGGCTAAAAAATCCTCAATCAAAAACGGATTTGAGATATGGGTACGTTGGGAACGAGATACTAAGAAATTATATGAGTCGTTATATAATAATTTACTTAATATAAATGATGTTGCCGGAGCTGAACAAGTACGCAAATTAATTAAAGATGTAGATAATGAGCTTAAAAATGCCGAACAAGAACTTATTAATCTAATTGCTATTGAGTTTGATCTAACAGTAATTATTCCAGAGCAGGAGAACGGGGCAGATTAATATAGATCTGCCTCG
>ODAI014332578.1_pt1 | contig 11086 bp, 7 predicted proteins | sample 1539321 | NCBI WGS metagenome assembly ODAI01 (sample SAMN02144231, study PRJEB22623) | gut metagenome | biome: sheep rumen | host: Ovis aries | place: New Zealand | reverse complement strand
CGCCGCGGGGCGCGGGTGGCGCCGCCAATGCAGGTGGGCGCGCCGCCGAAGGGTTCGATTTCGGTGGGGTGGTTGTGCGTCTCGTTCTTGAAGAGGAAGAGCCAGTCCTGGTCCTCGCCGTCCACGTCCACCGTGCAACGGACGGTGCAAGCGTTGATTTCCTCGGACTCGTCAAGTCCTGTGAGCTTGCCGGGGTGCGCGAGATACTTGGCGCCGATGGTGCCCATGTCCATGAGGCATACCGGCTTTTCTTCGCGCGCCAGCTCGCGTCGCAACTCGAGGTAGCGCTCGAATGCTGCCTGCACCACAGGCTCATCGATGGTCACCTCGTCGAGCACGGTGCCGAACGTGGTGTGCCGGCAGTGGTCGCTCCAGTAGGTGTCGATCATCTTGATCTCGGTGATGGTGGGGACGCGTCGCTCGCTCGAGAAGTACTCCTGGCAGAACGTGATGTCGGCAAGGTCCATGGCCAAACCGCGTTCCTCGATGAAGCTAGCGAGCTGCTTGGGGCTCATGGTGCGGAAGCCCTTGAGCACCTCGACCTTGCCCGGCTCCTCGAGCTCGAGTGCGAGCGTGTCGCGTTCCTCAAGCGATGCCTCGCGCGCCTCGACGGGGTTTATCACGTAAGCCATCGCGGCCTTGGCACCTTTTGCGCTCACGCGTCCCTCGAGTACGTAGACCTTCGCGCTCGCTACCTCGGGTCGCTCGCCCTGGCTGATGAGTTGGATGCACTCGCTCGCGCTTGCCGCGCGCTGGTCGAACTGGCCGGGAAGGAACTCCACCGCAAACACCTTGGCGGACTTTGGGAACGTCGGCAGCTCAAAGAACGCGTCGTCGGACTGCGGCTCACTAAAGACGGTGGGCACGCATTGCTCAAAGAGCTCGCGAGAGATGCCCTCCACGTCGTAACGGTTGATGATGCGTACGTTTTTGAGGCCCTTCACGCCGAGCGTATGTCGCAGCTCATGGCTGAGTTCGCGTGCCTCCACATCGAATCCGGGCTTCTTCTCAACATATACGCGAGAAACCATGTGGTGCCTTTCATTTGGGTTTAGAACGTCCGTACATGATAACCGATAGAAGCCCGAGGGGACAGAATCCCCAGACGTCACAGCAGGAGACTCACAGAGGTCGCTGGGGCCACCCCTTGATGGAAGGGTCCACTGGGTGAGAGCGCCCAGTGGACCCCTCGTGGGCACGGTCCCTGGCGGGCACGACCCCTCGTGGGCACGGTCCCCCAATGAATGTCGGCACCCGTCTACTCGCGAGTGATGAGCTGCGCGAGGGTGTCGTAAAGGCGGTCCGGCTCGACTGGCTTGGAGAGGTGGGCGTTCATGCCTGCCTGCAGCGAGCGCTCCACGTCCTCGTCGAAGACGTTTGCCGTCATGGCGATGATGGGAATGCGCTTCGCGTCAGGATGGTCGAGCCCGCGAATCGTGCGCGCGGCCGTGAGGCCGTCCATGATTGGCATGCGCACGTCCATCAGAATCGCGTCGTAGTAGCCTGCAGGCTTCTCGGAGAACATCTCGACCGCGCGTTGGCCGTTCTCGGCGCGTTCGGCCTCCATCTCTTCCAGATCCAGAAGGTCGGCGAGAATCTCGGCATTCTGGTCCACGTCCTCTGCCATGAGAATCATCTTGCCGGCGAGGTTGCTTTCGTCGAGCTCGGTCTCCTCCATGAGGGGCATGCCCACGTCGACGCCGTCCTTCTTTGCCAGCACGGAGAAGACGGCCTTGCTCAGCGTGTCCGTGAAGAGCGGCTTGGAAATGATGGCATCCACACCACCGGTGAGGGCTTCGTCCTCGTAGGAGTCGAAGTTGTAGCCCGTCAGCATGATGATGGCGGTCCTGCCCTCGTCGAAGGTGCGGACGGACTTTGCGAGCTCCAAGCCGTCCATGCCCGGCATCTTGTAGTCGAAGAGCACGATGCCGTATCCCTCGCCCCGGTCGTGCGCGGAACGAAGTCGTTCGAGCGCGTCGCGCGGATCGGTTGAGGTGTCGGAGTCGACGCCGACCGCGCGCATCACGATTTCTGCGTGTTCGCAAGCGATCGGGTCGTCGTCCACCACGAGGCACCGGATGCCCTCAGGGAGCGTGATGCTTTGATCGTCGCGGGCGCTGCGGCTCGAGGTGGTGAGGGTAACGGTTACGGTGAAGGTCGAACCAACGCCCTTGGTGCTCTGGACGTCGATGTTGCCGTTCATCATCTCCACGTAATTCTTGTTGATGGCCATGCCCAGGCCGCTTCCGCCGTAGCGGTTGGTGGCGGTGGCGTCTTCCTGCGTGAACGCCTCGAACAGGTGCGGGATGTACTCGGCATCCATGCCGATGCCCGTGTCGCGCATGTCGAAGCGGAGCGTGCAGTATCCCTCGAAGCGTGCCGTCTCCTCGACCTCGAACGTCACCTCGCCGGGTGCGTCGGTGAACTTGACGGAGTTGCCCAAGATGTTGATGAGGACCTGCTTGAGCTTCATGTCGTCGCCCACATAGTAGTCGCTCACGTTGCCGATGATGTTGCAGCTATAGGTAAGGCCCTTGTCGACGCACTGACCGTTGATGATGGTGTTTATCTGGTCGAGGAACTCGTGCAGCGAGAACTCCTCCTCCTTGAGGACCATCCTGCCCGATTCGATGCGGCTCATGTCCAAGATGTCGTTGATGAGGCCCAAGAGGTGCTTGGCGCTGATGCCTATCTTCTCCAGATGCTCGCGCGTGCGGTCGGAGATGCCCGGCTCGCGCAGGGCGATGCTGTCTAGGCCGATAATTGCGTTCATGGGCGTGCGAATCTCGTGACTCATGTTCGAGAGAAAGCTCGTCTTTGCGCGACTGCTCTCTTCGGCGAGAATCTTCTCGACCTCGGTTTGCTGCTCGCGGCGCTGCGTGAGGCGGTAGATGGCAAAGAGGAAGGCCAAGGCGCAGACGATGACGAGAACTTGGACGACGATGCTGGCAAGCATTGCGTCTTCGACGCCTTCCAGAAGGCTGGCGACGTTGTCGGTCGAGCCCTGCTCCTCGATCACACGAGTTGCCTCCTCCAGGGCGTTGTTTGCTGTCTGCCGAACCCACACGCTTGAGGTAAAGATGACGAGGCCAAGCATGATCACCCACGCCACGATGGAGCGGCCGAAACGCCGCTTGTCGTCAGATGCGAGGACGTAGCGGAAGTACATGAAGCCCAGGATGCCCCAGAGCGCAAGGATGAGGTAGGACTCCGTGGACAACGTCTTCACGGCGATGAGGTTGGGAACGAGGAAATCCAGAGCAAAGAGGAGCGATATGGCAAGGCCAATCGCGCCGGTTATCTGTATGGGCCGGTTGTGTTCCCGGCGCGCGGTCTTGAGCGCGCCGGCAGAGGAGAACGCGTAGGCGATGGTGGCACCGACGGTGGTCACGTCCACGATCCAGCTGATGGCCGTACGTCCAAGAAAGGGGAGGAGCACTGAGGAGAGCAGGATGCAAAGGATGGCGCGGCGCGGCACGTGGTTCTCGTCCGTCTCGCCGATTGATGCAGGAAGCATCCCGTCGTCCGCAAGTGCGATGAGAAGTCTGCTGAGGGCCACGTAGTGGCCGACGAGGCCGGTGATGATGCCGCCGAGGGAGGCGAGTCCGAGCGCAACGGAGCCCGCGAGACCCATGGCTTGGAAGGCCGCGAAGAAGGTCGGTTGTGACTGCACGCCCGAATAGTCTCCGAGGTGCGCCACATACTCCACCCAGGATGAGCAGCCTTCGGGTAGTGCCGTCGTGGCGAGCAGCACCAGTGCGATGTAGACTGCGCCGGCGGAGACGATGGCCGCCACGAGGATGGCGAAGGTCCTCTTGAGGGGGAAGCGTGCCTCGGGTGCAGAATGCGAGATGGACTCGAATCCGACGAACGCCCAGGGAGCGAGGGCAAAGATGGTGAACACGTCACCGAGAGGGTTCTCGTTCGGGGCGATGGCTGGGGTCATGAGCGCCGCGCCTCCCGCCGGATTGGCGATTCCCGCAGCGAAGCAGACGCCGACACCTCCCAGCAGAAGCGCGGCCATGCCAATCTGCAGGAGCTCGGCCACTTTCCGCCGCAGGCATGCGAGCGCGGCGACGACAAGCGACGCGACGGCCAGGAGAATCTCGCCCATGTACACGTGGAAACCGGCGATCTCGTAATCGAAGCCAAACTGGAACGTCGAGCCCAAGAGCGTTCGGGCGATGAGGGGTAGGGCAGACGCATTTGCCCAGATGATGGCACCATAGGTGAGTATGAGGAACCACGCGCTCACGAAGCCGTGGTCGTATCCGAAGCTCTCGCGGGTGAATGCGTAGCTGCCGCCAACATCCGGATAGCGATTCATGAGGTAGTGGTAGTTCGCGGCCAAGATGAGCATCGCGATGGCGCCTAGGGCAAGGCCGATCGTCGCTCCCAGAGGACCTGCGATCGGCAAGAAGGTATTGCCCGGCATGACGAACGATCCCCAACCCACGCTGCATCCGAACGCCAGTGCCCAGGCGCCTGGTGCAGAGAGGTAAGGAACGAACGATCTTCTTGCGCTATCGGTGTGCGTGCGCTCCAAAGCCCATCACCGTCTTTCTTCTTGCATGAATCGTCCGAGTGCGGGGTGAGGGGAGGGCCAAGGCGACCGGTTCCCAAGCGCCTCCTTAAACGCTCCGCCTCTGTTGCGGGCCAAAGCGGACAATCGCCCAGTCGCTCGAGGCCGTCGTGCACTCCGTCGCCCGTTAGGCGCTTGCGTACGCTTTGATGCCGTCCTTGGTCTTGGTGTAGAGAGCATCGATCTGGGAGAGCGTCTCCCGTACTTCCGCGTCGCTCATCGTACGTGCGTTGCCATCGCGGAACTCTTCGGCGATGGTCGAAGAGAGGTCGGCGAGCTTGACGAGGCCCAGGTTGCCACATACGCCCTTTGCCGCATGGGCAGCCTCGAAGAGCTGACGGGGTTCCATGGTCTTGCCAGCCTCGAGCAGCGAATCGATGACGCCGTTCGCCACAAACTTGCGAATGTGCTTGTCGAGCAGGCGGTCGATTCGCAGTACGCGCATCGCCTGGGTGTAGTCTGCGTCTATGACGCCGTATAGTTCTTGAAGTGTCATGGTTCCCTAGTTCCTTTCTATCGCAAGCTCTCGCTTGATTAGCTCTTCGAATTCCTCGGGCGGAAGTGGGCGCGAGAAGTAGAAGCCCTGCACCAGGTCGCAACCACCATCGCGAAGCAGATCAAGTTGGCCCTCCGTCTCCACGCCCTCGGCGATTACCTTGACCTCGAGATACTTGGCGATGTCGAGGATGAGGGTCACCAGGCGGCGGTCAGTCGCGTTGTGCTCTATGTTGCGCACAAACCGCATGTCCATCTTGAGCACGTCGATGGGCATGTCCGAAAGCATGTTAAGCGAAGAGTAACCCGATCCGAAGTCATCCATCTCTATTTGGAAGCCGGCGTCGCGCAAGCGGGCAATTACGTCAAGCATCTGCGCGGCGTTGTCGGTGCAGGCAGACTCCGTCACCTCGAGCTTGATGCTCTTGTAGTCGATGCCGTTGTCCTCGATGAGATGCATCAGGCGTTCGACGAGCGTCGGGTCAAAGACGTCGGTGCGCGAGAGGTTGACGGAGACGGGCAGGTCGATGCCGTAGATCTCGCGCCACTCGGCCACCTGGCGGGCTGCCTCCTGCCACACGAATGCGTCGATCACGCCGATGAGTCCGTTGCCTTCGAGCAGGGGGATGAAGTCCCCGGGAGAGATCATGCCCAGGTCTGGGTGCCACCAGCGGATGAGCGCCTCAGCGCTGGCAAGGCGCGGGGGGCTGCACTGTATGTCGTACTTGGGTTGATAGACCACCCTGAGTTGCCGTTCGTTGCGTGCAGCTTGCAGGTCGTTGAGAAGACGCTGGTTGAGCAGTTCCCGGTCGAGCATGTTGCTGTTGAAGACCTTGAGCGGGTACTGGAAGTTACCCCTCGCCATGTTGCAGGCGGCGCGTGCGCGATCGAACATCACGATGGGCTCGATCCCCTCGTGCCAGGGCATGACGCCCATGCGTAGGTGGATGCTCACGAAGGGGGAGAGTCCGTTCACCTTCTCTTGGAGGCAGGCGAGCATCTTGGCATAGTCATCCTGGGCGGTGCAGTAGATGTCGAAGCAGTCGTCCTCGATGCGCGCGGCGATACCCTCGACATGCTCGAGACAGGACTTGATCGAGTCGCCGATGCAGCGGAGGACCTTGTCGCCAAAGTCTCGGCCGTTGAGGGCATTGATGGTGTGGAACTGCTCGACGTCGACGACGATGGCGTCGCGATGCCGCTCAGGGTGGTACGTGAAGAGGCGGTTCGCGTACTCGAAGAAGAAGTTGCGGGTGTAGAGGCCCGTGAGACGGTCCGTCTCGGCGCTCGAGATCAGTTGGCGGCCTTCGCTCAGCTCGATGATGCGACTCACGCGGGCGAGGATGACCTCGTGCACGTCGAACGGCTTGGTGATGAAGTCTGCGGCTCCAAGCTGCAGCGCCGTGAGCTCGGCGCTCTTCTCTGCGGTGAGGACGATGATGGGTATGGCGCTGAGGAGCTCGTCCTCACGGACGGTTTCGAGGACCTCGAATCCCGTCATCACGGGCATGATGAGGTCGAGAAGGACGATGGAAAGGTCGTGCACGTGTGCGCGCATGAAGTCGAGGGCCTCCTTGCCGTCGGCGGCATATGCCACTTCGTAGTCGTCCTCGAGAATCATGCCCAGAATGTCCCGGTTGATCTCGAAATCGTCTACGACGAGGACGAGCTGGGGCCTCTGTATCTGTTGCTTCTGAATCACGTGGTACCTTCCTTGCTAGTCGTGCGTGGGCGACTTCTGGTCGATGAGCCGTTCGAGCGGGGAGAACAGCAGGTCTGCATCCACGGGTTTCGCTAGGTGCGCGTCCATTCCCGCCTCAAGCGATTGCTGGACGTCCTCTTGGAACGCGTTGGCCGTCAGGGCGATGATGGGCATGTGCTGTGCATCCGGTCGCTCCAGGTGCCGAATGCGGCGCGCTGCCTCGAGACCATCCATGACGGGCATGCGCAAGTCCATGAGCAGGGCGTCATAGTACCATTCGTCTGATTGCGAGAGCATCTGGATTGCAATCTGACCGTTCTCGGCGTGCTCGCTGAGGGCTCCTTCCAGGTCGAGAAGGTCGGCCACGATCTCGGCGTTCTCCTCGACGTCCTCCACGATGAGCACGCGCTTGCCGTCGAGACCCTCGCCTTCCACATCCGATTCGGGTGCATCGGCCTCGGACGTCGCTGCGGGATTCTCGGACAAGGTCGGATGTACGTCTTCTGGGGGCTCGATGATGATGAACGGCACGGTGACGGTGAAGGTCGAACCCTCCCCCTTAACGCTTCGAACCTCGATGCGTCCGTTCATCAGCTCCACGCCGCGCTTGGAGACCGCCAGACCCAGGCCGCCTCCACCAAAGCGGTTGGTGGTGCTATCGTCCTCCCGAGTAAACGCGTCGAACACGTGGGGTAGGAAGTCCTCTTCCATGCCAATGCCGGTGTCCGTGACCGTAAAGCAAACCGTCTGCGTCGCGTCGTCATGCGATGCGACACAGACGGAGAAGTGTACGTCGCCGGGGGTGTCGGTGAACTTCACGGCGTTGTTGAGGATGCTGAGCAGCACCTGCTTTAGGAGTACCTGATCGCCCCTGCAGAACTCGGATACGCCCTCGTCCACGACGTAGTGATACGCGAGGCCCTTCTGCTCGCAGAGGGTCTCCGTGATGGCGCTGACCTGATTCAGCGCCTCAAGCAGGTCGAAGTCCTCTTGGTCTGCCTCGAGAACGCCGGATTCGAAGCGGTTCATGTCGAGGACGTTGTTGATAAGGTCGAGTAGGTGGTGTGCGCTCAGGTTGATCTTCTCGAGCTGCGAGCGCGTGCGCTGGGGGAGCTCTGAGTCCCTGAGCGCTATGTTGTCGAGGCCGATGATCACATTGAGGGGGGTGCGCATCTCGTGGCTCATGCTGGCAAGGAATGCTGTCTTTGCCTGGTTGCTCTGCTCCACGGCGAGAAGCTCTGCCTTGAGGCGCTCGTTCTCGATGACGCGCTGTGTGATGCGGCTCAGCAGCAGGTACATCGTGAGGACGAAGACGCTGCCGCCAAAGAGGATTCCGCCGATGACGATGTCGGGATTGCCAAAGATGCCGACCGCCAGGTATCCCATGAGGAAGAGGGCCAGCAGGATGACGGGAAGATAGAGCACGCGTTTGTCTGCGCCCCAGCTGTTGTTGCTCTGGAAGTTCTGAACGAAGTGCACGAAGCCGTAGATGTTGTAGACCATGAGCGCACTACCCAGATACACCAAGATCAGACTGGCTTGACTCAACACGGCGCCCACCTCCCTCCTAATCAATCATTATAGACTAATGGCCTGTATCGGCCCTCTGCAACCGACTGTACGCGAGCGGTAATCCCGGCAAAAGGGTTGAATGTTGAGTTCCGCTTGGGGCAGCGCGATTCGCTTGGGGCAGCGCGATTCGCTTGGGGCAGCGCGCCCTGTTATCTCCGTTTGAAGCGGTACGCTCTGTTGCGTTAGAGGTGGTACGCTCTGTTGCGTTAGAGGTGGTGCGCTCTAGCTGATGCCAGGCGAAGCCCACCTGCCGACCCCTGCCTGTTGCTTGATAAAACTTCCCGTACGCTATATTCTCTAGCACGGGATAATTGTGCGAGGAGGTAATACATGGAGCAAATCACCGGGGAAGGCGTGGAGCAGGCACCGCGCCGTCGCGGTCGTCCGCGTACGCGGGGCATCACCACGCAGATGAACGTCCGCGTCGACAAGGACCTCAAGGTCCGGGGGGACGAGGTGCTGCGTTCGATGGGCTCGAATCCCACGGATGTCATTTCTCGACTCTGGAGTTACGTGGTGCGCACGGGGCGGGTGCCCGACTTTCTCACTGACGAGGAACGTGAGGCGCAGGCGCGCGAGGAGGATCGCCTCAACCGCGAGATCGAGGACGCGCGCGGTCGCGCATGGCGGATGCTTGCCGATGAGGCGGGAATCGCAGAAGGTGCGGGGCGTAGCCTGTCCGTTGCCGAACTGCAGGCTCTGTGTACCGCCGGGTCGGCGCGTCGTGCCAAGGAGGTCGCGCAGTCATGAGCATAGTTGTCAAGAAGGGCATCTTGGTCGACGAGAGCGTGTGGCTTGCCCTGTGCCTGGATCTTAACGAGCGGGGAGAAGAGGCGTACCAGTTCCTGACGGCCGCCACGGGCAAGGTCAATCTGTACGTGACCGCCACCTGCCTGCAGGACGTGTGGAACGACCTCTGCCACGTGCTGCGCCACGTCGTTACCGTGGAGGGGGGCGTGGTCGACGACCGAATCGAGGCGCTCATCGCCTCGATTGCCTGGGACAGCGTGGCGTTCGTGCGCGACGCAGCCACAGTGATCACGGCGGGTCCGGTCGAGGCCGAGCGTGCGGAGATGCTCAAAGACCTTCAAGCGGATTATCGCGAGGCGCTTCTCGTTGCGACGGCCGAGGCGTGCAAGGCAAGCTGCATCGTCACGTTCGAGGATTCCCTGAGGGACTGCCTCCCCGTCAAGTGCCTCAAGCCGCTGGATGCGGTCCGCGCCTTTGGGCTTTGATGATTCATGTGGCCGCTTTCCCACCGTGGGGAGGCGGCCATGAAGCAGTCATAGAGGCCGCAATTTATAGGCCGCAATCGCGCTGTGGGAGAGCAGGCGGCTGCGGGAACGCGGCTACGATTAAGCAGCTATCGGAGGATGACGAGCGCCGTGATGTAGGCGGCGGTCAGGGTGAGTGTCGCCCAGTCTGCGCCGCGCATTCGGAGCGGATGCCAGTGACTACGCTCGGCCCCACCCTCATAGCACCGAGCGTCGAGCGCCCTGGAGAGGTCGTTGGCGTGATGCAGCGAGCTTGCGAGCAGCGCCACGACAAGCGGCACGATCGCCCGGATGCGCTTGGCAGGAGAGCCCTCTCCCAGCGCGCCTCCCCGCGCAGTCTGGGCGTCAGCGAGTGTCGAGGCCTCGTTGGCCAAGGTGGGAATGAAGCGCAGCATGAGCGAGAAGACCATCGCCAACTCGTGTGCATGAAGGCCGAGGTGTGCGAGCGGTGCGAGTAGCGCGTCGAACGCGTCGGTGAGCTGGGAGGGCGTGGTGGTGAGTAAGAGGAGCATGCCTGCAAGGACGCCGATGACGAGGCGGAGGCTGTAAAGCACGGCCGCGCGCACGCCATCGTCGGTTATTCGCAACGGACCGAAGGTTGCGAGCGCTGTCCCAGTATTTGTGAGAAAGAGGTTGAAAAGGCTCAAGAGCACGATTATCGCGATGATGGGCGCAATGGACTCGAGGACCCGGTGGGCGGGGATGCGGGCAAGTGCGACGGCTGCCAGCACGAAGGCGAAGCCCAGTATCAGCTGTGCTGGCGTATGGATGAAGAACACCGAGACCATCGCGATGAGCGCCACACAGACCTTGGTTCGTGGGTCCAGCCGATGAATGGGGGAGTCGGTGGCGATGTATTGCCCGAGTGTGATTTTCACAGCCATGGGGCATCCTCTTCCTGATGGGTTACGGCAGAGCCACTCCGTGCGAGCGCCCTCACGAGTTCGTCGAGCGAGAGCGGTGCGCCCAACGAAGGACAGCCGGCGCGCTCCAGACGTAGCGCCCAGACAAGTGGCAGGGGAAGGCCGAGGCCCGCATGCGTGAGAAGCTCCTCATGCGCGGCGCTAAACACCTCACGGGGCGTGCCTTCGAGGAGCACGTGCGCCTGGTCGAGTACCACGATGCGGTCCGCACGTGCCGCGTCTTCCATCGAATGCGTCACTTGCACGATGGTGGTTCCGCGACGGCGCACGTCCTCGAGGATGGCGCGCAGCCCCCTGCGACCACGCGGGTCGAGGCCGGCCGTGGGTTCGTCGAGCACGAGAACCCGAGGCTCCATGGCGAGTATGCCGGCCAGTGCGCAGAGGCGCTGTTGTCCACCCGAGAGCTCGAAGGGGGAGGCGTCGTCCACGCCGACAAGTCCCACGAGGTCGAGGGCCTCTCGGCGGCGGCGGACACCATAGCCGTGCGGAAACAGGCGGTTATGGGGGCCAAACCGAACGGCACAGAGGACGCGGTCGG
>ODAI012308615.1_pt1 | contig 11086 bp, 11 predicted proteins | sample 1539321 | NCBI WGS metagenome assembly ODAI01 (sample SAMN02144231, study PRJEB22623) | gut metagenome | biome: sheep rumen | host: Ovis aries | place: New Zealand | reverse complement strand
TTGGTGTTCTCGCATATCCAGTATAACAGATAATTTGAATTCGGGCGAGTATTTTCTGTAAATTTTACCTTTTTTTCCCATAAAAATATGCACCTCCAAAAGTGTCTAACTTTTGGGGTGCATATCAATTAAACAGTCCGTTTTTGTGTGCCGAAATATTGAATTATCTCTTTACAAATTCCTGCGTCCAGTAAATCGTGCCGCCGCTGTTTTTAATCGCGCCGATACCGATTTCCGTATATGTAGCATTCAAAATATTCTTTCTGTGACCTGACGAGTTCATCCACGCATTCATAACAGACGCGGCGCTTGACTGACCATAGGCGATATTTTCCGCTGCTGCGCGGTATGTAATACCTGCCGCCCTCATACGGTCAAACGGTGACTTGCCGTCGGGGTTGTTGTGGTCAAAGAAATGGCGGCTTATCATATCCTGACTGTGCGCCCTTGCAAGCGCGTCAAGGTCTGAAGCGCGCTTTAAGGGTGGCGCGCCTACCTTTGCGCGTTCCTCGTTGGTGAGCCGCAAAACCTCATCCTCCATCGCAGTCATTGAATTTGAAACCGGCGCGGTGGTTGGTTTTGCGGTTGGCTTTACAGTGGGTGCTGCGGTCGGCTTTGCAGTTGGTGCGGTGGTTGGTTTTGCAGTGGGCTTTGCCGTGGGCGCTGCGGTTGGCTTTACAACAGGAGCCGCTGTCGGTTTAGCAGTCGGAGCTGCTGTCGGTTTTGCCGTTGCGGATGGGATATTGAATTTGTCAATATCAATGCCAAGTGCTTTAAGTATATTTTTTGTAACAGTCTGACGGTCTGTTTTTGTCGTTTGTGTATTGCGCGCTCTGTTAAAGATATTGAAAATGCTTCTTGCATTTATGGAACTCGCCTGTGCCGCGGTAGGCACGGCAAGAGTCGCGCAGATAAGTAACAATGGTAATTTCTTCATAGTTTTCCTTCCCTTCTTTTTCTTTGTTAGCATTGCTACAATTTGATTATACAACGAGTTTTAACCAAAGTAAACGAACAATGTTTTCCAAGGGAAAAGAGGAAAAAAAGACCGTCCTCAAAAGAGGACGGAAATAATAATTGCACTCTTTAGTACACATCAAACACACTTCTTGGTTTATTATGATAAGATACGCTTAGCACCAACCCTATCGCTATCATATTTGCCACCAGCGACGTACCGCCGTAGCTGATAAACGGCAGCGGAATACCCGTAACGGGCATAAGGCCTATACACATACCGATATTCTCAAAAACGTGGAACAGCATCATTGCGCCGACACCAACGCAAATGTACCTGCCAAACAGATTATCCGCCCTGCGCGCCGTTTTAAAGCACTTGTATACGAGCAAAAACAGCGCGGCGATAAGAAGTGTCGCTCCGATAAAGCCAAGCTCCTCGCAAACAACGCTGAAAATAAAGTCGGTTGATTTCGCCGGCAGATAACCCATCTGGTTCTGCGTGCCCTGCAGATAACCGTTACCCCATAGCTGACCTGAGCCCACTGCGATTTTTGACTGAATAACGTTGTAGCCGCGGTACAAGGGGTCGCTTTCGGGATTGAAAAAGACCTGTATTCTCTTTTGCTGATACTCCGACAGCACATAGCGGTATATAAGCGGCAGCGACGCGCCGCCCAGCACAAGCGCCGGAATTATATATTTATACGACAGCTTCGCTACAAACAGAAGGCATATAAACATAAACATAAACACAAACGCGCTTCCCATATCCGGCTGCAGCAGAATAAGTCCGACCATAACTCCTATATGCATCAGAAGTCCGAGAAGTACAAGCGGCTTGTTTATGCTCTCCTGCACCTTTGAAAGATGGTAGGAAAAGGTTACAATAAAGCACACCTTAGCAAACTCCGCCGGCTGCACGCCGATAACGCCGAAGCGTATCCAGCTCCTTGCGCCCCAGTCGCCGCTCGTACCGAAGATAAGCACAAGTATAAGTATCACAATTGAAAAAACAAATATCGGCTTTATCAGATTTTTTAGCTGCTCATAGTCAAAGAAGCACATAAACAGCATCGCACCCGTTCCGAGTGCGAACGCCGAGGATTGCACAAGTACATTTGTGTTAGACTGCGTTGTGCGCGTTGCAGAGTATATCATAACTATACCGAAAATGGCCAGCAGTATTGTCAGTATAAATAAAAACCAGTCAAATTCCATAAGCATAACGGAATTTTTTGAAACGCTTTTCGTTTTCAAGCTATCACCCCAATTATCCAGTATAAATATAGTATACAACATTATTCGGTTTTAAGCAATATTTTCATCCCTTTTTCGGGAATATTTTTATCCGTTAGCGGAAAATTTTGCAGAAAAAAGAAGCATTACGCACTTTTTTAGCGCGTATGCTTCTTTTGTGAGTTGTTCATTTTTCAGACGTGTTTTACAGCTTGATAACCTGAGCGTCAAACGCATCGAGCGTTACTGTCTTGTCGCCCTTTTCGGTTTTAACCGTTGTTGTCTGCTTTGTATCGGCATTGTTTATAACAACCAGTTCGCCCACGCCCGGATAATAGCAGCACTCTGCGTTTGCGTTGTCTGTGAGGTAGTTCTGATCAAGGCTCTCGCCTGCCGCGTCAAGTATCAGATTGAGAAGCGTTCTGTTGTTTGCTATGCCGTGTGTGAAGTTTGACATATAAATGCCCTTACCCTTGCCAAACGCTTTTTCCGTTATTGTCGGAACGCCGTCCTTTGCGGCGAGCACCTTTGTGTCGGCGTCAAGCAGGTAAATATTGCCCTTGCCCTTAATATCCGTACCGTCTACGACTGTACCGTTATTCTCTACATCGAAGGTGTACTTGCCGTGGCAAAGCCTTGCGCCTGTGTCCTCGTCAACGCCCATAACGTGCGCCATACGGAACTCTGTGTCATAGCCGCAAACAGCCGACGGCTGATTAACGCCTATAAACGCGCCGCCCTTGGCTACCCATTCGGTAATCTTTGTAACAACCTCGTTGTCCTTCCACTTAAAGCCGCCCGACCAGGCGCTCTTTTTAAAGCCGGCGTTTATAACAACATCGTAATTGTCTAAGCCCTTTTCCTTAACGTCCTCAAAGCTTATGAAGTCAACGTCAAACGGGAAGCCGGAAAGCGCCTCGATAACGTTTATAAGGTCAAGCTCCGGATGCTCGTGATAGTGACCGCCGCAGGTCCAGGAACGAAGTGAGCCCCAGAACGTCAAAACTGCTACTCTCGGCTTTAACACATACGGCTTACCCGCCTTGTGGAATACCTGCAGCTCTCTGAATTCGTCCGAAATCTTTTCGATATAATCCTGGAAATCGGGGAACGGTATTGTGAGTGAAAGATAACCGCCAAGTCCAATTCTGTCAATCGGCGCGCGCAAAAGTCCGCGGCGCACATTTTTCCAATAGCCCTTTGCTTCAAGCGTCGGGTTGCCGCCCTCCATAAAGGTCGGCGCGCCGCCGAGGCCTACAGGGAACAGGTACGGGTGAAGTCTTATCTCGTGAGTTTCCACCGCGTCAACACCCGCGCAAAGACGCGTTTCAAACGCGTTAAATACGCACTTAATAAGTCCGTCAAAGCCGAACTCCTTAAATCTCTTGCCCCAAGGCTCAACGCCTACCCAGCTATCGTCATAGAATACATATGCCTTCTTGCCGTAGCCGTGAACCATATCAACTAATTTCTTTCCGAAATTAACAACAAACTCGTTTACAAAGTCCATCCAGTCGAGCTTCTTTTGGTCGCAAACCATATGTGAAGCGTGAAGGTTGCCCTTGTTTATAAAGTCCTCCGAGGTCATAGCGTAGCCGTACTTCTTTTCAAATTCTTTCAGCGCAAGCGGTGAAACGGTGAAGTCATACGAAGCCCAGTCGGAGAAAAGATGTCTGTTTCTCTCGTTGCTGCCCCAAATCCATACGAAGTTGTAGAACATTGAGGTAAAGCGTACAACAGTAGTTGCCGGATGTGTTTCGCACCAGTTTTTGAGCCAGTCAAGCATAAAGGCTTGGGTTTCGGGATAGCGCGGGTCAATCTGCAAAAGATGCTCCTTGTCCCAGTTGTTTGTCGTGTGGTTGTACATCGAGATTTCTTCCCATATACGCCACGCGAGGAAGTTTACCGTGTACTTGTGATACGGAGTCGTTTTAAAGGTAACCGCGCCGTCAGAGTATGTCCAGTCCTTTACTTCCTCGTTTGTCGTGCGGTCAAATACCTGCCAGTATTCCTTACTTTCCTCGCTGTCATTCAGCTTGAACTGCTCCGCGAAAAAGTCTTTCATAAGCTCAATAGTGAGCGTGTCGCCCTCCGCTACGACAGGATTTGTCATAAGGAACGTCTGCTGGAGCTTATCCGGATTTTGCTTCGCCCATTCGTTGTGGTCGCGGATAATGCAGATGGTTGAATAAATACCGTAGCCCGCGTTTATAATTTCGGGTGACAATTCCGTACCGTCAGAGTCGCGTATAACGTCCGCGCCCCATTTTTCAGCCATTTGAAGCGTAAGCTCCTCATATCCGCTCTCGCCCGGAAGCGTGAAGCCGCCTGTTGTTTTTCCCATTATTTTTCTCTCCTTTGCATAATTTATCTCAATAGATTTATTTTAACATATTTTTGAATTATTGTAAATAGGAAATGAAGAAGAATTTATCCCCCTAAAAATTCCCGAACACAAACGCGCCGCTTTCGGTAAGCTCCTCCTCGCCTATGCCGTCGGTAACAACCGCGCCGCTTTTTAATGCCGCGCTGCTCTCGCTTTTATCGCATAATGACCAGTTCGCCCAGCTAATATTTCTCTCATTCATAAAATCAATCCAGCGCTGCGCTTCTTCAAGGAACCCACCGCCGTTTCCGTCAGCCGCGCTCGTACCCCATTCAGTTACAAATACCGGCAGTCCGCAATCGGCTATACGCTGTCTTAGCCAATCTGTATGTGTGCCGGCGTAGAAGTGGCACGAATACATTATGTTTTCGCCTGTAAGCGGGTCTTTTGCAGCCTCGTGCAAATCCTGACTCCACGTGGGCGAGCCGACAAGGATAACGGCGTCTGTGTTTTCCCTTATAACGGGTATAATCCTTTCCGCATACGGTTTAACGTTGCCGCTCCAAGTAACTCCGCCGTTCGGCTCGTTACAAATCTCATACAAAACAGCGGGGCTGTCTGCGTACCGCGCCGACATTTCCGAGAAAAACTCCGCCGCCACGTCAGCGTTTTGCAGCGGATCGCCGTCGGAGAGAATGTGCCAGTCGATTATGACGTACATATCCTGCCTTATCGCCGCGTCAACGGCGTTTATAAGCGTGTCCTTAACAGCGGGGTTTGACAGATAGCCTCCCTCGCCTGTGTACATCGCACAGCGAAACAGATTTGCGCCGTAACCGGCTGTTGCCTTAATCGCGTCCTCGGTTGCAAACTGAGGAAACCAGTGCAGGCCGTGAGAGGACATACCGTGAAGCACTACCGCCTCGCCTCGCTCGTTTACAAGCTGCGTACCCTCAACGCGCAGTCTGCCGTTTTCGCTCACACCGCCGCTGCGCTCCGTAACTGGCCTTGGCGCTTCCGTTGCCGCGGGCGCTTCGTATGGGGATAAATTGCCCTTTTTATTTGCCGCGCGCATAATGATAGCGCACGCCTCGGCGCGCGTAATGTTGGATCTGGGGTTTAAATTACCCTTATCATCACCGAACACAACACCGTTTGTTACCGCCGCAAAAACGCTGTCGTAGTACCTTCCGTCCAGCTCGGCAAAATCGGGAGCCTTTGCCGCGTCATTGTAATCGCCTTTGGCATCGGGCAAAAACGCCTTCATAACTATTTTAGTTGCAAGCTGACGAGTTATAGGCTCGTCAAATGTTTCACCGGTGGGCGGTATTTCATCGTAATCGAAATAGCCGGCGTTAAGCGCGGCCTGTACCATCGGGGCCGCCCAATGATTTGTCTGTCCGCCGCTTGCGTTAAGCCCGGAAATTCTTCCGGTAATGCTCACCAGCTCCGCCTTTGTGATAATCCCCGACGGACGGAACGTACCGTCCTCATAGCCGGCAAGATACCCCATATCGGTCATCGCCGTGACGTTTTCATAAAACCAGTCGCCGCTTTGCACATCCGAAAATCCATACGCGCACGAGGAAATAAGCATCAACGCCGCAAATAATAAAATACCTATTCTTCTTTTCATACTATCATTCCTTTCTTCTTTTCATTGTATCATATTTTTATTGATATTTCCATAGAAACATCAATTTGCCAATCAAAAACGGTTTACAAAAAATACAACTTATGATAAAATACATATACATAAATTTGCAGGCAGAGGTGGTTTTTTTTGAATATATGTGTGTTTGGCGCATCAAGCAGTATTATAGATGAAAAATATATAAGGGATGTTGAAGAACTCGGCAAAAGCATAGCCGGGAGAGGACACAATCTTATATTCGGCGCCGGTGCAAGTGGTCTTATGGGAGCGGTTGCAAGAGGCGCGTATGAAAAGGGCGGCAATATTGTCGGAGTAGTACCCGATTTCTTTAAGGACGACGATATGGGCGTTGACGGCAGGCTTTTTAAAAACTGCACCGAAATGGTTATAACCGAAAGTATGCGTGAAAGAAAGCGTATTATGGAAGAAAGATCAGACGCGTTTATAATAACGCCCGGCGGTATAGGCACTTATGAGGAATTTTTCGAGGTGTTCACGTTAAAGCAATTGGGGCGGCACAATAAGCCAATCGCAATCTATAACCTATACGGATACTATGACGCGATGCTCAAAATGCTGGAGGAATCCATAAACCGCAAATTTCTCCGCGCGGCGTGCAGCCGTCTTATTGAGGTTTTCACAGACGCAGGCGAAATGCTTGACTATATCGAAAATTACATCCCTGAAAAAATCAACGTATTTGATACGAAGAATATTGAGAAGGATTAAAGGAGGTTTTTAAAATGCGTTTTAAACAGGTGATAGCTGAGTTTATCGGCACAATGACGCTTGTAATAGCAGGCTGCGGTACGGCAATGCTTGTCGGCTGTGACGCATCGGTGGGCAGCGGATATATTCTGACGGCTTTTGCGTTTGGACTTTCGGTGGTAGCAATGGCATATTCAATCGGAAACATCTCCGGCTGCCATATAAATCCAGCCGTTTCATTTGCGATGCTCATAAGCGGCAGAATAAATTTCAGTCAGTTTGTTGACTATCTGATAGCACAGTGTATGGGCGCCATTCTGGGCGCGGCGCTTTTGGCGGTTATTTTTAAACTCGGAAATTTGAACGACCTTACCAGCACGTTTGGAGCAAACGGTCTTGCAAACATTTCCGGAAGCGCGGTTACAGGTCTTATAATTGAGATAATTCTGACCTTTATATTTGTAATAACCGTACTCGGCGCAACGTCAGACAAGGCAAAGCACGGCTCGCACGCCGGACTTGTAATAGGACTGTCACTTGTGCTTGTGCATATAATCGGTATTGGACTTACCGGCACGTCCGTAAATCCGGCGCGCAGCATAGGCCCCGCGATTATAGCGCTTATCTCCGGAACCTCCGGCCCGGTTTCCTGCGTTTGGGTATTTATAGCAGGTCCAATGGCAGGCGCGGCGCTTGCGGCTGTTGTTTACTCGTTCCTTGAAAGCGGCAAAAAATAATTTGGTTTTACAAAAAACCGTACACGTTTTTGCGTGTACGGCTTTTTTAGGATTTCGCCGCATAAATGGTTGACGGCGCAGGGGTAAAAATGATATAATTCAAGTATCTATATGCTTATTTTTAGGAGAATGATATGTGGAGTGCAGATAAATGGCAGGATTATGTGCTTTTAGACAGCGCGGACGGTGAAAAACTTGAATACTGGGGCAAATATTTGCTGCGCCGTCCCGATCCGCAGGCGGTCTGGAGCCTAAAATCCGCCAAGGAATGGAATAAGGCGGATGCTCATTACCACCGCTCAAAATCGGGCGGAGGAAGCTGGCAGTATCTCAATAAAAAACTGCCCGACCGCTGGACAATAAATTATGGTGAGCTGACCTTTAATATAAAACCGATGGGCTTCAAGCACACCGGTCTTTTCCCCGAACAGGCGGTAAACTGGGACTGGTTTTCAAATCTGATACGCGGCGCGGAAAAACCCATACGCGTACTAAACCTTTTCGCATACACAGGCGGTGCAACCGTTGCCGCGCTTAATGCCGGAGCGGAGGTGGTACACGTTGACGCGTCAAAGGGTATGGTCACGTGGGCAAAGGAAAACGTCACGTCCTCCGGACTTGCCGACAGGCCGGTAAGGTATATTGTAGACGATGTCAAAAAATTTGTGCTGCGCGAGCAAAGGCGCGGACGTGAGTATGACGCGGTTATAATGGATCCGCCCTCGTATGGCAGAGGGCCGTCGGGCGAGGTATGGAAGATAGAGAATGAATTGTATCCGCTTGTGGAGGAATGTGTTAAGCTGTTATCGGACAAGCCCTTGTTTTTCCTGATAAATTCCTATACAACAGGACTCAGCGCACAGGTACTTGTAAACGTCTTGAATATGACTGTCGGAAGAAAATACGGCGGCAAAATTACGGCTGATGAAATAGGCTTGCCGATGAAAGCGAATAATTTGGTTTTACCGTGCGGCATAAGCGGAAGATGGGAGAGATAAAGAATGAATATAAAGGTAAGACAATACACAAAAGAAGATATAAAGGACGCAAACGCAATTTGGAACGCGGTTGTAAGAGAGGGCATAGCGTTTCCGCAGGAGGAGGAGCTTGATGAAGTGACGGGTGATGAATTTTTCTCATCACAGTCCTACACCGGTATCGCATACGACGAGGAAACAGGCGAAACAGTCGGTCTGTACATACTCCATCCAAACAACGTCGGCCGCTGCGGTCATATCTGTAACGCAAGCTACGCCGTAAGGCAGGATTTGCGCGGACGGCATATAGGCGGCTTCCTCGTAAAGGACTGCATTAAAAAGGCAAAGGAATCAGGCTACGGCGTTCTGCAGTTTAACGCCGTTGTCGCGACAAATGAAGCGGCATTAAGGCTTTACAAAAATCTCGGCTTTACACAGCTCGGCGTTATACCAAAGGGCTTCAGAATGATAGACGGACATTATGAGGATATTATTCCACACTATATTGAGCTCTGAGAGGAATTAGCGCGAAAGAACTTCGTTCTTTCGCATCTGTGTGGCTTTGCTGTGCAAGGCTCGCAAGTCCTTGAACGGAGTGAAAGGATGGCTTATTTTATGTTAAACGCGGTTAAGGGTAGAATATGTATGGTTACGGGCGGCGGCGGCAGTATAGGCAGCGAGATTGCCCGTAATTTAGTGCGCCTTGACGCGAAAAAAGTTATTGCCGTTGACATTTCCGAATACGGTCTTCACGAGCTTATCACCGACACGGACGGAGTTATTGCCGAAATCGCGTCAATACGTGACGAGGATAAAATGGAGCAGCTTTTTCAAAAATACCGCCCCGAAATTATCTTCCACGCCGCGGCGCACAAGCACGTTTCCTTTATGGAGCATAATCCCGAAGAAGCCGTGAAAAACAATATCCGCGGCACACAAATAACCGCTTCGCTCGCGGAAAAATACGGCGCGGAAAAGTTTTTGCTTATCTCCACGGATAAAGCGGTTGAGCCGATAAGCGTTATGGGTGCGAGTAAGCGCGTATGCGAGATGATGCTTTTTGAGATGTCAAAGACAAGCAAGACTGTATTTGCCGCCGTTCGCTTCGGCAATGTCACCGCGTCAAGCGGCTCTGTCATTCCGCTGTTTGAGAAACAAATTGACAGGGGCGTTGTGACCGTAACAGATAAAAATGTTTCAAGATATTTTATGCCGATACCGAAAGCGGCCAACCTTATTATTGCCGCGACAGGAGTTATGAAAAGCGGCGACCTGTTTGTGCCGGAGATGGGCGAGAGTGTTAAAATATACGACCTTGCCGAAAAAATGATACGCGAAAGCGGCAAAATTGCGGAGATCAAAATTACGTCGCTTCCAAAGGGCGACAAGATGACGGAGAAGCTGTTTTATGATTTTGAAGAAAAAACAAGAAGCGGCATTGACGGTCTTTATCTGACACACGGCAGCACAACTGACGGCCTTTGGGATAAAATTGACGCGCTCTATGATTTGGCGAAAAAAAATGATGGCGCGGCTGTCTGTGACCTGCTTATGAATATTACAAACTAAGGGATGAATTTGATGGATATACACGTATTTTTTCAGTCCATAGGACAGGGGATCTATACCGGACTTGTGAATGCCGGCAACTGGCTTATGTGGGCATGGGGCGCGTTCTGTACGTGGCTGCAGGGACTGCCGATACCGAATGCTATAAAGCTGTTCAGCAACGAAAGTATGAACCGCGCGCTGTTTTTCGGAATAATAATATATATTGCTATAATGAATATATGGGCGTTTGCGCTGTTCGGCGCGGACAAGGCGAGCGCTAAGAGAAAGGACAGACGAGTTAAGGAAAGCAAGCTGTTCAGGATATGCTTCTGGGGCGGCGCGCTCGGCGGTATGCTCGGTATGAATTTGTTCAGGCACAAGACGCTCAAGAAAAAGTTTTCTGTCGGCGTGCCTATTTTGTTCATACTCCAGCTTTTAGTGGACAGCTTTATTTTAGGCTTTTTGGGATTTTGGACTTTTTTCTGAAAAAGTATGGAAATTTAAGAAAAAGTATGGTATAATTTAATGTACGATTAGTGAAAGGACGATACATATGGAGCTTAAAGATATAATATCCACGGATGAAAAGCTCAGAATTATTCAGGAGCTTGTTCCGGGTAAACAGATTACACTTGCGCACGTAATCGCAAGCCCCGACCCTGTTTTATATACAAAACTTGGCTTAAACCCCGAAATCGACTACACCAAAAGCGCAATCGGTATACTCACGGTAAGCCCCGCGGAAACGGCGGTAATCTGCGCCGACATCGCGACAAAGACGGCGAATATCGATCTGAGCTTTGTTGACAGATTTTCCGGCACGCTTATAATCACGGGTATGGTCGCTGATGTTGAAACCGCGCTCCGCTCAATTATGGAATACTGCGAGAAAACGCTCGGCTACAGTTGCGTCGGCGTGACGAAAACATAATGAAGA
>ODAI010892447.1_pt1 | contig 11086 bp, 9 predicted proteins | sample 1539321 | NCBI WGS metagenome assembly ODAI01 (sample SAMN02144231, study PRJEB22623) | gut metagenome | biome: sheep rumen | host: Ovis aries | place: New Zealand | reverse complement strand
CCATGGAATATTTCCTTATGGAATTATCTTTCTTGCCGCTTTTGGGATATAACATAAAGATTCGCGAGAATTTAACTGAGAATCAAAAAAATACTATTCGAAGTACCATGATTATCAACATTGTCTTCAATTTGATTATCGGTTCTTTACATTATTCCAATATGGTGCATTATCCGCAGACCGTATTATTGTTTTACATCTTAGCTGCATTTGATTGTGCGGTTATGCTTTTTGTGGGAGTAAATGACATCAATAAGATGAATAAGGGTGAAAAGATTTATCATTATGCTTTGGCATGTGTTTCTTTGGCGGGCTTTTGGTTAATCTTTGAATATATTAACGGAAACTATATCAGCAGAGGAATGCCTCGAATGTCCAATATACTGACTCCGTTGGCTTTAATCATATTTGTGACCGCACTTCTTGTCAGTTATGCTGTGCATTTGTATGACGAAGTCCTTTCCAAATCTCAGCAGGACGCGTTAGCTTCCATGGTATATAATGATGCTCTTACGGGACTTTTTAATCGCGTGGAATGCGAAGAAATTTTTAAAGAATTGGATAAAAAAGAACAGCCCAATTACTTGTTTATCGATTTTGATTTAAACGGATTAAAGAAGTTAAACGATGAAAAAGGACATGCGGCCGGGGATCTTCTTATTTCATCCTTCGGAAAGGTGTTACTTGAGAGTTTTTCAGAGTATGGAAAATCCATGCGAATGGGAGGAGACGAGTTCTTAACCATTATCGAAGGAAAAAATATTCCTACGGAAAATGAGTTGATGGCTATCTATTTTAAGAATCTCGAAAAGTATAAAAAAGAAACGGGATTGGAAATCGATGCCGCGTACGGTATCGCGGGAAGTTCGGAAATCTATGAGCCAAAGAGCGAGCAGGTATTCCGCATAGCCGATGAGCGCATGTATGAAATGAAACGTTTGAGCAAAAAAGGACGCAGAGTTTAAAATGAAAAATGAAAAAGCAGCACACAAATTCATACGTCTTTCCGTGGAAATACTGGTAATCCTTACCATTGTATTTGTTATTTGCGTATTTTATTTTGGACGTGAAATGACATATGTAACGGATTTTGATGAGGGTTGGACCGTGATTCAGGACGGGCAGCGTCATGAAGATGTAACGCTAAGTCAGTATAAGTTTCCCCATATTATGAATGACGGAGATTCTATTGTTTTAATCAATCAGATTCCGGAAAACATCGATGAACGTTCTTCCGTTGCACTTTTGGTGTATTTGTCTACCGTGGATGTGTTTGTGGACGGAAAGAAGTTTTATTCCTACGGAAGAGAACTCGATGATGTGGGAAAGATGGTGGGAAGCGGATATCATTTTATTGCACTTCCCGAACATGCAGGCGGCAAACAGATTCAGATTACGATTTCCTCCTGTGAGGACGATTCTTTCTCAAGCATTCCCATGGTGCAGATTTTTTCGTCTCAGTATCTGATTTCTTGCTTTGCAAGACAGCATATGCTCAGATTCTTTATCAGTATCTTTTTGGTTGTTTGCGGAATCATCTTTTTATTAATGTCTGTGGCCGGTATTATACAGGGCTCCAGTATCTCAAGTGTGGTTTGGTTGGGGGCCTTTTCTTTTTTGATCGGTCTTTGGTCTCTTTGCTCTACGAAAACCATGCAGATTTTTTCCACGAATCTGGCGATAAATACTAAGATTGAATACGAGACGCTGTTTTTGGCAATCATTCCTCTTTTGGTTCAGATTTTTTCCCTTCGGAGGGACAGTGCAAAATGGAAGATTATGCTGCTTCGATTCAGCTTGATTGCTTGTATTGGCTATGCAGTGGTGGCTCCGATTCTTCATTATACAAACATTGCTCATTATTGTAAGACTCTTGGAGTATTTCATTTGATTATGGCCATGTCTCTAGTGATTATCGTTATCGCAGGTTGGAAACCCCTTGGCGATATGAATGCATCCGATAAGGTTTTAAATATTGGATTCTTCGTACTCTTTGCCACAGGCGGGGTAGATTTAATTCGTTTTATCATACAAAAATACTTCCTTGCGAACGATCAAAACCTGTCAAATTCCCTATTGCCATTGGGGGCCCTGGTATTTATACTGTTTTTGGCTATGAGCTATTTGTTCTACATATACAATCGTATTGTGGAAGAAGAAAGTCAAAAAAATCTGATGCGTTTGGCTTTTCACGATCCTTTGACGGGACTTTACAACCGTGCCCGTTGCGAGGAGTTGTTTGAAGAGTTAAATCGTTCCAATGAAAACTTTACCATTATCAATATGGACTTAAACGGTTTGAAAACCGTTAACGACACCTACGGACACAGTAAGGGGGATTTGCTACTTACGACCTTTGCAAACAATCTTAAGGAGTCTTTCGATGACAGTGATTATTTGATTCGAATGGGCGGAGATGAGTTCGTGGTGGTTTCCACGGGTGATAAGAACAAACTGGAACATGCATTGGTGAAACTTTCCCGCTTGAATCACGAGTCAGCCAAAGACTTGGAGTTTGATATCGGAGCCGCTTACGGTATGGTTTCAAAATCGGAGGCACCGAATGAGGATGCCGAGCATTTGTATCGTATGGCGGATGAAAAGATGTATCAAATGAAGCTTAAAATCAAAAAAGCGGGCGACATTTGATTAAAATAAAAAAGAAACGGAGAAAAAGAATGTACGCTGATGAAGGCATGATTAAAATCAAACACGAGGTGCTTCGAGAAGTTGCACGTTTGGCGTTTGAGGACCGCTTGGAAGAAGAACGAGAGTTTATTCCGGAAAGACTTATTCCGGGACCCCGCGCACAGTTTCGCTGCTGTATTTATAAGGAACGCGAGATCATTCGTCAGCGCGTTCGCTTGGCGGAAGGAAAGGCTCCTACGGAAAATGACAGCGGAAATATTATTCAGGTAATTCCCGCTGCTTGCGAGGACTGCCCGATTTCAAGTTATGTTGTAACGGATAACTGTCAGAACTGCTTGGGAAAGGCTTGCGTAAATGCCTGCCCATTCGGTGCATGTGAACCGGGACTTCATCGTTCTTATATCGATCCCGCAAAATGTAAAGAGTGCGGTAAGTGTGCACAGGCATGCCCGTACCACGCTATCGCGGCATTAAAGAGACCTTGTAAGTTTGCTTGCCCGGTAGATGCCATTACTTATGATGAAAACGGAATCTCCGTTATCAATGAAGAAAAATGTATTCGCTGCGGACTTTGCATCCACAGATGTCCTTTCGGAGCTATTGGTTCTAAGACTTATATTGTAGATGTAATCAATGCCTTAAAGTCAGGAAAGACCGTTTATGCTATGGCGGCACCGGCAACCGAAGGTCAGTTCGGTGAAAACATTACCATGGCCAGCTGGAAAAAGGCAATGAAAAAACTGGGATTTAAAGACTTTTACGAAGTGGGCTTAGGCGGTGATATGACCGCTGCGGCTGAAGCGGAAGAATGGGCAGAAGCATATAAAGAAGGAAAGAAGATGACCACTTCTTGTTGCCCGGCATTTGTAAATATGATCCGTAAGCACTTCCCGGAATTGGAAGACAATATTTCTTCCGCACTTTCCCCGATGGCTGCGGTATCCCGTTGGATTAAGACCAAGGAGCCGGATGCGATTTGCGTATTTATCGGACCTTGTATTTCAAAGAAGTCCGAGGCCAGTGAGTTTGGTATCGAACAGAATGCGGACTACGTTTTGGCATATTCCGAGATTCGTGCCATCATGGCCGCAAAGAACATCGAACTTGAACCGGCAGATAATGATTATCAAGAATCTTCCGTATACGGAAAGCGCTTTGCAAATTCCGGCGGTGTAACGGCTGCGGTTCTTCAGAGCTTAAAGGAATCCGAGGATGAAATCGATGCAAAGGTTTGCATTGCAAACGGAGCACAGGAGTGTAAGAAGGCACTTCTTATGATGAAACTCGGAAAACTTCCGGAGGACTTTATCGAAGGTATGGCTTGCGAAGGCGGATGTGTAGGCGGACCAAGTGCATTCCAGAATAAGGATAAAGCAAAACGTACAAGAGATGCCATGATTTCCGAAGCGGACGATCGCGGCGTTCATGAAAACTTGAAAAACTATGATATGGATTCTTTCTCCATGCATAGACACTAAGTTTTTAAGAAATAAAAAATGAAGAAATAATAAAAAGAGACGGTTTCGAAACAGAAGCCGTCTTCTTATGTCAAAAAGAGGTAAGAGATGGAAAAAAAGGAAGTACTTGAATTAAAAAGAAGATTGAAAAAAGAAAGCTGCACCATTTCCAAGTTGGCGGGATGCTATGTCAATGCCGCAAAGGAAAAGGTGTGCATGTTTCAGGAAGATTTCTTAAGTTTAGAGGAAGAAGAATTCTTTAAATACTTAGAAATCGCAAATAAAACTTTATCCGGAACCGTGGGAAATAACCTAATTCAGCTTTCCTTCCCAAATGAAGAGGAAATGGAAGGTGGCGCACAGCATTCTCTTTTGGGACTTAAAAACTCAAAACTGGAAGTGCCGGAAGTAAACGAGGCATTTTTTGATTCCGTAATTAAGAGTTACGATTATGTGGGAAACTATTTGATCCTTTTGTTCTACGATGTATATGATGTTCCCACAAAGACCACGGATAACATGAAATTGGATGAATCCGAAGAGGTCTATGATTATATCCTTTGTGCGGTTTGCCCGGTAAAACTTACCAAAGCAGCACTTGGATATCGTGAAGAAGAAAACCGTATCGCACCGCGTATTCGTGACTGGGCGGTGGATGCACCGGACAGCGGATTCTTGTTCCCTGCATTTTCCGACAGAAGTACGGATATTCATAACGTGATGATGTATACGAAAAATACCAAGGATCCTCATAAGGAGTTTTGGGAGAATGGACTTGGTTGTGCATCAAAGTTTACTTCCACAGAAAAGAAGAATGCCTTTGAGCATATGATTGTAAATGCGGTAGGTCCGGAAAACGAGGAGTTAGAGGATATTATCGCTGATGTAAACCAGAACATTTCCGACTTTATCGACAGCGTAAAAGAAGTTCGTGGCGATAAGGAACCGGTTGTCTTAAATAAAAAAGACGTAGAGGAAATCTTATCCGATGCGGGACTTTCCGATCAAAAGGCAGAGCATGTGGCAAAGACTTACGAAGAGTTTTTCCCTGCAGAGGAACTTCCGTTGGCGGATGAAGTTTTGGATACAAAAGTGATCAAAAACAACGAAATTCGCCAGGAGAAAAACGCATTAAAAGAGCAGGTTGTAACTTTGACACAGAAGTTGGAGCAGGCCGGCGTGATTAATGAAAACGGTGAAAATGTGGATGTTATTCTTCGTGTCAGCGAAAAGAAGGCAGAAGAGATTCACACCACAGTCATCGACGGACAAAAGTGTATTGTAATTCCTATGGAAGAAGACGAGTACGCCACCATTAACGGTGAAGTGAAGGACTTAGATTAGGAGAATTCTTTGAATAAAAAGATTGTATTTTTTGATATCGACGGAACCCTTTGGGATGAGAATAATTATATTCCGCCGAGTACAAAAGAAGCCATTTTAAAGCTAAGAGAAAATGGGCATTTGTCTTTTATCAATACGGGACGTGCCAGAAGCTTTGTGCGAAGCAAAGAACTTTTAGGCCTTGGATTTGACGGTATCGTATCCGCCTGTGCAACCCGAATTGAATATCACGACGAAGTGGTGTTTTATCATCGATTGGATAACAAATTGGTGGAACGAACCTTAAAGACCATTCGTGGATTCGGATTCCGCCCGATTTTAGAAGGGGTTCATCATTTGTATATGGATGATGAAGACTTTGACGAAGATTTCTACGGATTAAAAGTTCGACAGGAGATGGGAGAAGATCTTCGTACCATAAAAGATGAGTGGGGACGATGGGAGATTTCCAAGATGTCCTGTGCCACGGAAGAATGTGATGTGGAAGGCTGTTACGAAGCGGTAAAGGCAGACTTTGACTTTATGATTCATAACCCTCAAGTGGTGGAAATGGTGCCAAAGGGATTTGATAAAGGTGTGGGTATCAAAAAGGTTTGCGAAATCTTAAATGTACCCATGGAGGATACCATCGCTATAGGGGATAGTATCAACGATTTGGAGATGCTGGAAACTGCCGGTTTTTCCGTATGCATGGGAAACGGTGCACTGAAGGCAAAGGAGATTTCCGATTATGTGACGGCACCCTTGCATGAAGACGGAATCTATAAAGCCCTTTCTTATTTGGGACTGATTTAGGGATTTAAAAGGAGAGAATCATTATGAAAGAACAGCATACGTTTTTTGCGTTATTATCCAGACAAAAATATATTAATCGTTGGGCTTTGATGCGAAATTCCAGAGAGGAATCTTTGGCGGAACACTCCTATGAAGTATCCATGCTTGCACACGCACTTTGCGTGATTGCAAATACCAGATACGGACGTGATTTGGATGCAAATAAAGCGGCGGTAGTGGGACTTTACCACGATTCTTCCGAGATTATCACAGGAGATATGCCTACACCTGTAAAGTACTACGGAGAGGAAATCAAAAACGCCTATAAGAATGTGGAAGCCATCGCGGAAAGTACGCTTCTTACAAAACTTCCAAACGATATGCGTCCGTCTTATGAAGCGGTATTTCGTCCGGAGGATGATGAAAAAGAGCGTTATATGAGACGATTGGTAAAAGCTGCGGATAAGATTTCTGCATATATTAAAACCATCGAGGAAGAAAAATCCGGAAATACCGAGTTTAAGACCGCAAAGGAGAGTACCGAAAAGGCGTTACAAAAACTAATGGCGGAACTTCCGGAGGTAAAGGACTTTATGGAAGAGTTCATACCGGGATATGGACATACCTTGGATGAATTAACCCGATAGTTTTGTTTAATTTTTACATTGCAAATCTATTTTAAAAGATAGAAAATGAAAACTGTGTGAGTCAAGGCGGCTTACATAAAAAAGGGAAAGACGAGGAAAGAAAATGGGAGGATTTTTTGCTTCGGCATTAAAGGAAGATTGTGTATTTGATTTGTTCTTTGGTACGGATTATCATTCTCACCTTGGAACGAGACGTGCCGGTATGGCAGTGTACGGAAAAAGCGGATTCAATCGTGCAATTCACAGCATCGAGAACAGCCCTTTTCGTACAAAGTTTGAAAGCGATGTAAATGAGATGGAAGGAAATCTTGGAATCGGATGTATTTCCGATTTTGAGCCACAGCCTTTAATTGTTCGTTCTCATCACGGCACCTATGCCATTACGACGGTTGGTCGTATCAATAACATGAAGTCTTTGTCGGAAAGCATTTTATCCGGAAGAAGTAACCATTTTCTTGAGATGAGTGGTGGCGAAATCAATGCAACGGAATTGGTGGCTGCCTTAATAAATGAAAAAGACAACTTGGTGGAAGGTATCAAATATGCCCAGGAGCAAATCAACGGCTCTGTTACATTGATGCTTTTGACGCCGAAGGGAATCTATCTTGCCCGAGATAAGATGGGACGTACCCCTTTGGTAGTTGGTAAAAAAGACGAAGGATTTTGTGCCAGCTTTGAAGCTTTTGCTTATTTAAACCTTGGATACGAAGACTATAAGGAACTTGGACCGGGCGAAATCTGTGTCATGACTCCGGAAGGAGTAACCACATTAGCACAGCCCGGAAAGAAGATGAAAATCTGTACCTTCCTTTGGGTGTACTACGGATATCCGGCTTCTTCTTACGAGGGAGTATCTGTAGAGGGAATGCGTACCAGATGCGGATCTTTATTGGCACGTCGTGATGGTATGACCATTAATGAAATCGATGCGGTAGCAGGTGTTCCGGATTCCGGTACCGCCCATGCCGTAGGATATGCCAATGAATCCGGCGTTCCGTTTTCAAGACCGTTTATTAAATATACACCGACCTGGCCGAGATCTTTTATGCCAACCATGCAGTCAAAGCGTGATTTGATCGCAAAGATGAAACTGATTCCGGTACACGAACTTATCGATAATAAGCGACTCCTTTTGATAGATGACTCCATCGTTCGAGGAACACAGCTTCGTGAGACCACGGAATTTTTATATCACAGCGGAGCAAAGGAAGTACATGTTCGTCCGGCATGTCCTCCGCTTTTATTCGGATGTAAGTATATTAACTTCTCACGTTCCACTTCCGAGATGGAACTCATTGCCCGTCGCGTCATCGCAAAAGAAGAGGGCGATAATGTGGAACGTAGCATTTTAACGGACTATGCAAATCCGGACAGCGACAGATATCATAAGATGTTAGAGGAAATCAATAAGCAGATGGGCTTTACCTCTCTTCGTTATAACCGTCTGGATGATATGCTAGAGGCGGTAGGAATCGATAAAGATAACCTCTGTACATATTGCTGGGACGGAAGAGAATAAGTACTGGAAAAATCATATTAAATAAACTATAATATCCTTTGTCGCGTGTAGGCGCGGCAAAGGATTATTTTGTGAGGTAAATACGGATGAGTCAGGAAAAAGTTGATTATAAGAAAGCGCAGAAAAAGAATATAAAAAAGACCGTTAGAAAGAGAAAAATTTCTCATGTTATCGGAACGGTTGTATTTGCTGTAGTAGTATGCGGCATGATTGGATGGTTGGGATTCTCAGGATATCAGACCATTACAAAGGCGAAGTCAAATGATGCTTCAGCTGAGAAGTCTATTCCGATTGATATGGATGCGCTTAACGAATATATGAAAGAGATTGCACCGGAAGAAGATGCGGTAGAATCTGCTGAAGATGTCAGTGAAGGTTCTGAAGAATCAGACGTTACCGAAGTTGAAAATGCAGATGAAACTGCAGAAGAAAACGAGGTAGAAAACGCTGAAGATTTGTCTTCTGACGGGGAGTAAAAAGTTTTTTAAATTTTTTAAAAAAATATGAAAATTTCTATTGACATTGATGGAGATTTTCGCTATTATATCACTTGTCGCTGGTCAAGAAAGACATGAAAAAGCGACAGGTTATGCGCGAGTGGCTCAGTTGGTGGAGCACCACCTTGCCAAGGTGGGGGTCGCGGGTTCGAGTCCCGTCTCGCGCTCTTCTTTTTAGGTAGTCGAAACCCTTATTTTACAAGGGTTTCGGCTTTTTTTATTTTCTCGAACGGGATGATTTTTTGGGTTAACCCAGGGTTAACCTCCGCTATTTTAGCGGGTTCTACGTCATTTCCATTTCTGGTTTCTTGATTTAATGCATTGATTTTATCTCGAGCATTTTGCAAATAATGTCTACTTGCGAACGTGTAGTGACGTTCGTTTGTTTCAACGGTATGACCTAATAATGCGGCTCTGTCCGGTGCATCGATTCCTGCCGGAATCAAAACATTCGTATTAAAGGTTTTTCGAAAGGCATGGTTTCTGGTAGCAGGACACTCCAAGTCTAAAGACTTAAGCATACGCTGCAAATATGCAGTGTATTTGTTGGTCTTTACCCAGGATCCGTCCTTGTTACAGAACACAAACTCCGATTCGATTCCTAAAGACTTCTGTAGGGCCTTTAATTCGGTCAAAATGGCTTCGATTTCAGGTAGGATAGGGAATTCTCGACCACCATTGGAAACACGCTTTTCTTCCTTTGTAGAGTCTTCGTAATAGAACTCTTTTTCGCCGTTTTCATTTTTACGGATAAGCTGTTGTGCGTGGATATGGATGATTCCTTCTGTAAGGTCTACATCTGCCCACTTTAAAGCACAAAGCTCAGCAACACGCATACCGGTATTAATGGCAATCAAAGTGATATATCCGTTGATGTAGTATCCATCGATTACGTTACCATGGCCGTGTTCAATTCGCCTACGTACTTCCGCTTTGATGATTTCAATCTCCTCAGGAGAGAAGACGTTGGCTTTGGAAGAACGATCCTGAACTTTGCAATCCGGATAGTATCTGCGCAATTCCAATGCATTTACAGGATTTTTATCAATCTTTTCATAATACAATGCGTATTTAAATGTAAGATTAAGTAACCCCTTAAGCTGTTTTAAGCGCTTTTGTCCCGGATTTAGCTCCTTGGTGCGACGTTGAACGTATTCCTGAAGCCCGGGAACAGTTATTTCCCGTATGCTTTTAGAAGCAAAGTCCTTTGTAATAAAGTACTTGTAATCCTGGCGGATGCGTTCGATGGTTCGCGGAGAATTGTTCATTGTCCGTTCTTTTTCGTCCAGAGCTTTGCTGAACATGTTTCCGAAGCTTAAATCATTTGCGCTTCCGGTGTAGAAGTCGTAAATCTTATCGATTAACGATTCGTAGGATGTCGCAAAGGTACGATTTGATTTTCCCGGTAGTTTGGTGAACCACATGTTGCGATCGTTATCTTCACGATCGATTTTTTTTGGTGTACCGTTTTTGTTTACGTGAACAGCTTTTACAAACTGTTCTTTGGCTCTCATCTCCTTAGATTTGTACATTTCAATTTCGCTCGTAGCGTCTAACACATTCATTATACCATCTGCTTGAGCTTTTTTAACATGAAAAATGTTACGCTCGTAATCGGAGATAAGATTGATTAATGCTTTTTGATTAACAGTTTTTTCTTCGTTTATTTGTGTAATATCCTTTCTTATCGAAGATTTGGATTTCCCCGTTTTTGGAATTCCACTGTCTTTAAGATGGAAAGAATCTTTAAAATTCACTTTTTTTGAGGGCGTTTTTGGGACCTTTTTAAAAAAATATAATATTTGCGACTTTTTGCAATCTTTTTTGTCAAGGTCAAATTTTTTATCGATTCAAATCCATTTTGAGGTGTCATTTTTATAACCCACATTACGTAGTAAAGTACAGATAGAAAAAGAGATGAGGAGGATATCGTATGGTTGATATGAGTTCAAGGGAGTGGAATCTTATGATTAGCATGGTGAATTATGGATATCCTAGAGAAGAAGTTTCAGCGTATTTTTCGAAAGAAAAAATGAAAATTTATGACGACATGAAAGCGGAACTGGATGAGATGAAAAAGACAAATCCTAAAGCAGCCTTTTGGCCGGTAGAATCAGATTGGTAGATAGAATAACGGAGGTATTTACTATGATGTTAATCTACTTGCGCTTTCGTTAAGACAAAGGTTAGAAAACGAAT
>ODAI011941555.1_pt1 | contig 11087 bp, 9 predicted proteins | sample 1539321 | NCBI WGS metagenome assembly ODAI01 (sample SAMN02144231, study PRJEB22623) | gut metagenome | biome: sheep rumen | host: Ovis aries | place: New Zealand | reverse complement strand
TTTTTGATCATGTCCTCATAAGCCGGGAAAGACCCTGTTACAAAAAAAGTGACCTGTACTCCATAACGGTCCAAAGTGTCGAGCAGCTCTTGTGTGTAGGGCCCGGGTCCGTCATCGAAGGTCAGATAGACAATCTTGCCGTCCGCGTTCGGGTCGTCGAGGTCTATCTCGGGAAAATCCTTTCCGGTGGCTTCTTTGTATCCTGTGTCAAAGGGAATATCCCTGTAAATGACAGTCTGATTACCGGCTTTGTCAGTGACCTGGTAACAGATTCTGTCTTCCAGGACAGTTCTCTCGACCTGGTCTGTAAGATCCCCGTCCCGGTCATCTGCTGCGGAAAAGCCCTCCTCCTTATATTCCTGCCAGGGCATGACGGTATAACCTTCTTCGTGATCCAGAGTGATGACAGGAGGCACCTTGTCTTTTCCTGCCCCGAAAAGCCGGGCTATTCCAAAAATAAATAGAAGTACACAGAAAATGAGAATAAAAAAGGCGGCCGTCCGCGGGAGCTGTTCCAGGAGCGTTTTTTTCCGGCGTCTTGCTCCGGAGGATCTGTATGACTGCCGCTGTGAGGAGACAGTTCTGCGGTTCACAGGATCCTTCGTATTTGCAGAGGATGCTGCACGCCTTCGGGAATTCGGGACAGGACCGCTGCTTCTCCGTCTGCTCTGTGTGGATGTGCCTTCGTACCGCCTGCCCCGCGGGGATGCGCCTTTGTACCGTCTGCTCTGCGGGGATGCGCCTTCGTTCCGCCTGCTCTGCGGGGATGCGCCTTCGTTCCGTCTGCCCTGCGGGGATGTTCCTTCGTACCGCCTGCCCCGCGAAGATGTGCCGGCAGCCCGTCGGGGCGGGGAGAATCCATTGCTGCTCTGCCTTCTTCCCGGGGACACCTTACTTCTTTGCCGTGCTCCTGGTGGGGCTTTCCTTCTGTTTTCTGGTGTTTGTCCGGCAGGTCTGCCGGTGGTCGTCTTTTTCAATGAATGCTCCTTCGGAAGGAAAAAACACGTCCGCACCTGGATGCGGACGTGAAAAAGCATTGCTGTGTAGATCTGCTCAGGACCCTTTTGGGTCCCTTACAGAGATTTGCGAGTACCGGATTCCATTGTGCATCAGGAGACAGATTCTCCCTGAAAATGTTTCTTTACTTTTTTGATGCTGTGAGAAGAAGGCTGAGCAGTTCTGTGCCGTCGATACGGCCGTCGCCGTTCTTATCCAGACCCATCTGTGCAGCCGGAGCAGCTTCCTGCTTACCGCCCGGGAGGGAACCGAAGATTCCGCCGCCGGTGAGCAGGGAAGAGAGAGGGCTTACAGGCTTCTGGGGATTGGCGGCCTGGGCGGCTTCTGCGGCAGAGGCTTCAGCGGCATTGGAAACACCGCTCATGAGGCCGGGAGCCATAATGGAAAGAACCTGGTGGATCTGGTCAGTACCCAGACCGGTCTGCGCGGACAGATCCTGTGTGACCTTGTCTTCTTTTTTGCCGAGAATGTGATGGATGATCTTGGCCCCGTCATCTTCATCGGCATCCTTGAGCTGCAGGTCCATACTGTTATTGTTTTTATGCTGAGAGAGCGCGCCGAGCAGGGAAAGAGCGCCGTCCCCGGAAGAAGCGTTCTTGGTCATATATTTGATCAGAATCGGAAGAGCAAGCATGACAAGCTTCTGGATTTGCTTGCTGGAGAGTCCTGTCTTGCCTGAGACGGAATTGACAGACGATTGTGATAACATTGTTCCGGCCAATAAACGGAGCAGATTCATGAGATCCTCCCTTCAATAATCGGGACTCGTCCGCGAGTCCTGTGTCCCGCATGCGGGATGCAATAAAACGATTGGATGCAGCAGCTGCAAAAGAGTCTGCGGCTGAGCCTGTGCTTATATTGTATATCATTTTCTGCTGTATCGCGAGTTTTTCTGAATGAAAACAAAGCCATAAAAACAAAGCGGGAAATCAAAGCAGAGGAAAACAAAGAAAACAAGCGGATACTCTGGTATAATAGAGACAGAAGCAGTATCGATGGTTTTCCAGTGCAGGGGGAGGGTATAGAAATGATCAATTACTCAGCGGATGTGTCGAAACAGTACCATACCCAGGTCGGAATCGGGGATGTGGGACGCTATGTCCTGATGCCCGGCGACCCCAAGCGCTGTGCCAAGATAGCCCGGTACTTTGACAATGCTGAACAGGTTGCGGACAGCAGGGAATATGTGACCTGGACCGGGACGCTGGACGGTGTGATGGTGAGCGCAACTTCGTCGGGAATCGGCGGACCTTCGACCGCAATTGCCATGGAGGAACTGAGTCTGTGCGGGGTGGATACTTTTGTCCGTGTCGGCACCTGCGGCGGCATACAGCCCGAAGTAAAGAGCGGAGATCTGGTGATCGCGACAGGCGCTGTCCGTATGGAAGGAACATCGCGGGAATATGCTCCGATTGAGTATCCGGCTGTGGCAGACCTGCAGGTGATAAATGCCCTCGCTGCGGCGGCGAAAAAACTGGGATTCGCGTATGGAAAAGAAATAGATCCGGAGACCGGAATCTTAAAAGGAGCAGAGATATCGGCCGGGGAGCGGGAGCAGAACGAAAAGCCGGCAATGGTTCCGGCTTACCATATCGGTGTCGTCCAGTGCAAGGATTCCTTTTTCGGTCAGCATGAACCTGAGAAGATGCCTGTCTCCTATGAGCTCCTGAATAAATGGGAGGCGTGGAAGAGAATGGGATGCCTTGCTTCCGAAATGGAGTCTGCCGCTATGTTTATAGTAGCGGAGAAGCTGCGGGCAAGAGCGGGGACCTGCCTGATGGTTGTAGCAAATCAGGAGCGTGAGAAACTCGGCCTGTATAATCCGATCGTCCGTGATACTGATCAGACGATCCGCACGGGCATTGAGGCGCTGCGGGAACTGATCCGGGCGGATCTGGGCAGGTCATAACAGATCATAAAGAGGAGTAAGTGCTTCCTGCCCTGGTTTCTTTTCTGAATGGAGGCTGCGTGATGGACGAAAAACTGATCAGAGAGCTTATAGAGATGGCAGCCGACAGCCGCCGCTATTCCTATGCCCCCTATTCTCAGTACAGGGTCGGCGCGGCCCTGCTTGCCGAAGACGGGAGAGTATTCACCGGATGCAACATCGAAAATGCTGCTTATGGACCGTCCATGTGCGCCGAGCGCACGGCGATCTTCAAGGCGGTCAGTGAAAATGTACGGGATTTTGAGGCAATCTGCGTTGTCGGCGGAAAAGGAGATGGCCCCTCGGACTATTCCGTTCCCTGCGGGGTATGCAGACAGGTGATGGCAGAGTTCTGCGATTCATCTTTCAGGATCATCGTGGCGAAGGATACAGAGCACTTTAACATTTACACCCTGGGAGAACTGCTCCCGAAGAGCTTTGGGCCGGACAATCTGACAAGCGGATGATCAGATATGATCCCGGGAGCAGGATCGGAATATTCCTTATACAGGCACTTTCCAAGACAGTGCGGCAGAACTGCTGATAAGAACTGATAATATGATGTAAAGGTCAATATGATAATAACTGAAACAGCATGGTCTGTGTGAACAAAACAAATCGGGTGAAGGAAAGATTTCCATCACCCGATTTTCAGACCTCGTGAGTATGCCTTTAATGGACAGCATACGGGGACAGATTATTCAGCCCTCAACGATCAGATAGCGGCCGTCCCCGACAGGAAATACCTCTGCGGCAGAGAAGATATCTTCTCCCTCCACGTCGGTCCCGACTTCTTCAAAATACTGGCGTACTTCTTTTTTGGACCCCGCGACGACGGCAAAGCACATCTCCAGGAAGTCTGCTGCTTCCTCCGGTGTTGATGCCACCTCTTCGGGGAAGAGCTGAAGCTGTTTGTCCAGAAAACAATCCAGAACAGCGGCGTCATAATCGGGGTGGGAGAAACCTTTTGATTTTTTGTCTGCTGCTTTTTTCTGTGCCATGGCAATCCTTTCATATCTTATATTGAAGAATAGCGGAGAATGTACGTATATCGAAGAATATATACGAAGGGATAACGGTAACTAATATATTTTTTTATTATATTGATGAGCTTGTTTCTTTGCAAGGAAAAGCATGGACCGGCAAGGAAAGGCAAAACGATTCAATTACAGTTCACGCCCCCCCGAAGGGCGTGAATATATAGGCGGGACATCTGCGCAAACCGCAGTAATTGACAGGGGGATTGCTGATTGCTAAACTGTATTCCATGTCTGCACCGGGCAGGTGCAATGACAGAGAGTTACAATAGAGACCGCAGAAACCGCTTTCGCGGGTTTTTAGTCCGGGGGTCTGTGCACGGACGTGTTCCGGACCGACCGCAGAGAGAAATGGCAGGAAAGAATGAACACAAGTCTGGTATTGATGAGCAAGCTTGTCTCGATGATGATCATCGCAGCTGTCGGACTGCTTATAATCCGGATCGGACTTCTGGATGAGCGGGACAGACGCCAGCTGGCAAAGCTGAGTCTTTATGTGCTGCAGCCGTGCCTGATCATTATGTCCTTTCAGATTGAACTGACACCGGAAAGGCTGCAGGGCTTTGGCCTGGCTGTGGTCTTTGCCGGCCTGGTTCAAGCAGGATTTATTATAGTAACGGAAGTGCTGGAACGAATCGGTCTGATCGATGTCGTAGAGGAACTTACGATCATTTATACCAACTGCGGAAATCTGATCCTCCCGATCGTAAGTATGACACTTGGGCCGGAGATGACTTTTTATGCCAGCGCCTTTCCGATCTTTTTTAATATTTTTTTCTGGACACACGGTGTCAGCCGAATGAGCGGAGGCGGATTTGACTGGCGAAAACTCGTCTTCAATACAAATATCATTGCACTGCTGACCGGCCTTCTGCTGATGCTGCTGCAGATCCCGATTCCGGGAGTTCTGAAGACTTCCATGGAGATGTTTTCCGACATGCTGGGACCTACATCCATGCTTGTGATCGGCATGACCATGGCAGGCGCGGATTACAAAGAAATGCTGTCCTATAAAAAAGCATATCTGGTCATCTTTTTGAGACTGATCGGATTTCCCCTTATGGCAATCGCAGTCCTGCGCCTTTGCGGCTTCCTGTCCCGGCATCCGGACTTTATCCCGGTTCTGCGCGTGTCCTTTATGGCTGCAGCCGCTCCTCCGGCAGCAAATGTTGCCCAGGTCGCGGTCATTTATAACAAGCATCCTGCCAAAGCAGGTTTTTACAATATTCTGGGAATGCTTTTGTGTGTGCTCACTATGCCCTTGATCGATTACATTTACGGACTGGTTTTTTTAGGATAAGTTATTTAGAAAAAAGGACAGATTTCTTAAAAAAAGATTACTGCAAAAAAAGAAAGCGGCAGGAAGCTGCGATCATTTAAAGATCGGCCTTCTGCCGCTTTTGGTATTCTATTAATGAGCAGCCGGAGTTAATGGGCATCCGGAGTTGTCCAGGCCTTTTCTACAGGCGCCTGGCCCAAAGACGGGAGAGACGCGTCTGTTCCCAGGCGGGATTTTCACGGCACTGCCCGCGGGAGACTGTCTGCCATGCGGATCTCTTAATACAGAAGGCTCCGTTTTTGAAATCGAAAAGAGGAGAAATATGACGCGGGGTCCTGCCATACCACAGATGCGCGGAAAACGGCAGTGGAGAGACTTCTTCTGCAAAAGGCGTTTCTTCTGCGCGGAGAGCCGTATCGGCGGGAGTTTCTTCTTCCGCCAGGGGAGCGTCTTCTGCGGACGTGTCGACTTTTTTGGAAATCTCTGCTTCCTCTGCGGAATCATCCGCGGATCCGGAAATCCCTGTCTCTTCCGCAAAAGCCGCAGGCATCCGGACTTGGGTAAACATGTTTTCCGAAGAGGCGGATACAGGATCAACGGCAGGGAGATGGTACTCAGGGACAAAGGGGAGCACCGGGGATACGACCTCCATTCTGCTGTGAAAGGAGAGAGAACTGGTCCCGGAGGAATCGATGTCAGTTTCTTCGGGAGGAGCAGTGTCCTCACTTTCTTCCTCAGAACTATCCGCAGGAACATTATCAGTCTTTTTCCCTTCAGGAATATTTGCGGGGGTATTTTCTTCTTCTTCAGGAACTTCGACCGGAACGTCCTCCACGGCAACTGTTATTTCCCCTGCAGAGTCCTCCACAGCAGCTGTTTCTTCTATAACTGCAGTTTCTTCCCCGGCAAGGTCCTGCGCAGCAGCGGTTTCTTCCCCGGCAAGGTCCTGCGCAGCAGCGGTTTCTTCCCCGGCAAGAGCTTCCGCAGCAGTTATTTCTGTCTCAGCAGAGTCATCCCCAGGAGTGGTTTCCGAAAGAGCAGAGGAAGAGTTTTCTCCTGTTTCGGAAGATTCGATCAGGATTTTTCCGCAGATGGAATCCTGGACAATCTGCACCTTCTGGTTTTTCATAAGTTCCAGAAGGATGAGGAAGGTCACGATGACTTCCTCCTTACTCTCCTGTGACTCCAGGAGGGCACGGAAATCGGTCCTGGGGTGTGCCTGCAGATAGGCGCGGATATAAAGGGCCTTGGTATCGATATTGACTTCTTCGCGCCTGATTTTACCAAAGCCGCTGCGGATCGGATCCCGGCGGCTTTTTTTCCTGCGAAGGACTTCGCCGAATACTTCTTCCAGCCTTTTGAGATCTGTGCCGCTCAGGAGTTCTTCATAGTCGATGGGAGGCTGATAGGTGCGAACTTCCCTGGGGAGATTCTGAGCACGATAATAACGCACGCCTGCCTGCTCCCGGCAGACAGCCAGCTCCTCGGACATGTATTTATACATCTTATATTCCAGGAGGCGGCGGACCAGCTCTTCGCGGGGGTCTCCTTCCTCTTCGCCTGTTTCTTCGTCTTTTTCGCGAGGCAGAAGCATACGGCTTTTGATATCCAGAAGAGTCGCTGCCATGACGAGAAATTCACTGGTGACGTCCATGTCCTCGTGGTCCATCTGATGGACATATTCAAGGTACTGGTCAGTGATCTCGACGATGGGAATGTCGTAGATGTCGATTTTGTTTTTTTCAATCAGGTGCATGAGCAGATCCAGAGGACCTTCGAACACCGGAAGCTTTACGGGAATAGCCATAATATATAATCGGGATGCCGTCCTGCGGGACGAAAAGAGCCTGTACTGCAACAGAATTTTTTTCAGCAGTTTGCATTATAACATGAAATAAAAAATAATCATCCCTGTATTTATAATAATACTGCACAGACAAGTTCAGAAAAGAAGCCGGCAGGCAGACAGATTACATTAAAAAAATATACGCAGACAAATAAAAGGAGCTTCTCTCCGCGCCTGCATTCTCCAAAGACGCACGCGCAGAAAGAGGCTCCCATGTGATCTGCAAAAATAGTTATCTCTTAAAACACCACTCTTAAAACAGTAAAAGATATTCTCGGATGATTTGGAAAAGCTGACAATCAGCAGCTATTCTTCTGATTCCGCCGGATTATGAAAATATTTATTAAAAGCAGAAGCCTATATACACACTGTGCTCATACTGTGATTCAGCAGGAGCAGACAGCCCGTCTCTATTAACCTGATAAAAGAACCATTCACTGCCTTTGGATGCAGACCGCAGCCATCCCCAGGCAAACTCTTTTCTGGATTCATTATCGGGAAAAGCAGCCGTATAGTCAGCTCCTGCGTCCTCATCGGCTTCCTCCGGTCCATAAATCTCTCTTCGGGATGGAATCCAGATAGTATCCACAGAGGAAAAAGTTCCTCTGTCAGTATAGGAGTATTTCTTCACTTCCTTTATGTTAGAACGAATCGGATCCGGTAACAGGGGGAGTACACTTCCGCGAAGCCATACACGCATGTCAGAATCAGGCCAGCCGCCATAATTCATGCCTTTCTCGTTCATTTTGTGTCCTTTTGCCAAAATAGTGTGGGTATTTAAATCCTTTGCGATCCAGGTCATATGGGCTTTCCCGCTTCCATCTGCCAGTTCGTCAGAATCAAGGGCAACAAGTTCCATTTCGATGATGCTGTCACCTTCAGAATAATTTAGTGAATCACTCCTCTCGACCAGGCCTTTTTCTCCGAGATCCAGTTGCTTTGTATCTCCTATGTGGTATTTCCGGATATAACTTCCGTTTTCTGCAGACGCTATGATTTCTTCCCATGAATCGGATATCAATCGGGGAGATTTTTCTGAAGACTGTCCGAAAAATCTACCATAATTCATCCAGACGGCGGCTCCCGCAAGTCCGAGAATCAGAACAATCAAAAGTCCGATCACAGCCGTATTTTTCTTTGAATACCCTGCTTTTTCATGTCTGTTGTCTGAAGCTTTGTCTGTCGTCAGATCAACGATTGTTTTACTCCCTGATTCCGCGTACGGCGGCTCCTGATGCGTGCCGTATGAATGAATATCCGATGCCAGGGAGCTTTGATTTTTTATCTGTGTTTCCGGCCAGCCTCTTTCCTGCCCGCTTTGCATATTCATTGCAGGGTCCAGAGATCCCTGCCGTCCCTTTTGCTGTCCGGTGTATCCGGTTTCCGCCGGCGTGTCCTGCAAAGATGCAGAGGGATCCAGAGACCCCTGTGTCCTTGTTTCAGATTTCGATGCATTCTTGTTATCAAAACGGTTCATTTTCTGTCAATCCTTTAATGTATGTAATTAGAACGTCTATATCTCTAATGTCAGGCTCCGAATGCCTCTCGTTGCCCGTCGTCAGGCTTCCGCCATCCGCTTGTTTTATAGCAAACAGAAAATAAGAAACTCTGTTCTCCATAAAAAAGTCACCAGACCTGAGTGCTCAAATGGAGACGCAGGCCTGATGACTATGAGGGCATTGGAAAGCCTGATGCAGAATATGCAGGATACTTGCAGGATACCGTACAGCATCCAGCGGACAGGATGCGCAGGCACGAGTCCGGAATGATCGTTGAATGACTCTCGCCAACCGGCCCGATCAGTCCGCGAAGGCGGAAGAAGCGGAACGGACGATCGGAATAGAAGCGGCACCTTGATCAGCAGCCAGTTCGATGTAGTATTCCTTGCGGAACTTATCAAAGTAATGCTGGTAGGCCGAACTGCGGTCCTCGTGCAGCTTGGACAGGTATTCGTGCATGTCATAGCTGTCGTGGCCGGCAACGATGACGGCAACCGCGATATTCGCGCAGTGGTCGGAAACACGCTCGCAGCCGGTGATGATATCACTGAAGATGAAGCCCTGGGCGATAGTACAGACCTTCTTCTGGAGACGGTCGACGTGATTGAGCTTCATGGTGTCGCAAAGATTATCGACGACCTCTTCAAGAGGCTCGATCTGCTCCGCGAGAGAGAGGTCATTATTGATAAATGCCTTGACAGCCAAGTCGGTGACTTTTTCGACTGCGTCAGCCATGACATTCATTTCGTGATCGGCATTACCGGAGAACTGGCCGAATTTCTCATAGGCTTCCCTGGAGCCGATGGCGATGACGAGAGCCTGGTCAGAGATCAGCTCAAGGTCGGAAATGGTATGCAGGTATTTGGAGACGAGATCGTTCTGCTCGGGGGTCATCTCGCGGCCGGTGAGCTTGACGAGATAGGCGCCGAGCTTATCTTCGTAATCATCGACGGCGGTCTCAAGTTTTCTGACCTCTTCCTGATGATCAACGCTCAGGTCGCGGGCCATCTCGAGAGCGAGACCGACAGCCTTCTGGGTCAGATGTGCCATATCTTCAATGGTAATGCGGCACTGCTCGAGAGCCATGGCGGGGTGTGTGAGAAGCATCTCCTCAAGATGGACAGTAGGAAGGTCTTCGTCTTCGGGCTTGAGCGGAATGAGGAAGTTTACTAATTTCTCGATCAGGCTTGTGAAGGGGAAGAGAGCCAGCACCATGAACAGACGCATGATCGTGTTGGCTCCGGCGAGGGAAAACGGATTCATGACCATTTCCATAAACGGTAAGTGCACGACAGCGTTGGCTATGTAAAAGATCAGAGCAGTGACGATCACGCCCAGAACGGTCGCAATCGGGTATACCATGGAGACGCGCTTGCCCTTTGCGTTCGTGCCCAGAGCGGAAAGCATGACGGGCACCGCGGCACCGACAGAGATACCCAGAAGGAGCGGGAAGGCTTCTTCAAACTGCATGGCACCGGTGACAGAGAGAGCCTGCACGATACCGACGGCAGCGGAGGCGGACTGCAGGAGAGCCGTAAAGAGTACGCCGACCAGGATGCCCAGGATCGGGTTCGACAGGGATGTCAGAACATTGGTAAACCAGGGCTGGTCTTTCAGGCCGCTGACAGCGCCGCTCATCGTGCTCATACCGACCATCAGGACGACAAAACCCATCAGGATATCACCGACGGACTTTGTGGATTTCTTCTTACTGACCGTGCGGAGCAGGATTCCGATTACCGCGACGACACCTGTCAGTGTGGCGGTTGAAAGGAGCTTGGCAAGACCGCTTCCGGAATCCAGATAACTGAGACAGATGACCCAGCCGGTGATACTGGTTCCCAGAATCGCTCCCAGGATGACACTGATGCCCTGCGAGACCTTCATCATGCCCGCGCTGACAAAACCGACGATCATGACGGCTGTGGCGGAAGAAGACTGGATGACTGCGGTGACACCTGTACCCAGCAGCAGACCGCGGAAAGGTGTGCCGGAAAGTTTGTAAAGGATCGGCTCCAATTTATCGCCGGAGACCTTTTTCAGTCCGTCTCCCATCAGAGACATACCGAACAGGAAGAGAGCTACGCCGCTGAACAGCGCAATAACTTGTGTAATATCCACAGCTACTCCTTTCGTGAGTTGAAATTGAGGCCGTCCGTTGTTGATAAAACAGAGCAGCCAGGTTTGATTTACACAGACAAATACAATGATGACATAATCGATAAAATTATATCGTACCTATGTTAACATCATGTAAACTTTTATGTAAAGAATAAAATAAAAGGCAAACTGCTGCCTTCCAAAATCAGCCCGCAGGCCATGCGCCTGTGAAAAGCATGGATGTTACAGTACAGACCCACCTGAAACTCGACGTGTTTTTGTACGCCGAAGCGTACAAAAACCGGAGTTTTACGGCGTTCGACGCACGCGAAGCGTATTGGAATCGTCGAACGCGACGTTACATGTACACGCCCTCGACAGG
>ODAI011944038.1_pt1 | contig 11088 bp, 9 predicted proteins | sample 1539321 | NCBI WGS metagenome assembly ODAI01 (sample SAMN02144231, study PRJEB22623) | gut metagenome | biome: sheep rumen | host: Ovis aries | place: New Zealand | reverse complement strand
TCAAAGCTGCAAAGTTCGACTTTGCCGATGCCCAATTCCATATCGGCTTGTGCTACACACAAGGGCTGGGCGTGGAGAAAGATTACAAGAAAGCATTGGAATGGTACTTGAAGGCCGCCAGGCAGAATCACTCTGACGCTCAGAACAACATAGGGCTTCTCTATAAACATGGGCTGGGGGTGCCACAGGATGATAGCAAGGCATTGGAATGGTATCGCAAAGCTGTTGAGAATGGAAGCGCAGAAGCCCAGTATAATATTGGAAAATGCTATTATTATGGTCGTGGCGTGGACCTTGATTACAAGAAAGCGGCAGAGATATTTGAAGAGATAGCAAATAAAGGGCATATCAAAGGCATATCGTCAATTGCTTATTGTTACCAGAATGGTGAAGGGGTAGAACAGAACTACAAAGAGGCAGTAAGATGGTATACCATTGCTGCACAGAAAGGTGTCATCGGAGCCCAGTACCACTTGGGCTATTGTTATTATCATGGCTTAGGCGTAGAGCGAGACTATGAAAAGGCAGTCAATTGGTTTGAGCAAGCAACAAAGAGCAACCATGCTGCTGCCGAATACTATATGGGCCTTTGCTATTATCACGGTCAGGGTGTTAGAAAGGATTTTGCTAAAGCGAAAGTCTACTTTAGAAAAGCTGTGAAACAAGGCTATGAAGAAGCTGGGGCCTTGTTAGGACAGGTCTGAAAATGAATGGCAAGTAGGTGATGCTACATTTTTATCTTCAAAAAGAGAGCTTTTAAAGAATTTATTTGTAATTTTGTAGCCGTAATGTGCTAAACTCATTATATATATGAGTACTCTATCCTAATAATCTACTAGGAATCTGAAACTGAAAGGGACTGCATGCTATTAACAGAGCAATAAAGGAATACATGACTAAGAAGACGATAATTATAGGTAATCATCCCCTTAAAAATGACCTTGTACGGCAGTATGAGGATATGGGGGGTGTTGTAGTGTGCAAACAGGACTTATCGGCAGATGCCATCAATATGAATGAATATGATGAGCTCTGTCTGTTGGCAGGTGAGGGCGAGGACTATAAGGCGGTAGCTCTGTTGGAACATTTCGCCATAACGTATGATGTTGGAGCGCACTGCGGGAAGAAGTTGGTGTGTCATCTGTTGCTGCAGTCTGTAGACGTACTCAGGATGCTGCAGATGAATGACTTCTGCAAAGCAGTAAGAGAAAAAATAGATGTTTATCCCTTTACCATGGAAGAAGTGTGGGGCAGAAGCATCGTTTGGGACTATGAGCCTGTCTCTTTCATGTCAGATAAGCATGTTCATGTGGTAATCTATGGCATGGGGCAGATTGCAGAGATGGTTGCTATTCAGGTGGCACTTGTGGCTCACTATCCGAACTACATAAGGAACCACCAGCTGCGTACAAGGATTACGATGATTGATGATGAAGCTGAACTAAAGAGCAAAGACTTTACCAAACGGTATCAGCATTTATTTGACAACAGCTACTATCGCATTGTCAAACCATCAGATGATAAGCCCATTGTGCGGTTCCATAAACCGATGTATGAAGGGAAAAGGGAAGACTTTGTGGATGTAGAATGGGAATTTGTGGAAGCAGAAGAGTGGAACGCTGATTTGAGGGAAAAACTGAAACTGTGGGCTAATGACGAGAAGCAACTACTAACAATTGTCCTGGCGGACAAAGATGGTGATAAAAACAAAAGCCGTTCCCTGCTCTTGCCACAAGAATTATACGATAGAAAGATACCGATACATATATATAGCGAGCTGTCCACTGGATATGATGTGACCCTGCCACTTGTCAGTATCGCTAAGAATGTGAACTATATCTATGACAAGTGCTATGAAGAGAATGACGCACAATGGAATGGTCAACTGCGTCATGCAGTGGAGATAGACTGGGCTGAACGGGAAAGGTCGTGGGCAAGGCTTAAAAATGTAAAGCGGCAGTCGAGCATCTATAATGCCATGACCATAGCCAGTAAAATGCGGTCAATAGGACTGGATGAGGGCGACTGGACCCAGTTCTACAGCCTATCGCAGCAGGACATAGAGCTGCTGGGGCAGGTGGAACACAACCGATGGAGCATAGAAGAGCTGATACTTGGGTTCAGACCCTGCACCGACGAAGAGGAAAGCATCATAGCGACCGACGTGAAGGTGCAGAAGAATGTCTACAAGGCACGAAAGATACACTACGACCTGAGAGCTTATCATGACCTGCGCCCAGATGGTACAGGTAAACCCGTGCAGGTGTACGACCTATGTCTCACTTCCTGTCTGCCACTGATAGCCAAGGCTTTTGCCGACGAGAAGGGAGGTGAGGAATGAAAGAACCGAGATATTATATCTCATTGAGGTTTAAAGGCGGCAACGCTTACCACAAAAGCGGAGAACGCCAGAAAATGGCCGAACGCATCGTCAATATCGGTGAGACGGCTGACTGTGATGTGAGATTTGAGACAGATTGTATGGAGCCAGTTTACTATGCTTCTATCATCCAAAGTGAGGACGGCAAGAGCTGGCGGATAGTCAAGCGAACATCACATGTTGACATCAGCCTAACAGGGAAAGGATCAATAGGATATGCCCATCCGTTGACTGATGGAGATATCATCCACGTAGAAGGACAATCAATGTCATTGGTCTTCCATTCTCACCATGATGCCTATTATAATGAGGATGAGCGACAAAACGTTTGGCTGTGGGGCGCAATAGGATTACTCGGACTGGCAACTGTCGTCTCTGTGTTATTTGGCATTAATAGTAGACAGGAGGGCATAAGTGTTGCAGACACGGACCCTTTGGAGGAATCGATTTATTTACTGAAGGTGGACTCCGTCAGACGCTTGACGGTTGAAGACGGCGAACTGGCTTATGTACCTCCAACAATGGTGTTAGAGGGTGAGGCCCCTACGGGTACTGCTTTCTTGACGACAGACGGTAAGTTGGTTACAGCCCGTCACTGTGTGGAGTACTGGATTGGTACAAATCTTGATCTGACCACCAAGGTAGATGATTTGGAGGAGGACGATATCGTGAGATGGGCCATCGAAACGGAAACATACAATCAGACCCATGAAGGTGACTCTGCTTCGTTGCAGGTGTTCTTCTCTGTTTTTGACTTCATGGGAAATAAGAAGTATGCATTTGATACGACTGACCGACGGGTACATATCAACAAGGACAAAGACGGTGTGTTCTTGTTGGCAGACTTTAGTCACGATTGGTACTGGCGTACCATCAAGCCTTACTTCAAGGACAGGAAGATGGAACTTGGCGATATTTTATGGATAGATGATCTGGAAGAAGTCGGGAAGGTTGAACTGGCCAGTCGGACTCAAATGGAGAAGGTGAAAAGCGGAACGAAGCTGATGATTTGTGGCTATCCCACAACGGGCATTGGTGACAAGCGCATGGTCTCTACTGAAGGAACGATAAGGCGAAGTGCTGATGCAAGTGCAGAAAACCTGTTCTTTGAGAGCAACATCAATCACGGCTTTTCGGGTGGTCCGGTTTTGATGAAGGCAGGTGGCAGCGTCGTGGCCATCGGCGTCGTTTCAAGGGTCGACAGTGTCAGCAGTGGCCTGTATAAATGGGCGGTGCCTATCACCGAAGTGAAGAGCGTTGAGTGACAAAAAGTTAAAGAGCTATGAGTAAGGGAATGACAATTCGCGACATAGCAGGGCTCTGCCCTGAAGAGGCCGTATGGAAGATGCTTGCCGATGTGAGTGGCAGCCTGATGAATGGCGGATATGACAATGACCTTTCGCCAGATGCCGTGATAATTGACGGAGACTCGTTTATGATCAGAGACAGTCAGTGCACGTGCAATGAGTTTCTGGCGGCAGAGCATCAGGATGGCCGGACAACGGAGAAAGAGTGGGTGTGGTCATTAGGCGCTATGGCATATTATGCCGCAACAGGACACACCGTGTTTGGTGGCCATGGTGGCAGCTATCAGAGAGAACATCCTTTGGTGTCGCTGCCCGTGCTGCCTAAGGGAATGCAGGCTTTGACCATGGCTGTGCAGAAGTGCTTGTGCTACAATCCAGAAGACAGGATCGGGCTAAAAGAACTAAATGGCCTGGCACTGAGAGAATTGGCAGAATGTGCGAAAAAGAAGAGACGGAAAGTGGAGCCATCTAAAAGAGAAGAAACAGACAGGGAAGTGAATAACATAGGCGAGAAATGGCCGGAAGAAATGGTTGAGGTATGAAAAAGGTGTTGTTGCTAATTGTTGGGTTGGCCGCTATGGGCTGCTATGCCCAAAATGATGCTTATTTGAAGAAGTTGACCGAAGACCTTATTGTCATTAGGAAGGCAAAATCGTCTGACGCAGCATTGAATAAGGCCGTACTGGAATGGTCGGCTTCCGACAGCCCCAAAATCACGTTGATGGATGACATTCAGCGTGACAAAGAGCATGAATTCAGGGGCAGTGGTGCCAACAAGTTCAAAATGAACCAGGTGGTGACTCATGTCTACAGCCGCCAGAATACGGGAATGGTTTCCAAGGGCGACTATTTCAACAGCACGGAGAAAGACATTTACTATTCTGCGATTGAAAAGAATGTGAAAGCAATGAGCAAGGTGGAGTATACACTTGCCGGTCATGTGGGTATTCAAGAGTTCGTGTTTGTGGCGTTCAATCCTGGTACAAGGTTCACGGTGACGGTTAATGGCAAATCGGCCAAGTCAGAACAGGGCATCGCATCAGTTGTGTTGCCCAGGTTACGTGAAACGGATAAAATCCTATTTTCTATTAGCAACGAATCTGGTGATAACGAGTCTTTCGTCATCTTGAACCATAATCCTCAGAAGTAATGAAAAGAGGCGTAATAATACTATTGGGATCGTTGCTTGCGCTGTGTCTTCAAGCGCAAGTAAATGTCAGGCAACAGCTCTTGAAGTTATTTGCTGAGGCAGAGCAGTGCTATCTGCTGGATGACTATCAGCAGCTGAAGTCATGTCTGGAGCAGTATGCTGATGCCTTTACTGACCATCAGGAGGTCTTAGGTGATTCCATTGATGTCTATCGTGCGCTCTATTACAAGATGTGCGGTTCCTATTATTATGGTTTAGCGGATGATGAAGCCAGTTTCAATACTGCTGAAAAGATGTACAGAGCGAGTTTGAATACGTTCAATCGACGAAATAGCCAGACAAATGCTATGGTGTTGCACGAGGAGCTGGCTCAGCTTTACTACAAGGCAAAAGCTTATTCAAAGGCAATAGTACAGTTAGATACCGTGTTCAACTACTATGATGAGAGGTATAACTATTCGGGAATAATGTCTGATGAGCCTCGTTATTATAGGACGCTTACACAATTGGCGATGTGTAATGCCCGTCTTGGCCATTTCGACCTTGCATTGTCACAGATTGACGAGGCGCTCAATGACTATTATAAAAAGCGCAAGGACACAGACTATTATGAGACCTTGCGCAAGCGTGGAAAGATACTCATGCTGCAGGCGGACAGCCTTGGCGGCACCAACTATAAAAGTGCTGTCGACTGTTACAAGAGATATGTAAATGAACGCTGTGCAAGCATAGAAAGGGAGATGGGGGCCATGACGGATTCTCAGCGTGGACAGTACTGGCTTGCCATTCATCAGTTTCTTTATGATTGCTATCGGCTGGGGAACTATTCGCCCGAAATGTTGTATGACTTGGCGCTTTTCAGCAAGGACTATCTTATGAGAAGAGATGTTCGGCCGACCAGTTGGAAGGATGTCAGGAAAGCGTTGCGCAAGAGCGACTGCGCCATAGAATTCGTTCAGTATTTCGGGAAAAAGGATGAGAAACGGCTTGGCTGCTTAGTATTGAAAAGCAACAGTAAGAAACCCTTATTCATCGATTTGTTTTCAACAGACAGCCTGCTGAATCTGCCCCTGACACATGCACATACTATAGGCAGCGCTATCACCTATTCGGTAAATACGGTTAAAGACACACTTTATAATGACGAGCGGTTGCCAAGACTTGTATGGTCTAAAGCCCTTTTGAAAGCTATTGGCGATGCAACAAAGGTGTACTTCGCACCTGACGGCCTCTTGCATCAGCTCGCCATCGAATATCTTATGCCAGACTCTGCCAAGATGTGCTATAGGCTGACATCGACAAGAAAACTCTCTCAAAAAAGAATAGCGCCAAAATTGGGGAGTGCCCTGCTTTGCGGAGGAATAACATATAGTGCCGGGTTTAAGCCTAAAGACCGAAATAATGACGTGGTGGCCTATCGTTTCTTGGCACCTCAGACTACTACCATCAAAGAACTACCAGGAGCCAGAAAAGAGGTGGACTCCATCTATTTCTTGCGCCATAATGCAAAAGATACGTTGTTAGTGGGCAAAGATGCCACGGATGAAGCTCTTCTGCGACTGCTGAAGCGTCACTATGATGTTGTTCATCTCTCTACTCATGGCTATTTTGGCGGACGAATTGGCATATATAATGACATAAAGCCCCTGCTTGGCGACGAGTCGATGTCGAAGAGTGGTTTGCTCTTCGCCGGTTCAGCCAAAACGCTTACTGACAAATCGTTTGATGAGAATATGTTCGATGGGGTGCTGTCAGCAGCTGAGCTGTCAAAGCAAGATTTCAGCCAGACAGAACTCATTGTGCTCTCTGCTTGCCAGACGGGGTTGGGGCATCTTACAGATGATGGCGTGTATGGCATTCTGCGTGGTCTAAAGATGGCAGGGGCCAATGCCATGATTCTTACGCTGTGGAGTGTCAATGACTACTCAAGCAGTTTGCTGATGCGCTTTTTCTATGAGGAATTGGAGAGACAGTCGGACAAGGATATTCATACAGCCTTTATGAAAGCCCGTCAAAGGCTGATGAAGGAGGAGAGAAATGACTACAAGTTAGACCTGTCGGACATTACCATCAAGAAAGCTACGTTAAAGTATAATACTCCTTTGCACATTGACCCGTTTATAATCATAGACGCATATTAATAACAGAAAGCACAAATACAATGAAGAAGACCGTTTCAATGCTCCTCCTGCTCATGATTGCAGGAGCAATGTCAGCCCAGGGGCCAAAAGGGCCTGTGGGCAAAGCTGCTGGCGGACAGTCAAGAGTAGCACAGCGCAAATAGCAGATTATTGTGGAGAACGAGAAAAGCGCCCAGGTCGTCCAGAACACCAACGACCGTCTCTTGGCACTTCAAGAGGCGTCGCGTGGCGAGGCTCAGCGTGGGTTGTTCGGCGACTTGTTGTGGCAAGGCTTCACAAGTTCTTTCAAGCAGAAAACTGTCAATGCAACGTCAAATCTTGTCAGCTTGGGCTTGAATTATATTCAGGAAGCAGTGAAAGGCGACCGGGAGAAATGGTATCGCCGTGCCCAGCAGCAGTGCTATTACAATCAGTCCTTGGCTGCAGAGACAAAGATTGATGATTTCTATGCCCTTCCCTCTACCAAGGGAGCCATGGACCCCGAGAATCTTAAATTTGAAGGATTTGGCTGTAAGAACTACATTGAGGTAGAGAACAGCCGGGGTGAGGGCGTCGGCGTATTCTATATTTTCTGCAAGATGCGCCGTGACAGCATAGGGCTTCGCCATATTATCAACCATTCGAAGTTCTTGGTAGAGATAGATTCTTTGGTCATCAATCCTAAATACTGTAGCTTGCCTAATGACTCAACGGGTAGTGCTGACAGTCGCTTCGACTTTGAAAAACGAGATAATCTCAACCTTGAATTGAAAGTACGTTTCTATTCGTCATGGATGAACCAAGCCACGATGATTGCTGACAACCAGCAATTGGGTGAGTTTACGGTCAAAGTCGAAGTCGACAAGCATAAGCTTAATTCCGAAGGGTTGTTCATCTATGACAAGAATGACCCTGATTACGAGAATCTGGTCAGTGTTGATGGTGACTGCTACATAGTACCTCGCTCTTATACAGGAACTACCGATGCAGTTTCCTATCAGCCTGCCTGGGGCACAGGCCAGTACAGAATAGAGATGGAGGTTTCTGAGCGTTGCCGCATTGTTGACAGCTATTATCAGATTCGCGAATCGGGAAAGGGAGAAATGGTCGCTGCTGTCGACGGTACACCTGCAGGCGACAGAAGAAATGCGGAGAAATGGAAATGGGACAAAGCCAAATGGAAGGTTGAGTGGAAAGCCATGAATGCACGCCGCAAAGGCGATTCTTTCTTTAAGAATGCTTGGAAGTGCATCGTTTCTGCTTATAAGGGTACAGGATGGGTGGCAACGCTTACTGATCCTGTTTCTACAGCGCTGTATACCTGGGAGACTCAAAAGCTGGGTGACTGGATTGACGACATGCATGAAAAGCTCTTTGACCATGAAGATGGCGACGGTGCTGTCATGCCAAGTTTAGATGCTGTCACGATGCCATCGGCAGGCAGCTCTGGGCATGGGGGCGGACAGGGTGGCCGACCCGCTGGTGGGGGAAAGCGCCCATGACTGACGGGCGTCGAACAACTGACTGGGAATGAGAAACAGTATGACCGCCTGATGGCGGACGAAACACTGCAGCTATTTGCTAGAGAAGTATGAAAGACAACAAGTACGACATTTTCATCAGCTACCGTAGGGTGGGGGGCGCACAGTACGCACGCATTCTGCAGCTGATGCTGATTCAGCGAGGATACAAGGTGTTCCTCGACTACGATGAGCTGACAGATGGCATCTTTAGTGACAAGATCAGGGCTGCTATCAAGGAGGCTCCTGTGTTTATGCTGGTATTGTCTGGTGGTTCAATGGCGCGTTGTGCCAATGACGGCGACTGGGTGCGAGAGGAGATAACACTCGCCCTGAGGCAGGGGAAGCATATAGTTCCTGTCAACCCTGACAACGGATTTGACGGCTTCCCGGACCAAATGCCTGAAGAACTGAAGGAGGCCATTGGCTCGCATCAGCACTCCGAAGTTAGTTTCGGTCAGGCTCTTGGGGTTACCATTGACCTGATAATTAAAAACCGCCTCGTGCCGACGTTGGGGGAAAGAACCTCTTTGGAAAAGAAGGACGAGGATTTTGCCTCGGCTCAGGAAACACTTCGTAGACAGGATGCCCATAACAGGTTTATGAAGCGTCTGGGTGTCGTCAGTGCATTGGTAATGATAGCTGTTGTGTTGGGCACTTGCCTGTGGTTCTGGAAGAATCAGAATGACAAGGATAATGCAGAGGCTGAAGCTGCTGCACTGGCGGCTATGCGTACGGACTTACAGGAGAAATATAAGGGCTTTATGCTCCAACTCAATCAAGACCTGACGAAGCAACAGATGGCCACCATCGATACCATTCTGTCGAATATGACCGAAGTATATCCTGACTCTGTCTGGATGAGTCAGTTTGAATTCTGGGTAAGCCAGTGGTACGGCATCAAAGGAGAACCATACGATGAGGCACAGGCCCACATGCCCATGACCAATGTGTCGTATGCCGACATCTATATGTTCCTTGGTGACTTGGGCGATATGACCAATCTCAACGTAGAACTCCCTTCAGCCGAAGTGTGGGAGTATGCCGCTCATGGGGGAGCGAACCTTGAAACAACGCTCTATGCTGGGAACGACGATGTAGAGGAAGTCGCCTGGTACAAAGATAATTCTGATGGACATGCCCACCCAAGTGATGGGCAACAGGACATGGAACCCAACCTGCTTGACCTTTACGACATGAGCGGTAATGTCAGTGAGTTGTGCAACAGCCCATACGGTGACAGTGGCTTGTACACTGTCTGTGGCGGTGACTATGAGTCTCCTGCCGCAGAAGTGACAGCAGCCTCGCGTAAGGGCCTCGACACCACAGCCAAAGACCGCCATGTGGGATTCCGAATTATCATAAGAAAACCATAACTATAAATATAATAAAGCATGAAGAAGATCGTAATTCTTGCCTTGTCGGCTCTCTTTCCATTCTGTGCAAACGCGCAGGATGCCACCACTGATAGTATGGAGATTCAGGCTGTCATCGATGCCTGTGTGTCTATGCGTGATGCCGTTGCTGCTGGCGACACCGCCGCTATCCGGCTGTCGGCCCAAGACCTGAGAGCGGCCGGAGTCACCAGTTTTAGCTCTCTCCGTTGCAAAGATGACAGCATTGCCTCTCTCAACGGGCACCTTGTCTTTGATGAGGCCTTTGCTGACAGCCTCGCTGCCGGCAACACATCTGTCTACGACCACGCAGATGACATGAACCGCTTCACGGCACACCGTGGCCAAACAGCAGACGGCTCTTACCTTACCAAGACTTGTTTCGTGAAGGCCGGAAAAAGCACCAGGTGGACCTTTGCCTCCAAGGGCCATCAGGAACTCGCCGTCGTGGCCGAGGCCGGCGGACTCGTCACCATGAAGGTTCATGTCACCAACAGTGCCGGCCTTGACCGTCGTTTTGATGACACCAAGTCGGTGAAAGCCGGACTGCCCCAGCGCAAGACCTCCTTCGAGTTGCCCACCGACCGCCGCAACACTGTGGAACTGGAGATTGTGAACTGCGGAAAGAAAGATTGCAGTTTTGTGGTGATAAGTAATTAGTTGTTTCGAATAGGATATAATCAGGTGGTTTAGTCCTGCTTGACGGACTGGATTAGGGGGGCCGGGCCTCAGCCCTGCCGCTCCTTCACCCAGTAGTGCCAGCCGCTGGTGCGGCGGTCGCTCGCGAAGGGGTAGTCGGGACGGCTGAGGAACTGCCCTATCTTGATGAGGGCGCTGCGGTCCTCCTGATAGGCACCGCCGAACTGCTGCTTCAGACGGGCTGAGATGTCCTTCACCGACAGCCACTGACCGGCGTCGGGCTGCTGCCGTGGCGTGCCTTCGGGACGCTCGAAAAGGGCGAGGAGCATCTCGCCAAGGCCGTTCATCTGCTGGTAGCGCAGGTTGTGCTGCATCAGCTCCCGCTCCTCGTCCTTCGTCAGGTAGTAGGGCAGCCCCAGCTCCTCCCCCTCCTCCTTCAGCTGGGCATAGAGCTGGTCGTAGTCGATGCGAGTCTCAAAGTCGATGTTACCCTCAACGCTGACACAGATGAAGCGACGCGAGCCGCTGGGGTCGGTGAGCGGCATCGGCTCGTTGGTGGTGCCGCTGCACGGAGAGTG
>ODAI011914748.1_pt1 | contig 11088 bp, 12 predicted proteins | sample 1539321 | NCBI WGS metagenome assembly ODAI01 (sample SAMN02144231, study PRJEB22623) | gut metagenome | biome: sheep rumen | host: Ovis aries | place: New Zealand | reverse complement strand
CTGATCTCACCGTCATAAAGCGCTTCTATCATCTCATCTTCGGAATCGTACTCAACGGACTGAATGGCTATGCCTGTCTCGGCAGACATCTTATTAAGGGCAGCCTTGGAGAATCTCCCGTTGAACCCTGATGCGACCCCGATAATGTATTCCCTGCAATCCGAAGATGATTTAGCAGGATCTGAAGCAGCTACATAAAGGCTCATCACGGCCAAAGGGGCATCTTCAGAAGCTGTCTTTTCGCTGCTGACCTCTTTGAGCGCGGATTTGGCGCTGTCCATGACCTTATAACCGAAAACGCTTACAACGCAGATCACGGCCGCAAGGAAGAATGCCGCTATCCGCTTTATCGTTCCTTTCAGCGAACCGCCGTGACCGATCCCAACAAAAAGCAGCAGAGCTGACACCATCAAAGACAGCCAAAGAGTGATAACGATGCCATAAAGGTATTTGTCAGGTATCAATCCCAGAGACAACGCCTTGGCTGAAAGGATCGCTGAAGCTATCAGCTGTGCCGTGAAAACGACCGCGCCAAAAACTTTACGAAGACCGCTTCCTTGGGTCTCCTGATATTCTTCCTCATTGATCATTTGAATCTGCAGCCTGAGAAGCGGCTTTTCCTTTCCGGACCCTGCCGGCTATAAACACGACAAGGAATACCAGACCGTAACCCGCAACGGCTCCGGTCGTGTTGCAGAGAATATCGTCCACGGTAAAGACTCCTACCTGGAGATAATACTGAAGGATCTCGATAACGCATGTGAATAAGCCCGCAAAAGCAATACTTATGAAGAATCTGATGACGCGGTACGCGGTCATGTTCTTCCAGGGCTTGGTGGGCTTTGTCTTGAGATCGAGACCGCACAGGAGCATTCCGAGGGGCGTAAACAAAAGGATGTTCTCGAGCATCTCGTATCCGTCGCCCGTAAAGAACTGGAACGACTTTCTGCGGGTCTCAAAGATATATGTCCTGGCAAGGACATTGGAAGTCAGGATGAGATAGATAAAACAGATGGTAAGCGCCATCAAAGCCCTGTCTGCAGCCTTACGGCCCGGTGTGATGATAACCAGCACCAACAGCATAAAGACGAGCAAAGTCGCAGCGGGATCCATCATCGCGCATCTTATCGCATCGTTTATATATTCAATGACGTCCTGAATCAAAGCTTCCATGTGGCGATTATATATCAAAGAAGCGGTCAGTCACAAACTAAATAGGCAAAAAAGAGGCAGCAGTCTTTACTTTTTCTCGTTTTGTAATCCGCTCTTTATCTGGGATGAGGAGATACCCGGGGTTCTCTTAAGTCTTACTACCTTCTTGCCGTGCTCTTCGCACCACTTTGTCGCGATATCAAACCTCTCGCCCTTATGGTCCTCACCAAGCGCAAGGATATCGAAATCGATCTGCTCAAGTGATTCGACACCGACAGAATTGAATCTGACAACCTTATCAACAATACGGAGCGCCTCGAGGATCTCGACTCTCTCGTCGGTGCTGTAGAGTACATTTGCTTCCGGCTTGTACTTCTTGATAAACTCCTCGTTCTGAACGGCAACCACAAGATAATCAGCATGCTCCTTGCACTGCTTGAAAAGTCTCAAGTGTCCCAAATGAAAATAATCAAAGACTCCGAAAGTCAGAATTTTAGTCATAGCGTACCTCTGGTTCAAATATCTTCAGATCAGAATAAAAGTTCAATAAACCAAACACCCGAATAGGCATTATACATGGTTTTGAGGACGTTCACAAGGATTTGGCGTGATTAAATGCCGTATTTTGCTGTATTATAGGGGCAGAAAAGCAATCGGAGGCATAGCTATGTCACAACTTACCGTAAATGAATTCGAATTTCTGCGTAAACTTATCTCGATCAACAGCACAGGCGGCGATCCCATGCCCGGGAAGCCCTACGGCGAGGGCCCTTACGAGGCTCTTGAATTCTTCCTGGGTCAGGCGAAAGCCTCCGGCATGAGGACCGGGATCCTGGACGGCCGTGTCGGCTGGTGTGAGATCGGACCCGAATCTTCACCGGAACTTTTCGGCATCGTATGCCATCTTGACGTTGTCCCCGGCGGAGACGGATGGGATACCGAGCCTTTCGAGCTCACTTTCGACGGAAAACGCTTCAAGGGTCGCGGAATAGTCGATGACAAAGGTCCTGCGGCTGCAGCGTTTTTCGCGATGAGGAGACTTATGAATTCCGGCTTCAGTCTTGACTGCCGAGTCAGGCTGATACTGGGAACAGACGAGGAACGCACATGTTCCTGCGTCGAATACTATGCAGAGCATGGCGAGATCCCGACATTTGCTATCACACCCGATGCGGAATACCCCGTTATATATGCCGAGAAAGGCATCATACACATCAAGGTATCAGGTCCCGCATCCATCGTTACGGCCGAAGGCGGCAGCGCTGCCAATATGGTACCGGCTTCAGCCTGGATGACCACAGGCAACGGGAAGAAAACAGCTGCCGGACGCACGGCTCATGCTTCCAGACCCGAACTCGGCGTAAACGCGATCTTCGAACTTTGCAAAAAGCTGTCTTCAGAAGGATTCAACTTCAAGAAATCCCCTCTTCTGGACTTCATAAACAGCGAACTCGTTCCCTGCAGCTCATATGAATACACAGGATGCACGATAAAGGACGAATCGGGTACGGTAACCGCAAATCCTTCGCTTCTCAAGTGCACCAGAGATCTCGAATCGCTTATCATCGATGTCAGATGCCCGATATCATACAAGATGGAAGACATCACTTCACACCTTGATTCACTTGCAAAGCCTTACGGCTTAAGCTGCAAGACCATCAGCTCCATGGCTCCCATCTGCAAGGAAAAGAGCGCCAAGGAGATCAAGATCCTGACTGATATCTGGAAAGAGAACATGTCCAAATACTACGGCTTCGAAGAATCTTTCCTCGAAAAGTATTCCGAGCCTTTGGCTATCGGCGGCGGTACATACGCACGCCATATCCCGAATACCATCGCATTCGGTCTTCAGGCACCCTGGCAGGAAGACGTCTGTCATCAGGCAAACGAATCGAGACGTCTGTCCGATTTCGAAGCAGATATAGATGTTCTTACGGAAGCAATTAAGAGACTGTCCGGCGCGATCTGATACTTTAAAGCATCAGATATATCTTCTTGCGGCTATAACGTCTTTCTTGCCCGACAGGGATACCTTGATTACGCCTACTCTTGCGTTGGAAGCGTGAACCATCTTGCCTCCGCCGACATAGATTCCTACGTGATCGGCCTTGCCGTTGTGATCGTGATCGAAGAAGATCAGGTCACCTGTCTGAAGTGCCTTTAAACTTACCTTTCTTCCGCGGTGCATCTGCATGTTGGCACCGTGAGGCAGGTGTATACCATAATATTTTGCATAGCAGTACATGCTGAAGCCGGAGCAGTCAATTCCTGAAGGCGAAGACCCGCCGTAAACGTATCTGCATCCGACGTAACCGCTGACGTATCTGGCAAAGCCCGAAAGTCTCATGTATCTGAGCTGGGCAGCAGACGGCTTAGGTGTAGGGGTGGGTGTCGCCTTCTTACCGTTGGCTGTCAGAGGATAATTAACACAAAGATCCGCTTTGACATACCAGCCCTTATCAGACTTGATCCATCCGTTAGTCTTGGATGCAACTACGATCTCGGTACCCGTTCTGAGAGTCGAGATCTTGGAATATGTGATACCCGGGCCTGAACGCGTATTGAGCGAGCATGTAGCGTAAACAACGTTCTTTTTGGGCTGAGGGATGTAATATCTCTGAGGCTTGGGTGTAGGCGTAGGCGAATTGACCTTCTTGGAAGAAACGCTCTTGGTAAGCACATATGCTTTTCTTCCTTTGGAGATCCTGATATAAGACCACTCCTTTGTATAGGAGATCCTTATGAGCTTAACGCCTTTCCTGTAGTTTACGAGTATCTTGGAAGAAGTATTCGGAAGCGCATAAGCATGAGTCAGTGTATCCTTTGTCCAGACGTATTTACCGTCATAGTTCTCATCTGTATCGTTTACCGGCTCTTCATCACCGCGCACCTTCTCTGCGATCTCTTCGTAGTTGGCTGGTGCGGTTATCGTATAGTCATCAATGTTGAAAACATTCGGATTATCAAGTTTGATCTTCATGTTTTCTTCTTCGGTATCGGCTTCCTCGGCTCTGCGCTCAGCCTCTTCCTCTTCTTCTCTCGTCATTACGTTTGCATTAGCACCCGCATATCTGTTCGAAGAGTTTGCATAAACGAGCGAGGAGCACTGAAGATGTACCTCGTTTTCAGGACCGTTCCTTCCATCGCCGACATTGATCAGCGTCAAAGTTGTAACAGCCGTAAGTATACCTGTAATGATTTTAAGCGTTCGTGTATTCAATCAAAGAATCCTTCTTACCATAAAAACGTCCTTAAGTTTGCTGACCTGGACACATTTAACACCCGTCTTAACTCCGGAAGCATGGACCATTTCGCCATTGCCGACGTATAACCCCACATGGTCCGCCTTCCCGTTATGATCGTGATCGAAATAAATAATGTCACCGACCTGCATACTGCTAAAAGATACTTTTGTACCGTATTTGGTCTGCATATTTGCACCATGCGGAAGCTTTTTATTGTAGTACGTCTTGTAGCAGTACATCGTGAATCCGGAACAGTCGAAACCGGAGGGTGATGCGCCGCCCGAGACATATCTGCAGCCGACAAAACTTCTTATGAATTTCGCGAATCCGCCTGACTTGTCACCAACTTTAGTCGAAGTCTTCGGCTTAGGTGTAGGAGTAGGCGTATTCTTCTTTGTAGGTGCCTTGGTCGATGTAAGTGTGCTGAGTACATACCATCCCTTATCGGACTTGTACCAGCCGTTGCTTGTCCTTGCGACAACCTTGATAGCCGTGCCGGACTTGATAGTAGATACCTTGGAATATGTTATACCGGGACCGCTCCTCGTGTTGGTGTTGCTGGTCGCGTAAACGGTCTTATTCTCAGACTTGGATGTGATCTTAACCTTCGGCTTCGGTGTTGCTGTCGGCTTCTTTTTCTTGGGCTTCGGCGTGGGTGAAGGCGTAGGAGTAGGTGTCGGCGTGGGAGTCGCAACCTTTGATTCGGAGACCTGTGATGTGGGAATATAACCCTTCAATCCGCTCGGAAGTCTTACATAAGACCAGTCGCCGGATGTGGAGATCCTGATGAGCTTTGCGCCCTGACCGACGTGAGCTACGAGCCTGGATGAAACGTTCTCTTCCGCAAAGACCTTGGCAGGCTTCTTAACCCATACAGAGTTGCCGTCGTATTTTTCCTTATCGGCATCTGCATTATTCTCGTCTTTTCTTAACTGATTGGCTACCTCTTCAAAATTCGCAGGTGCCGTAATCGTGTAATTATCGAGACTGAAGAACTCGGAATTGTAAATACGCATCGCGTCAGCTTCTTCAGGAGTCTCAGCCTCTTCCGCAAGGCGGTCGGCTTCTTCCTGTTTGGCAATGACGTCTGCATTTGAGAACCTTCCGGCCATACTGACATAGACCAGCGACGGACTCTGGAGATTGATCTTCTCATCCCCCGGATCACGCTCATCTATATTCAGGAAACCCAGTGTGAATGTGGCACTGAGAACCCCGCATAAGATTTTGGCCCAAGTCTTATACAAATCCAGTCCTCCCCCATATAAGTCGAAAGATAATTTATTTTATCATCCGGGACTGTCTTTTTAGTGCAAAACTGAGGCACGACGGGCATTTGTAACCTTTTTGACATTAAAATGCCTCAAATTCAAGGCATTTCATAAGGCAACGCCTCTGCTAATCAATAAAATAAGCCGTGTTCAAAAGAACTCTTTACTTATTTCATAGTAACGAGTTCGTATTCACGGGTACCGATACCTATCTTCTCGGCATGCTCTAAAGTCTCTGCCCATGACACATTCGGATTGCTGTTGTGCCAATGATTTCCGTGATCGTGGAAATGAGGGCTCGCCATGTTATCGCCTAACTGGCTGTTTCTTATGGGCTCTGCTTTCGAGCAGAGATCGACGCATGCCTGATCAAGAGCTACCGGATCGAAAGAAGCGAGCATTCCGATATCAGGAAGGATCGGGGCATCATTCTCGCCGTGGCAGTCGCAGTTAGGCGACACGTCGGTTATCAGACTGATATGAAAAGACGGTCTTCCGCTTATTACCGCCGCCGTGTATTCTGCCATCCTGCATCCGAGCAGCTGAGGCGCATCCCAGTTATCGTTCTCGATCGCATCGAAGGCACAGGCACCGATGCATCTGCCGCATCCCTTGCACTTAGCAGGATCGATCCAAGCCTTATTGTCCTTATAGCTTATTGCGTCAGAACCGCATTCTTTAGAGCATCTTCTGCATCCGCGGCACATATCCGTCATTACATGAGGGTGTCCGCTCTGGTGCTGCTGCATCTTCCCTGCGCGTGATTCGCACCCCATTCCGATGTTCTTGATAGCACCGCCGAAGCCCGCCTGTTCATGCCCCTTGAAATGTGTAAGCGAAATGAAGATATCCGCATCCATAACAGCACGTCCGATATATGCTTCTTTGCAGTATTCTCCGTTCGGAACCGGAACGATTATGTCATCTGTGCCTCTTAAGCCGTCAGCGATGATGATCTGGCAGCCGGTGGTAACGGTATTGAAGCCGTTTATATTTGCGCAGTCCATATGTTCCAGCGCATGTTTACGGCTTCCGGGATAGAGCGTGTTGCAGTCGGTAAGGAACGGCAGTCCGCCATTCTCCTTGATGACATCAGCAACAGCCTTGGCATAGTTCGGTCTGAGGTATGCAAGGTTTCCGAGTTCTCCGAAATGCATCTTAATGGCAACGAACTTGCCCTCAAAATCTATCGAGCCGATCCCGGCGAGCCTGATGAGCTTCTGAAGCTTTGCGGTAAGAGGGACTCCTAAGCCGGTCCTGAAATCAGTGAAATAAACCTTGGACTTTTCCATTGATGCATACCCCGCTTTCAACTGTTTCTGTCAGTTTAACATACGGCACATTTCTAAGCATACGAAAAAAAAGAACTGCGGCTCATCACCGCAGTCCTCATATTAATATTTGCTTAAGCGAATGATGTCTTGTGAGCGGACTTCCGCACAAGCGAAGCGCGGAGGACCGTAGCGAACAAGACACGTTCGCTTATTTTTTCCCGAGAAGCCTCATCTTGAAGGCTCTGATATCTTTTGCGTATTTGCTTGTCATGACGGCTCCTAATACGATCATCCCGAAGCCTATGCCCATGCTCATGCCGGTGAGGAAATCCCTCAGATGGCCGTCGATCGCATCAATAAAGTGAGTTGCGATCAGGATGGCCATGAATACCATCGCAATTATAAACAGTATGTGTATATTTCTAACAATCCTTGCCTTTTCTTCATTTGAGACTTCCGCTACTTTCAAAACGGTTTCTTTTGTTTCGTTATCCATTTTTATATCCTTTCTTTCACCGTCAAGGATCTCTCTGAGATCCACTTCATAAAAATCGGAAATATCGATCAGGATATCCATGTCAGGCAGATTGGATCCTGTCTCCCATCTCGAAACGGTTCTTCTGGAGACCCCCATCTTGTCTGCGAGTTCTTCCTGAGTGATATTTTTCTCTTTTCTCAAGTCCTTAAGAAATGTTCCGATTTTCACAAGATCCATCTTCTTTTTCTCTCTTTCTGTTCCTGTAAATGCATCCGAATATATTGGCAAATCCGGATAAGCAAAGGCTGATCGCCAGATAAGGCGTTACCTTGTCCGTTACCATCGAAATGATGATCAGGACAATAGCAGCCAGTCCCATAAGTGCCATAATAACATTGACTGCTATAAAAGCACCTCTTTCATTTTTCATTTTTTGACCTCCATGTTCTAAGCCGTTCACGTTTGCCGTGTGGCTTGCTTGATGAGCTCATGGTAGGTCAGCAGCTGCCTCTTTTAAAGGACACAAAACGGGCAAACGCCCTGTTTTGCTTAATGGGACAAGGGTTGTCCCATCAGGATAACGGCCTTTTAAAGCAGGGATCTTAAGCTTAATCCTTGTTCTCGAACCACTGGTGCATGCCGGGTCCGAAAGCATCATTCGGTCTTTCAACGAAACCGAACTTTTTATAGAAATCCTCTTTGCCCTTTGCAGAGGCAAGAGTAACCATAAATCTGTAACCGGGTTTGAGCTGTTCACGGATGAATCCGACGATGTTTTCCATTAAGACACGGCCCAGGCCATTGCCCTGGTATTCCGGAATGACGATAACATCAGCGATATACATGACATATCCTCTGTCCCAGACAAGTCTTCCGAGGCCGATCGGGCGGCCTGATACACAATTCCCTTCACGGATACACCATATATAGGAATTCTTAAGGCCCGATTCCGCCTGTTCCAAGGGAAAAAGCCCCCAGCCCACAGCCTCACGGAGCACCATATATTCTTCAGGCGAAATGTTATTTGTAATGCAGTAACTTATGTTTCCCATAGATTGAATAAAAAGGGTGCCTTTAGCGCACCCTTCTTACATAGATAATATCTTTTACATTCTTGACGCTGACACAGATGACGCCGTACTTGACACCGGAAGCGTGGACCATCTGGCCGCTGCCTACGTACAATCCGACATGGTCAGGCTTTCCGTTATGGTCATGGTCAATGAAGATGATATCTCCGACCTTCATGCTGCTTTGGCTAACCTTTCTGCCGTAAGAACTCTGCATGTTGGAGCCGTGTGGCAGTCTGATGCCATAGTAAGCACGGTAGCAGTACATTGTAAAACCGGAACAGTCGAAACCGGACGGAGATGCGCCGCCGGGCACATACTTGCATCCGACAAAGCGTCTGATGAAACTGCCAAAACCGCCGCCTCTTGAGCTTCCGCTCTTTGAAGAGGACTTGGACTTTGATTTGGTGCTTGCAGTGTATCTTCTAACAGGCTTAGGTGTCGGAGTAGGAGTATTGACCTTCTTGCTTGATAAAGCCTTTGTAAGGATATAACCCTTCTTATTGGCAGAGAATCTGATGTAAGACCAGTCGCCCGAATAAGAGATCCTGATAGCCTTAGCGGCTTTCTTTAACTGACCGACGACTTTTGAGGAAGGATCCGGCTTCTCATATACCTTAACAGAGCTGCTCTTGGTCCATACGAACTTACCGTCATAGCTTTCCTGCTGTTCATCATTCAGGCCTTCCTCGTCCTGACGGACTCTGTCTGCGATATCCTCAAAGTTAAGGGGAGCTGTGATCGTATAATCTTCAAGATTGTATGCGTTGGAGATACCGAGCTTTACCGGATCGGTCTCCTTCTCGGTATCAGCTTCCTCGGCTTCACGGTCTTCCTCGTCATCATCAGGAACGATACCGGCGTTGGAATACCTGTTCGATATGCTGGCATACATAAGCGACGGCGACTGGAGATTGACTCTCTCATTATCCGTACTGCGGTCATCTATGCTCAGGCTGACCAGTGTGATCACCGCTCCGAGAATGCCGCTAAACACTTTGATTATTGCTTTATACAAACCTAAACCTCCAATTGAAACCGCAGAACAACTGTGTTCATGACTGATCTCAAATGTCAGAGTAACCAACTCTTGACTTCCAAATATAGCATTTTAAATCGCTCATGGCAATTAAACTGACATATATCTGAAATCTTCTTGACATTTTGCCACAAAAATACCGAAAAATAATACTCCTCCCATAACAAACAAAAACTGTTATGAGAGGAGAAATATGTTTACTTATTTTTATTTTAGTCTTTTTTCCAGTTCAATCCGATATCGGCAAGTGTAAGATTCATCCAGATCATGCCATGATCGAGGCTAGCCAGATAATTCTCGTGCTGCTCCCAAAGTCTGTCGATGACCTGGTCTTTGGTGTAGTACGCGCCCGTCGGCTTCAAAGGCAGCCGAGCAGATCGGTGGAAGCTTTTATATGCTCCCTTCTTCTGTTCACGAATTCATCCTCATCAAGGATGACGGCGGCCCGAACGCAAGAGACCTCAACAAGATGGTCAAGAACGTCAATGAGACAGTACTTGACCCCAGAGATTTCCTTTCCGACCAGTGCTATCACTACGATGCCAAGGAGAAGAAATTCGAAACCGGTCTTGCGTATGCCGCTAGGATCAACGAAAGAAAAGGTGGCGAGAGATGACCTACAAGGAATATATCGAAGACACGTTCAAGAACTGCATGACAGTTTTGTCCGAGTGTCCCGTAGGCGATCTTTTGGATGCAAATCACTTGAGAAACCTGCTCTGGGAGGACGACCGTGTAACTGGTGTTGTCAGCGGATTCTGCACTTCTGTTAAGAACAGCGTGGCTGACAACATCAAGGACGTCCTCTTTGACCCGGACTTCCTGAAAGACTTAAACGCACGCGGCATGAACATGCAGAATGTCATGCTCAACGGCCCGGATGCAATAGATGTTGCCGCAAGGTGCCTTGCCTTAAAGCATATCAGCATCCATGAACTTGTTAAGCGCGAACAGGAAAGACGTCGTCACGAAAGAGAAAGGGCGACCTACGATTGTTATGACAGGCTTTGACACTGTGAGATGTAATCCGCGCATTCGGGTGATATACTATTTATGCTGATATAATCTTAATTAGTTTTCTCCTAAACTAATTAGCACAAACCCGGCAGTCACAGCTGCCGGGTTTGTGTTTTGTTTAACTTATACAATTAAGATATTAAGTTGATTGGCATTCGAACCAGAACACGGAACTATGATCTTCATCACCCTTAATTGATAGTGAGCACATAAAACTATTACCTGATCGTGCATATTCTGCTGGTATAGTTATTGTATACACACCATTTTCTTGCTTAAACACACAAGAAGTTGCTATGTTTTCTTCGTCCCCAATATCAGAACTCGGCTTCGTAAGATATATAACTTTCAATTCTAGTTTTTCTTTACACTTAAAAGTTATTACTATATCTTGGTTAGTTTTAACTCTCGGGATTTCAGGTTTGTACCTGTGCCCATCATTCGAAACTGGATATTCAGCGTCGACAAAAACAAAATCAGTAAACAACTTATCATCTATAAGACCATAAAGTCCAGCATGTTGTTTAGGTGTAAATGTGGGG
>ODAI010955639.1_pt1 | contig 11088 bp, 10 predicted proteins | sample 1539321 | NCBI WGS metagenome assembly ODAI01 (sample SAMN02144231, study PRJEB22623) | gut metagenome | biome: sheep rumen | host: Ovis aries | place: New Zealand | reverse complement strand
GGAGAGCTTTATTTCACAGTTCTTTGTGATCACGGACGTATGCAGGCGGGCGGAGACATTTCACCCAATACGGAATCTGTTTCCGGACGAGGAAAAAACGCATTACCTGGCGGTTTTTGATAAAGAGAACATGGATGACGTCCTGCTTCTCTATCATCTGCTTTATACAAATACGACAGAGGATCTTTATGGGGGATATTCTCTTTACGATTATTCTCTTCCATGGTATCAGAACCACCTGTGGGAAGACGGGATCATCCTTCGGTCTCCGTATCTTCCGGATGCGCTGGCAAAGTTTCAGGGCAGTCTTCCTTTCTATCACAATCCGGCAAAAACGGTCTATGTTCGGAGGAATATCCGGCATATTCTCGACAGCGGTTACTTTGCGTCCGAGCTGGAATTTTTCCGGAATCTGACACAGGTGATCATGCCGCTTTTTCAGTGGTGGTATACGGATCTCATGCTCTATGAGGAGAAGGACGGGCTGAGGACGGACTGGCGCCTTCAGCGGACTAAAATCCGGACCCGCCTGACCGCGGAAGGTGTGATCCAGCCGAAATGGAAGCACGAGCTCACGCTGTTCCATCTGGTGAGGGAGAAGTATCCGGATACGCTTTACCAGTTCCGGCCGGAATGGCTCGGCAGACAGAGTCTGGATCTTTTTATTCCCTCTCTTAAGACAGCGATCGAGTATCAGGGAATCCAGCATTTTCTGCCGGTCGGGTTCTTCGGGGGAGAGGAAGCGCTCGCCACGAGACAGGATCTGGACCGGCAGAAGAGACAGCTGTGTGAAGAAAATGATGTGCGGCTGATCGAGTGGCCGTATGAAATACCGCCTACCGCGACGAATCTGAAGAAAGCGCTGTCTGAAAGCTGAGATGGTCTGCTGCCGAGGGAGTTCGATCCTGTCCTGCGAATATGCGACACGGCCGGAATGCCGGGTTGATCCTGATATATACGTTTACGGACAGAGAAATGAAATTTCATTGGAATGTGCTTTTAGAATGGATTTATAGAGGAGAAATACAATGTCTTTGGAGCGTGCAAGAAAACATCTTGAAAAATACGGTCTTGCGGAGCGCATTCATTTAACGGAGGAATCCTCCGCAACAGTGGAACTTGCCGCATTGGCTGTGGGAGTAGAGCCGGGACGGATCGCTAAAACGCTTTCGTTCATGATCGATGGCAGGCCGGCCCTGATCCTGGCGGAAGGGACCGCCCGGATCGATAACCGGAAATTCAAGGATACGTTCCACACAAAAGCGAAAATGATCCCGTCGGATCAGGTGGAGGAACTGGTCGGTCACGCGCCGGGTGGTGTCTGCCCGTTCGGGATCAACGACGGGATTCCGGTCTACCTGGACGATTCATTGAAGAAGTATGAGACTGTATTTCCGGCGGCCGGGACAGGGAACAGTGATATTGAGCTGACGATCCCGGAGCTTGAGGAGTGCTCTGAGATGACCGGCTGGGTCGATGTGTGCAGGGCGTAAGGTCGTATTTATGAAATGAGCAAAAAAGCAGGTAAAGGATTCATTTCTTTAACTGTTTTTTGTTTGTGTTATAGTTTTTTCAAGATAATAAATGGGGAGAGAATCTGCGAATACAGCTGATTAGACACGGGAAAGAACCGGCGATGGACCGGGAAATGCTTTCGCGCAGAAGGGACGGCAGGGAACTATGCGGATAGAAAATTCAAACGGGATCGGAAGCACAGACTGTCCGGTGATCCGATGCGGGACGGCAGTCGTCGGCACAGGCGCCGCGGGGTATAACGCGGCGGACCGTCTGTATCAGATGGGAGAGACGGATATACTGCTCGTGACGGAGAATCGTCTGTCGGGGACCAGCCGCAATACGGGGTCGGATAAACAGACATACTATAAGCTCACCCTGTCCGGGGGAGAACCCGACAGTGTGCGGGAAATGGCGGAAACCCTTTTCAGCGGACAGTGCGTGGACGGGGATATCGCGCTCTGCGAGGCTGCGCTCTCCGTTCAGGGCTTCCTCAGGCTTGCTGAGCTGGGTGTCCCGTTCCCGAAGAACCGCTATGGTGAGTATATCGGGTATAAGACGGATCACGATCCCAGGCGAAGGGCGACCAGTGTCGGTCCGTATACCAGCCGGATCATGACCGAAAAGCTGGAGCAGGCAGTGTTTGAAAAGAAGATTCCCCTGCTCGATCACACGCAGGTCATTCATATTTTGAGTGACGGGGAGAAGGTATACGGACTGGTCTGCCTGAGGACCGGTTCTTCCGAAACGGACGGCCGTTTTCTCGTAATACTGTGCAAAAATATCGTCTATGCGGTCGGCGGACCGGCCGGCATGTATAAAAACAGCGTCTATCCGGTCAGCCAGAGCGGAGCGAGCGGCCTGGCTTTTGAGGCAGGCGTCAGAGGGAGAAATCTGACGGAGTGGCAGTACGGGCTGGCTTCTGTTAATCCCAGATGGAATGTATCAGGGACCTATATGCAGGTCCTTCCGCGCGTTTTTTCAACGGAAGCGGACGGAACGGATGAGAAGGAATTTCTCCTGGATTTTTTTGGGAATGTTCCGGAGATGCTCAGCAGACTGTTTCTGAAGGGATACCAGTGGCCGTTCGACGTCCGGAAGGTGGAGAGCGGAAGCTCTGTGATTGATATTTTGGTCTATCTTGAGTCCCGCAAGGGCAGAAAAGTCTGGCTGGATTACCGGAAAAATCCTGCGGACGGAGCATTTTCCTTTGATGATCTGGAGCCGGAAGCGCGGGATTATCTTGAAAAGGCAGGTGCCTGCTTCGGGACTCCGATCGAGCGGCTGCGGCATATGAATCAGCCGGCCGTTGATTTTTATCTGGAGAAAGGAGTAGATCTGGCAGCGGAGCCGCTTGAGATCGCACTTTGTGCGCAGCACAATAACGGCGGACTGGCTGTTGACTGCTGGTGGCAGACGAATCTGGAAGGGTTTTTCGCTGCGGGCGAGGTTGCCGGAAGCCACGGTGTGTACAGACCGGGCGGGTCTGCGCTCAACGCAGGTCAGGTCGGCAGTACCCGCGCCGCGCAGTACATAGCTGCGTGCCGGAAAGGGAACTGTGATGAGAGTAACGGAATCCGCCTGGCCAAAGAGGCGCTGGATCGTTTGAGCAGGCTTGCGGATGCTGTTCTCACAGACCCTGCTTCGAATAATCAACCCCAAGGGAGTGATTTGCTCCGAGGTGATGCTCTGCTCCGGGGCAGTGATCAGCCAATAGGCGATGATTTCCAAAGTGTCAATCAGCCCCCGGCTAATGATCTTTCTTTAGACGGACAAAGTGCGGACTCCCGCCGCGACGCCCGGAAGATCCTGTCGGAGATTGCCGCGGATATGAGCGTCTGCGGAGCGGTGATCCGTGATGTGCGTCGTATTGAAGAGCAGATCCGAAAAGATAAGGACTTGCTGGAAAAGTTGGAGAGCGCTGTCTTCGTGAAAGACGGGAAGGAACTGCGCTGGTTCTTCCGCCTGAGAGATACCCTGATCAGTCAGATCATGTATCTGTCCGCCATGAAGGATTATGTGGAGCAGGGAGGGAAGAGCAGAGGAAGTGCTCTCTATACGGATTCCGTGAACGGACGGAGACCGTATCCGGAGCTTCCGGAAGAATTCATTTTTGCCGTAGATGATGGCAGTCGCGGGAATATGCTCCAGGAGATCAGCTGGGATGGCGGAGAGTGCCGGACAGAATGGAGAACAGTGCATCCGATCCCGGAGGACGATGATTTCTTTGAAAATGTCTGGAGGACATACAGAGAGAACGGAAATGTGTACTGAACGGATGGACTGAAAGAAGCCAACTGCCGGCAGAAGCATATCCTGAGGAAGACGCTTCGTATGTTGTGTATCAGGAATGCAGGAGCCTTTCTGATGTAAGATGAACAGGCGTTTCGCAATTACCCGGTCAGATGAAAATCGGAAGGAGGAAATCCCATGGCACACGAAAGATTTCACTATAAGACGTTGGAAGATATAAAGGAGAAAGCCGGGGAGCTTGGCGTGCATCTCCCGTTTGCCGGGAATACGTCCGTGCTCGCGACGCCAGTGACTTTCGATAACATTACGCTCAGGAACCGCATGGGAATTGCGCCGATGGAAGGCGCTGACTCCACGCCGGAAGGTTCTCCGTCTGAGTACACGTTCAGAAGATATGTCAGGGAGGCGGTCGGAGGTGCTGCGCTCATCTGGTTCGAGGCTGTTTCCATGGTTCAGGAGGGCAGGTCTTCCGCAACGCAGCTCTTTATCAGTGAGGAGAACCTGGATGCGTATAAACGGCTGACAGAGGCAGTGAAGGGAGCCGGGCTGAAGGCGAACGGCTTTGCGCCGTTCCTGATCCTGCAGGCAAATCACAGCGGCCGGTATTCCAATCCCGGAAATGTACCTGCGCCGATGATCGCATACAGACATCCGTATCTGGAGCAGTTCAGGGAGGCTTCCGACAGCTGTATTGTCACGGACGATTACCTCAAATCGCTGGAGGAGAAATTCGGTACGACGGCAAAGCTTGCGAGGGAAGCCGGCTTCGACGCGGTCGATATTAAATCCTGTCACGGATATCTGCTGGCTGAGCTCTCGTCCGCGTATACACGCCCCGGCATGTACGGGGGTTCCTTTGAAAACAGGACAAGGCTCTTCAGGAACGGCATACTGGCCGCCAAACCGTATGAGACCGATACGTTCAAAGTGACAGCCCGTCTCGGTATATATGACGGCTATGCATATCCTTACGGCTTCGGTGTGCGGGAGGGATCAGGGCTCGTGCCGGATCTGACGGAACCGATCCGGCTCGTGAGGGATCTGTACGATAAATACGGGCTCAGGATGATCGACCTGACCATGGGAAATCCCTATGCGACGACCCATGTGACAAGGCCTTATGATATGGGAAAATATCTTCCGGATGAACATCCTTTTCTTGGGGTCGCAAGAATGATCAAAGGGATCGGGGAGGTCAAAGCAGCAGTGCCGGAGATGACGATCTTCGCGTCGGCACCGACCTACCTGCGTCAGTTTTCCGACCTCTATACGGCAGGCGCCATCGAGGAAGGTCTGTGCGACGGCATGCTGTTCGGCCGCATGGCCTTCGCGGATCCGGACTTTGCCAATGAGATCATAAAGAATGGCCGCATCGACTCAAATCGCACCTGTGTTACATGCGGAAAATGCGGAGACCTGATCCGTGCGCATAAGCCGACAGGCTGTGTTGTGAGAGATTCTGCGACATTTATGTCTTTTTATAAGGAGTTCCTGGAAATGAAGAAAACCCAGCCGGCGAATTTCAGAGGCTGACGGGAATTTCAGGCATTTGACTGTCGATTCAGAAATCCGCAGCAGATTTTCATGGGAATGCGTTCCGGTTTTTTAAGAATGGGATGGAGGTCCGGGGAAGAAGGGGGAAGCCTTTACAATTTTCGGAAACCGAATTATACTTTTTTCTGTCAGAGCAGGAAAACGACCGGAAACATCATGATGGCAGCAGCCCGGCACATAAGACGGGTGCAGACCTGCATTTTTAAGGTGAGACATATTTTGCCCACGAATGCCTGTTTGGCATGAGTGGCTGCAAAATAGTCATCCGAGGCCATCAGTCAGACATCAAAACTTCGTTTTGGGAGGAGGAATCGTCTTGATACAGATTCAGAACTTCACCAAGAGGTACGGTGACCGCGATGTGGTGAAGAATATTTCATTTACCGCAAAGGACGGCGTGATCACAGGCTTCATTGGTCACAACGGTGCCGGAAAGTCCACTACGATCAAAGCAATTACCGGCGTGATCCGGCCGACAAGCGGGACGATCACGGTCAACGGGTATGATGTCGTAAAAGACGCGCTGCAGGCCAAGTATCAGTTCGGCTATGTGTCGGACAGCCCGGATCATTTTCTGAGGCTCACCGGTGTCGAGTATCTGCACTTCATAGCCGATATTTATGACACTCCGGCGGATGGCCGGGCGGAATTCATCGAGAAAAATGCGAAACGGTTCGGGATCTACGATGCGCTGAACAACCAGATCCTCTCGTATTCACACGGTATGCGTCAGAAGATCATGATCATGGGAGCGCTGATCCATGACCCATCCGTCTGGATCCTCGACGAACCCCTGACCGGGCTTGATCCGCAGTCGGCGTTTGAACTGAAGAAGATGATGCGCGAGCACGCTGAGAAGGGAAATTCAGTATTCTTCTCCACCCATGTGCTTGAAGTGGCGGAGAAGCTGTGCGACGAAATATGCATTATCAAACAGGGGGAGCTTTTGTACACAGGTACTCTGGAGGGCCTGAAAGCGACATACAAGTCACAGGCGTCTCTTGAGAATATATTCCTTGAATTAACGGATATCACAGAATAAAGGAGGTCAAAGGAAAAGTTATGGGACTTAGTAATATGAGCGATATTTTGTTCATCGTAATTGGAATTTACTGCATTATCAGAGGAATCATGATTCTTCTTACCGGAAAACTGACCCGGTCAGAGGAGGCGGCCGCCCGCAATTACTCTGCCAACGGGCTGAAAAGATACAAGCTCCTGACCGCGTTCATGAATCTGTTCGGCGGTCTGATTGTTTCCGTGGTCTTCCTGATAAAAATGCTGAATCTGATAAACGGCAGCTTGTACAGGATCGTTCTCCTCGTTCTCCTTGTGGTGATGCTGATTGTTTATTTTGCAATACGGAATACATGTAAGAAGATTTGAAAGAAGGACGATGGAAAAGAAAAATGGAAGCTTCTCAAAAGTCAGGAAGCTCGTTACGGTTCTGAAAAAATGTAATGGAAAAGCAGTCGTCGGAGACAGCGGCGCACTGATCTCTCCTGCAGCAGCAAGAATCCTGATGTACTGCGGTCTGCTGGCCGTGGGCATTGCTCTTTTTCTGGGCGCTTATGTATTGGAGCCGTTTGTTGGCGAATTCATCAGCCCGAAGAGTCTTGCGCAGTCGGTCATGGTGGCTCTTTTCATCACGACCGTTATACTTGCGATCAAGGATACTGTGACAGTGCTTTATACTTCCGATGACCTTGCACTTCTGCTGCCGATGCCGTTTACCGCGGGACAGATCGTGGCAGCAAAGGTCGCTGTCATCTGTATTTTTCCGATGGGACTCTGTTTTCTGCTCCTGAATTCGATCTGTCTGGGATACGGCATCCGCGCAGGAGCCGGTGCTCTTTTTGTCATCGGGACAGTACTTTCCAGTATTCTGATTCCCGTCACCGCTATTGCGGCTGCTGTGCTTTTGATCGTGATCATTTTCCGCGTGTTCGGATTTATCCGCAATCGGGATATCACGGTGGCGGCAGGCGGAATCTTTGCTTTCGGGCTTACGGTGGCCTATATTTTTATCAGCAACAGTCTGAGGGGAGAAAGTTCCGGTCAGGCGGCGGAAGCGCTTCGTTTACTGTCATCGGTCTCCGCAGCGTTTCCGAATATTTTCTTCATGAACAGGTTCATGTTCGAAAAAAGTATTCCGGGACTGTTTATCAGCCTGGCCATCACAGCTGCCATAGCCGTGCTGGCTATGCTTGCTGTCAGGGCGTTCTATTTTGACACGGCGCTTTCCATGCAGACGACATCCGTCAAAAAGAAAGCAGTGTCACAGGAAGCGCTTCGTCAGACGAAGAAGAACAACGTCCTCGGAGCGCTCACCGGCTATGAGGCGAAGAGTGCCCGGAGAAATCCGGCCTATATGATTTACGGGTTCGTAATGAGTCTCGTGTGGCCGGTGCTGTTACTTGTCCCGCTTTTTATGAGCAACAACGGTCTGTTCAGGGAGAGCACAGGCCCTCTCGGGACGGAGTATGCGCTGCTCGCCTCCGTTACCTTTGCGATTACGGCATCCTGCTTTTCCTGCGGCTTCAATATTCTGCCGGGGAGCGCATTTTCAAGGGAGGGAGACACCTTCCACGCGATCAGGGCGCTGCCGATCGACTACGGCGATTACTGCAGGAGCAAGCGGAATTTCTGCATGTTCATCTGTTCGCTCGGAAGTGTCCTTTATGTGATCATTCTGGGGATCGTCTGTATTGTGGCAGGACTTGTTTCCGTCTGGAGCAGCTGGACGCTCCTTGCGGGCGCAGGCGTGAGTTTCCTTATGAATCTGCTCCTGATCGATCTTATGATCCTCAGGGATTCCGCAAAACCCCGCCTGGACTGGGACAGCGAGGTAGAGCTCTCAAGAAAGCTCGGCCTTGTCAATATTATCGGCATAGTGTTCGGAGTGATCATGCTTACGATTTTTATCATATGCATGTTCATCATACCGTCGTTGACGGATCCGGCCTTCATGCAGGCGGCCTTTATTTTAGCCGCTGCGCTCGCGCTGATCGTTCTTGCCGCTGCACTCGCAGTCAACCATTTCGCAATGAAAAAAGCGGCCCGGAACATTGCCGGTTTCGGAAAGTGACCGGCGCATTCGTGCGGTGTGCAGGGGCTGTGAAAAGAATGGTTCCATAAGAAGAGATCTTGAAAAAAGGATCTGAAAAAGAACAGTTCCGTAAATGAAAGAAGGACCGGGGGTTCGTAAGAGCCCGGGGTCCTTTTTTCCTGTGCAAAATAGCAGGTGACCGACGAATACTTCCCACGTCCGGGACATGTCGCGGCAAGAACGCCGAGGCGTTCTTGAATTCATATGCTTCCATGAATACGGTTCCTGTCCTGTAGTAATACTTTTTTCTGATTTCTTCATTTTTATAGAATGAGAGGATCTGTTCGCTTTGAATTTTGTGTCGGCGGGCTGTCTTCTCATTTCCCTGATTCGTATAATAAACTATATGCGACTGTTCAGCAACGGGATTCAGAGCCGTCGCGTGCCCTGTGCATGCGGACGGCCGGAGACGCTGAACCGCCGCATATTCAGATCAATGAAATGTGAATTCAACCTGATGCAAAGAAAACAGGTTCTGTGAGGAAAAAATAAATGAAGAATTATGTGACACTGAATAATACATTACAGGTATTCTATCCCGACGGCTTCCATGTGATGGATGAAGCTGAGCGCAGCAAACTCAAATCTCTGGGAGGCGGCCCGGTGGAGTGTCTCTCCGATCCGGAGCGGCATATCTTGATCTCGACCGGCTGGAAGTCCGTCGGCAGAGTGCTCGGCATGCTGTTCGGCGCAAAGGACGCCGCGAAGAGTGCCGAAGCGCAGGTCAGGAAAGCGATGAAAGGAAACGGTTACCGTTCGAATGGATTTTTCACCAAAGAGGTAGGCGGTGAAAAAGCCCGGGGATATTGCTATGAATATGAAGCGGAGGGCATGGTCATGTATGGGGAGACCTGTGTGGTCAAGCACGGAAAGGAGCTGTATTTTCTGCATTTTTATACAAGAACTGCCGTGAAGGAAGAAAATCTGGAGATGTGGAACGAAATGCTCGCCGCTGCGGCGTGGAATTGATAGAGACCGGCGCGATCCCGTGCTTTGAGGCATGAGATCGTGCCGGTCTCTTTTTTTACTTTATCATCAGCGCATAAAGTTCGTATATCCGGTTCATTTCATAGGGTAACGTTTTTTATCATCTTGTCCAAGGTTGGATTATCCCGTACAATTAATAAGAAGAATTTGGAAAGGAAGAAGAGCTTTGGAAAAGTTAACGCTTGAGAACGCAAAAGAAATCAATGCATCCATGGTCACGGAGCCCGGCCTTTTGCTGCATGCGGCAAATGTCTCAGCCGCTATGGGAGCGATGGCGGAACATTTTGGCGAAGACCGCGAGCACTGGGAGGCGGTCGGCTGGCTTCATGACTACGATTATGAAAAATATCCGGAGGAGCATCTTGCCCATACCGAGGAGCCGCTTCGCGCGCTCGGTGTTCCGGAGGAGGATATCAGGGCAATTCTGTCCCACGGCTACGGCATCTGCACCGATGTGGAGCCGGTCACCAATATGGAGAAGAGCCTTTTTGCGATCGATGAACTGACCGGGATCGTGCAGGCGGCGGCAAGGATGCGTCCGAACGGGATTACGGACATGACTGTAAAGAGCTTCATGAAGAAGTGGAAGGACAAGCGGTTCGCGGCTAAATGCGACCGTCCGCTGATCCTTAAGGGCTGTGAGATGCTGGGAATGGACATCAAAGAGGTCTCGGCAATCGTGATCGAAGGGATGAAAGCGCATGCGGAGGAGCTTGAGCTTACGGGAGCGTAAGAGGTCCATGCGAGGAGATACAGACATGCGCTTACAGAGGAGGAAGAGACGTGAGAGCTGATTATAAGAGCGAGACGATGGATCCGTCCGGGTTTGTTCTTCTGGGAGAGTATCTGCCGCATATCGTGCAGGAGATCCGTTATTATTCTACCTATAATTTTATAGGCGACCGGATCGACGGATATGAGGAACCATGCGCGCTGCTGACAAAAGAGGCTGCACGGGCGCTCAAGGCCGTGGCCGGCGAAATGATCGTACACGGCTATCGTCTGAAGATTTTTGACGCTTACCGGCCGGCCTGCGCGGTCAGACACTTTGTGCTCTGGGGGATCGAGGATCAGGATATCCGTATGAAGCCGTATTTTTATCCTGACCTCCAGAAGCAGGATCTTTTCTCGAAGGGCTATGTTGCGAAACAATCCAGCCACAGCCGGGGCAGTACGGTGGATCTCACGCTGCTTGATATGCGTACGGGAAAAGAGCTGGATATGGGAAGTCCCTTTGATCTGTTCAGCCCGTTGTCTCATCCGGACTGCAGGGAGGTTACCGAGGAACAGTATGAGAACCGTATGTGTCTGCAGAGGGCCATGGTACGCAACGGCTTTAGCCCGATCGACTGCGAGTGGTGGCATTTTACGCTGAAAAATGAACCCTATCCGGACACTTATTTTGAGTTTCCGGTCTCATCGGAATATCTGAGAAGATAGGTGCCTGCGAAACGCTGCTCGAAACGAAATTGTGTGAACAATTCAAACAATCTGCACAAGCCTTAGAACTTCTTCATGAACGAAAGATGTGGAATGAGCAAAAACCGTACTGTCTGAGCGCAGCGAGTTTACGATTTTTGCGAATGCTTTTCAACATCTTGAGTGAATGTTAGAAGTTCTTGGCGCGGAAGCCGTTTGAATGTTCATACAATTTCCGTGAAGAGCAGAGT
>ODAI010650680.1_pt1 | contig 11088 bp, 8 predicted proteins | sample 1539321 | NCBI WGS metagenome assembly ODAI01 (sample SAMN02144231, study PRJEB22623) | gut metagenome | biome: sheep rumen | host: Ovis aries | place: New Zealand | reverse complement strand
CCCCCGCAGCCCATTCCGGCCTCTCGGCCAGGTTCTGCCAACGGCAAGAACGAAAGCCCCCAGCGCACTAGCTCCTCATGGCTGCCGCCGTTCATGCGGTCGAGCAATTTGAATCCATCTTCCCCCTGGGGCTTTTCGGGATGGCCCGCTGGCACTGGCAACATGTTCTCCTCCGTTTCCATCGCGATGCTGCTTTCATTATAAGGCCCAAAACGGCGCCCAGACGAATCGGGAGAGAGAGCGGGGGCGTCCTTGCAGGAGGTCGCAGGTTGCAGTTCGCTCTATGCAGCCCGGCGGGTCGGGGCAAGGGGGGTGTGAGCGATTCTGCAGGCGCCTTCGGCGCGGCCGATTTCAAGATTTTGTGCATTTCGGAGGGCATCCACATGGTCTTCATGCGCGAACGGAGAATGTGTTGTGAAAGGGAATTGAGAGAAAGAGGGATTCAACATGCGGAAATTCGTTATAGCGGCCGCAAGTGCCGCTTTGGCGGCCACGCTGGCGTTGGCGGGCTGCGCCGCGCCGGCTTCGTCCAGCTCGTCCAGCTCGTCCAGCTCGTCGGCATCGAGCGCCAGCGCTTCGAGCGCATCGGCCTCGGGCCAGAGCTCGGCTTCCATCCAATGGACCAAGGCCGCAACGGCCGAAGAAGCGGCTAAGGGCGCAGGCATAGACAAATTCGGCATTATGACCACGATCGCGCTGAACGGCACGGAGTACAAGAGCCCGGCGTTTGCGTATGCGGGCGGTGTGGCCCAGGCAACGTACGAGCACGGCGCCACCGAGCTGGTCGTGCGCAAGGCAGGGGCCGCGCACGAGGCGCCGCTGACCGACCGCAACCAAACCGAATTCGCGCAGAAATGGACGAAGACCTACGAAGGCATCGAGGTCACCCTGTACGGCGCCACCCAGAACGGTGCCACGGTCGCAACCTGGAAGGAAGGAACCCAGGACTACGGCGTTACGTTCCAGGGACTTGGCGGGGAAGAAGTGACCATGACGTCCGACGAAGTTGACGCCATCGTGAAGGGCATGAAGGAAGCGAATGCGGCAACCGTCCAGGCCTCCCGGCAGAGCGCATCCGCTCAGGGCGCCTCGGCACAGAATGCGGGCGGCATGATTTCCGGCGACCAGGCAGCACGCATTGCCGAGCAGGTAAGCGGAGGAACGCTTGTCGGATCGCCCCAGCTGGTCCAAACCGAGAACTACGGCCAGTGCTACCTGTGCTATACCGTCGACCAGAACCAGAACACGAACGGCTACTACGTGGACGCCAACGGCAACGCGTATCTTGTCGAGGAATCGAAGGAGCAGGTTTCCGGCGCTTCCCAGATGGCCATCTCCGGCGACCAGGCAGCGCGCATCGCCGAGCAGACGAGCGGCGGCACGCTCATCGGGTCCCCGTCGCTCGTGCAGACCGACAGCTACGGCCCCTGCTATCTGTGCTCCACGGTAGACCAGAACCAGAACGTGAGCACCTACTACGTGGACGCCAACGGCAATGCGTACCTGGTCGAGCAGTCGGCTGAAGGCGCTGCGAACAACGCTGGTGCTGCTGGCGCCACCGATGCCGCCGACGTCGCCGACACGGCCGATGCCGCCGATGCGAACCAGCCCGTTCAGGACGCGGGCAATGGCGGAAACGCCGGCGAAGCCGAGGCCGGGCAGCAGCAGTAAGCCAAACATCGAAATGGGCGGGGCAATGTGGTTGCCCCGCCCTTTTTTGGAACGGGCACCCGAAAGGGCAGGAGGCGCTTGCCGTGGATGAACTCATCGACATATACGACGCAGACCGCAGGAAGACGGGCGCGACCATCCCGCGCGAGGGGGCGTTCCTGAAAGAGGGCGAATTCATGTTGTACGTGCTGGCCATCGTGCAGAATGCAGATGGCAAGTACCTGATTACGCGGCGTTCGCTGGACAAGCATTGGGCAGCTGGCTGGTGGGAAGTTACGGGAGGCGGCGTGCTGGCGGGCGAGGCGTCCGAGCGGGCCGTGCGCCGCGAAAGGCGCGAAGAGGTCGGGCTGGACGTCGGCGACCAGCCGTTGCAGCCGGTATATGCCTACACGAACGTAGACCTGGAGCGCGGCGACAACTACATCGTCGACATATACCACTTCCATCTGAACGTGGGCATCGAAGACATCACGCTGCAGGACTCGGAGGCCATCGACTGCGCGTTTGCCACCTGGGATGAGATTCAACAGCTTGCCGACCAGGGAGTGTTCCTGCACTTCTCGCGCCTGCATCAGGCCTTGGAAGCGGAAGGCGCGCTGTAGCCGGTGCCGGCGGACCCTACGACAAGGCAAGGCGTATGCGGTTCTCTCGGTTCAGGGCGCTCGATTCGGGGTCGTAGTCTATAACGGTGATGTGCAGCTCGGGAAACATCCGCTGCAGCTCGTGCAAGGCGCCGCGCGATTGCACGTGGCCCTTCAGGCATCCGAAGCTCTGCAGGTACACGACGCGCTGCACGCCGGCTGCGCGGAACGCTTCCAGCTGCTGGATATAGTGCACGTCTTCGACCTCGACCAGGTGGGGGTCGGGGAATACGGGCTGCCAGCCCAGTTGACCCACGAGCTGCGCTATATCATCATTCAGGGAAGAATCGAACACGAGCAGCGGGTTTCCGAGCAGCCCCACCTTCGGGCGGCCTTCAGCGTTGTGCGCGCAGCCGGCCTGTTCGCAGGCGCCGGCCGTTGAATTCACCCAATTGACGGGCGGGGCGAAGCCCAGGGCGTGTTCCAGCTCGAACGGCAGCGCATCGACCAGGCAGTCCCTGCACGTAATGGGAACCGTCAACGCTTCGCCCGAAGCGAGCGTCGGGGCTTTGTCCATGGCGCGCTGCACGAGCGTCTTTGCGGTGGAGCACAGGTCTGGGGTCGGTGCGCCTGTGGGGAAGGATGCCGTGGCGGGCGTCCGCTTCGGCGGGGCGGGCTGCGCGCCCGCCGGCGCTTCCTGGCCGGATATCGGCAGAGGCGCATTGCCGGCGCGGTCGATTCCGCCGGCTGCCCCCGAATCTGCGGCGCGCAGGCGCGTGGTGTGCTCGAGCGTGCGCAGGCGGATGCGCACGTGGGCGGTATCCACGATTTCGTCTATCTTCAGCTCGGTGAAGGGACGGTGAAGGGTAAAGGCCGCATCATGTGCTTCGTCTGCGGAAACGGCATCGTAACCGCACCCGAACGAGCGCAGTGCCACGATTTCGACCTGGAAATCGCCGGCGAAGCGCTCGACGAGCCCGACGAGGTGCTTCGCGGGTTTCCAGGATGTCTTTCGCCTGCTGACCGGCTGCTGGGCAAGGCCGACCGCCATCTGGGGGAGCACCGCGAAACCGAGCCGCACGAGCTCGCGGTCTATGCCGTGCAACACGGTGGGATCCATGTGATACGGCCGCCCGGCCACGATGGCAACACGGCGTTCGTCGTCGTGCCTGGCCCATTCCAGGGCCTTTTCAGCGCCCCTGGCAATCGTGTCCTCGAAAGCGTTCTGCGCATCGAGCGCCTTCGATAACGCGCGTTCGAGTTCTCGGGAGTTAAGGGGGTCGGTGGCCGGCAGCATGCGCCCGATGGCTTCGCACAGTTCCCGGCAGTCAGATTCCCGTGCCACGATGCTGCGCGGCCTGATGGCACGCAGCTGCGGCGAAAGCATCCGGGAGCTGCCGACGTTGTCGCGCAGGGCTCGCGCATAGCCGCATGCAACGGGGCAGCGCGTGCCCCGCTCGTGCGTTGGCATGAAGACGAAGTCGGCCCCTGCGCGGACGAGCGCGGCGTAGCGCATGTGCGATAGCTTTGCGGGAAAGCAGGCGCTTTCCGATGGGATGGTCTCGGCGGCCTGGTCGGCCAGCTGGTTTGCGATCGAATCGTCCGGCACGACGATGGAGAACCCAAGCTCTGCGAACAAGGTGTGCCAGAACGGCGTGTTTTCGTACGTGCCGAGCGTGTTCATGATGCCGACCGTCGTGCGTCCGCGCAGCCCGGTGGCTTCGTGGTCCGAGAATGCGGCCACAAGCTTCTGCTCCAGCGCCACGATGTTGGGCGCTTTCGGCATCCGGTGCTGCTCTCCCTGCGTGCCGAACACGGATTCGTAGGCGCGGTCGCAGCGATTGCCGCTTATGAGATGCCTCCCGTTGCGGAAATCGATAATCGAGAGCAGGCAGGAGTTTCCGCAGCCAGCGCAGCGCATGGTCATGCGCTTTGCTGCGATATGGTGGATTTCCGCCAGCCCCGGCACGGACGAGCGCCGCCCGTTTGCATCCCCTTCAAGGCGAACCTGGGTTTCGGAGGCGTTGCGTCCGAGCCATCGGTCGCGTGCGATAAGGGCGCACCCGTACGCTCCCATAAGGTGCGCGCATCCCGGCCGGAACGCGCTTACGCCGGCGGTCTTTTCGAATGCGCGCAGCACGGCGTCGGATTTGAACGTGCCGCCCTGCACCACCACGGCGTTGCCGAGGGGCAGGGCATGGGTCTTCCCGATTACCCGCGTCATCACGTTGTTCACGACGGAATAGGCAATGCCTGCGGCGATGTCGCCCACCGAAGCACTCGCCTTCTGGGCGTGGCGCACGCGCGAGGTCATGAACACGGTGCACTTGGCTCCCAGGTCTATGGGGTGCTTCGCCTCCATTGCCAGGCGGGAAAACTCCTGGCGGGACATGTTCAGCGATTTTGCGCTGCTCTGAACGAAGGCTCCGCATCCGCTCGAGCAGGCCTCGTTCAGAACGGCGTCGACGACCACGCCGTCGCGTATCCACAGCGCCTTCATGTCTTGCCCGCCGATGTCCAGCACGAAGCTGGCATCGGGCCGGAATTGCTGGGCCGCGCGCAGGTGCGCGACCGTTTCCACGACGCCGGAATCGAATCCGAGCCCCGTTCGCAAGAGCTCTTCGCCGTATCCGGTTGCAGTTGCGTGGGCCAGGAAACGTCGTTGGCGGGCATGGCCTGCGCCTTCGATGCCCACGAGCAATTGCTCGACCATGCGCTTGGCCGCTTCGAAGGCGTCGCCTTCCACATCTTGGTAGTCGGATGCGACGACGGCGCCCGTGGAATCCATCAGCACGCATTTCACCGTGGTCGACCCGGCGTCCAGCCCGAGGAACAGCGCGCCTTCCGCGTCGGCGATGGACTTGCGCGGGAATGTGGCCGCCGCGTGGCGTTCCCGGAAATCCTGCAGCTCCTCCGGGTTTTCGAACAGTGCGGGAAGGTGGTCGGCGTTGTCGTCCAGGCTTCCGACCTGCCGTGCCCGCCGTTCCAGTTCGCTCAGGGCCATGCGCGGCGCGGCATCGGCGGTCTCGATGGCTCCCAAGGCGGCGTACAGGTGGGCGTCGGGCGGTTTGATGCCCGTGTCCTTGTTCAGCCCGAGCTTTCGCCTGAAGGTCATGACCAGCGCGGGAATGTGCTCCAGCGGTCCGCCCAGGAACACGACCGTTCCGCGGATGGGGCGTCCGCAGGCCAGCCCGCCGAGCGTCTGCTTCGCCACGGCTTCCAGGGCGCTTTGGGCTATGTCGGCTTTGCGCGCTCCCGAATTCACGAGCGGGCGCATGTCGGTTTGCGCGAACACGGCGCAGCGCGATGCGATGGGGTACGTGCGCGAGGACCCGAGGGCCAGCTTGCTTATCTCGCGCGTGCGGATGCCGAGCATGCTGGCTATGCTGTCGATGAAATCGCCCGTTCCGCCCGCGCACGTGGCGTTCATCCGCTGCTCCACGTTGCTGCCGAGATAGGTGATCTTCGCATCCTCGCCGCCCAGCTCTATGATGCAGTCGGCTTCGGGATAGCGCTTCTTCACGGCGCTGGTCGTGGCCACCACTTCCTGCACGAAGGGCACGTTCAGCGCTTGCGCCAGGGCGATGCCCGCCGACCCCGTAACGGCCACCGGAAGCGTTTTGTCGCCGTAGCGCCAGATGGCGTCGTGCGCAAGGTCTGCAAGCGTGGTAAGCACGTCGCTTCGGTGTCGGTGGTACAACGCGAACACGATATCGCCCGCTTCGTCCGCGGCGACCAGCTTTATGGTTTTCGATCCGGCGTCGATTCCCAGGAATGCCGGCTCGTTGTCGTTGCCGATAAGGTTCGAAGACCGCCGTGACCACCAGCTATTCCATTTGGAAGCATCCATTCGCCGTGTCCCGCGTGAATTATGATCGAGGTTCATCGTATATGTGCCCGTAGCAATCGGGTCGGCGGTGCGCGAGCGACGGCGTGGCCGCACGGACGCGTTCCAGCTCGTGAAGGTCGATGGCACAGGTTGCAAGCTGCTCTTCTCCGTCGCAGACAATCAGCTGCGTCCCATCTGGCGCGAAGACGCAACTGTGCCCGATGCGGCGTTCGTTGCAGCTGCCGACGCCCGCCACGAAGAAGCCGTTTTCCACGGCGCGGGCGGCCAGCAAAGCTTCCCACTGCACCACTTTTGCAGGCCCGTCCACCCACGATGCGGGATACAGCATGATCTGGGCTCCTTCCAGCGCGGCCGCCAGCGCCACTTCCGGAAAGCGCAGGTCGTAGCAGATGCCAAGGCCGATGCGGGCGAACGGCGCCTGCACGGGGCTCATCATCCGGGCGCCTGCCGAAAGGTAATCGGATTCCCGATACCCCTGGGCGTCGAACAGGTGCACTTTGCGGTACCGTGCGCGCTGGCGGCCTTCGGCATCGCAGATAACGGCCGTGTTGAAGGGGTGGCCTCCGCGCGGATTGACCTCGTTCATCGTGTAGGCAATCCATATGCCCTCGCGTGCGGCGATGTCATCGACCGCTTTCGCGAACGGCCCGTCGGGTGCCTGCGCCTGCGCGGCGAAGCGTTCGGGCGATCCTTCGTAGCGCGTCATGATGGCCTCGGGAAAGACCAGCAGGTGCACGCCCCGCATGCGTGCTTCGCGGGCGAAGCGGCCGATTTGCGCGACCACATCGCCATCGTCGGGATGGGCGCACTGCGCCAGTCCAAGGATGAATGCCATGCAACCCTCCTGTCGTTCGTGCCCGCCCAATCCGAAGCGCAAGCCTTGCGCAGTTTGCCCTACTTTAGCACGGGATACCGCGTTGTTGCTTTTCGCGGCTGCCAAACTTTGCGGCGTGGGAACGTTGGCGTTCGGCGGCAAACACTGGTATGGTTAACAGGTGCGGCCAATGCGGACCGCTTCGATAGGCGATAGGCGAATAAAGGTGATTTTCAGCGATGGTGCCGCAGGTTCTGGCAAATCGCTACAGAGTTCTCGAGGGAATCGGCTCGGGCGGCATGGCCAGGGTGTATCGGGGTTTCGACGAGAACCTCCGGCGTCCCGTCGCCGTGAAGATAATGAAGCCTGAGCTTGCCGCCCAGGCAGGGTTCGTGAAACAGTTCGAGCTGGAGGCCCGTTCCGCCGCGCGCCTGAACGACCCCTGCATCGTCGGCGTGTACGACTGGGGCTTCGACCAGTCCAACTGCTTCATCGTCATGGAGCTCGTGGACGGCTTCGACGTGCGCACCATCCTTCATTGGCAAGGCGACCTCTTCCCCCAAGCTGCCGCGCGCATTGCGCGCCAGGTGTGCCGGGCGCTTGAAGTGGCGCACGGCTACGGAATCATCCACAGCGACGTGAAGCCGTCGAACATCCTGCTTGCGCGCACGGGTGCCGTGAAGATGGTCGATTTCGGAATAGCGCAGATGGGCAGGGGCAAGGTCGGTGGCAAGGGGGCTGTGGGCACGGTGCGCTACATGAGCCCCGAGCAGGCGCGGGGAGAAACGCTGGACCGCAGGAGCGACGTGTATTCGCTCGGGGTTACCTTGTACGAGATGTGCGGCGGCATGCGGGAGGGCGCCTATTCGCCCACGACGTTCGGGTCCGAGGGGCCTTCGGGGGGCGCACTGGCTCCTTCCTGGTCCTATCGGCCGCTTTCCGAGGCAAATCCGGAATTCGACGCCGATTTCGACGGCATTATCGAAACGTGCATCGAAGCGGACCCCGCCAAGCGATTCGCCACGGCCGGGAAACTGGCCGAAGCGCTGCAGGGCTATCTGGATGACCACGAGCCGGCAGACGCGGAGGTGCTCGGCAGGGACGCGCCCGCGTATTGGACGCTTACCTTCGTAACCGACGAAAACCGCACTGCGAACAGCATACGCATCGATGAGCCGGCCACCATAGGACGCAGTTCCGAAGCGGATATCCAGATACCTGCGCTGGCATTGTCCGGCATGCATGCCGCAGTCGAACCGAAGGGCGCCTTCCTCGTCGTGGAGGACCTCGGCTCGCTTAACGGCACCTACTTGAACGGGCTTCCGATATACCGTCGAGTTTACTGCCGGCCGGGAGATATGGTAAAACTCGGAGAGACGCGTCTGCAGATAGGCTGCGAGTGCCAATAGGCCCGAAATGCCGGCTGCCTGCAACGACCTGGCCGGGCGCACACGGAAGGATTTCGATGAACACACCGCGCGAAACGCTGTTCGAAGAGATAAACGCACACTGGGGCATAAACAACAAGGAATTGGCCCGGGCCATCGTGAAGCGCGACTCCGCAACGTCGGGCAGGTCTCCGTTGCAGCTCATCGAAGTGCGCAGCTCGCTTTCGCGCTCTGTGGTGCACGTGGCCCCCGGCGAAAACGTGTACGGATGGCTCGCTCCCTACGAGCAGTCCGTTCCGCGCGTCATGGCCCTGCTGAAGCGCGCGAAGAAGCTGAACGGCAACGACGACATCTTGGACAAGCTTACGGGCGATTGCGCCCAATCCATGCGCGCCTCGTTGGATGCGTATGGCCAAGATGGCGCCTTGTACCAGAACACGGCCGCGCGCATTCGCAGCGGAGCGCTTGCGAGTCCGGCCGATGCCGCCGAAACGGCGCTGGCGCTTTTCCTCGTCGCGGGCTGCGCTGGAAACGCGCGCGAAGCTGCCCGGTTCGTCATCGACATGATGGAGCGCTTGGCCATGCCGGCGGAGATGCAGACGCGTTTCGCCACCGACGAGGAAACGTCCGCCCCACTTGGCAATGCGTCTCATTTGGGGCTGTACCGCTTACACGACGGCAAGCTTGCGGGCACGCCGCACGTGCTGAACGAATCTTCGGAAGGCACCGAGATAGGATCGATGTCGCTTGCAAGCTATTCTATCAACGACGTGGGAAAAGGCGTGTCGCGTCGCCACGCGCGCATATGGCGCGACGATGCGGGTGCCTGGCAGCTGGAAGACCTGGGCTCGACGAACGGCACGGTGGTGGTGCGCCCCGATGGGCGGCGGGTCGTCGTCGGCGCGCCCAAGTCGGCTCCCGTTTCCCAAGGCGCATCGGGGCCCACGAGCATCGCGCCGGGCGACCGCATCGTCTTGGCGGAGCGCACCGAATTCGCGGTGGTCGAGCTAGCCGCGCGGCCGCAAGCCACGTCGTAGGTAGGTGACCTGCTCGTGTATTGCCCGAATTGCGGAGCGACGATTGAAGGCGGCGATAGCTTCTGCCCCTCGTGCGGCAAGGCCATCGACGATATGGGACAAGCGGGAGGCAAGCCTCGCAAGAGCACCCGTTACCTGCCGAACGACGATTCCGTGTTCGACTCGCCGCAGGTCGGCGGGGCGCATTCGGTTGGCGCGGCGGGCGCGGCGAGCGCGGGCGATTCCAACGGCGAAAGCGACGGCTCCGCATCTGCGGCAGCCGCCCACGATGTCGATACCACCCTGGTCGGCATCCCTGCAGGGCAAAACGGCTCGTTTGTTTCCGACCGGGTGGAGACGCTCGAAGATGCGGCGGTCTCTGCGTCCGGAAGGGCACGGCGCAACGTCATTCTGGCGCTGGTGGCCGTCGCGTGCGGCGTTGCCATCGCGGTCCTGGTGTTCCTTGCCCTCAGCAACGAAGACGCAGAGGTGACCATTCAGTACGAAACGGATGGCGGGTCGCCTGTGGCGGAAGTGCGGGTAGAGAAGAACGGCCAGGTAACATCGCCCTTGAACCCCGCGAAGCCCGGCTACACCTTCGCTGGATGGTATGCCGACCGCGAATGCACGCAGCCGATGGAGTTCCCGGTGCAGGTTACGCGGAACATGGTCGTATACGCCAAATGGGAAGACAAGTCTGCAGTGGCGACGAGCGGTGAAGTGGCGAAGATGCTGAACCGGGAAATCCTTCCCGATAGCGACGATAGGTACCTTTCGCGCGAAGACCTGCAGTCTCTTTCCGACGACGACCTGTCGCTGGCGATGAACGAGATATGGGCGCGCCATCACCGCCTGTTCGACAACAAGTGGCTGCAGAGCTACTTCGATTCCATGGCGTGGTACGAAGGCTCCGTATCCAGCGCCGATTTTCTTTCGTCGTACACCCCCACCGACATAGAGAACAAGAACGCCGAGCTGATGATTGCCGTCCTTCGGGAACGGGGCTACGACGTGAACCGCGCGCATCCGAACTAGCGGCGCGCTCGTGACGAGCATTTTCTGATACGATTGCACAATATTACTCGACCGGCTTTGAAAGGCGCTCCCATGAAGCAGTACAGCGCGGGGCAGATTATCGGATTCGTTTTGCCATCTACTCTCGGCATTTTGTTGTTCATGGTCCCCATTCAGGTGGATGGCAGCTGGACCATTGCCGTGAAGGTCGTCGCCGACATAATCGGCGCTGCGCTGGCAGACGTGCTGCCGTTGCTCTGCGTCGTCATCATAACCGTATCGGCCGTGCTCGGCATCGCTTCACTTGGCAAGCCGTCGTTCATCACGTCGTATCCCGTCATCGACGACACCTTCTCCGCCACGCCGGTCTGGGTCGTCATTCGCGTTATCGGGGCCGTGTTCGGCTGGTGCGCCTACTTGCAGCTCGGCGCAGACGAATCGGACGTGCTGTACGTTATATCGAGTGCCGACACGGGCGGCTTCGTGCTGAACGACCTGCTCACCGTGCTCGTCATCATCTTCCTGCTGGCGGGGCTGCTCTTGCCGTTGCTGCTGGATTTCGGCCTGTTGGAATTCATCGGCGCACTGCTTACCAAGGTCATGCGCCCGCTGTTCAAGATTCCGGGCCGCGCGGCCGTGGACTGCATCACCTCGTGGATAGGCGACGGCACGCTCGGCGTCATGCTCACGGCCAACCAGTACGAAGGTGGCTATTACTCTGCGCGCGAGGCGTCCATTGTGGCGACCACCTTTT
>ODAI010523902.1_pt1 | contig 11088 bp, 9 predicted proteins | sample 1539321 | NCBI WGS metagenome assembly ODAI01 (sample SAMN02144231, study PRJEB22623) | gut metagenome | biome: sheep rumen | host: Ovis aries | place: New Zealand | reverse complement strand
TCACCATCAATCCCAACACCATTCAGCGGGCTTACCGTGAGCTGGAAGCGGAGGGATACACAGTCTCCGTGCCCGGCAAGGGAAGCTTTGTGACGGACCGGCTGGATGCCGTCCTTGCCAGAAGGGAAGCGCTTCTCACAGACTTCCGCTCTCTGGTCGGGGAGCTGAAGCAGGTGGGGGCGGAAGAAGCCGACCTTACGAGAGTGATTCAGGAGGAATACAACACATGAGTGACGCAATTGTGATCCGAAATCTGGTCAAAACCTTTGACGGATTTCGTGCGCTGGACGGGGTGAATCTTACCGTTCCGTCCGGTTCGGTTTACGGTCTGGTCGGAACAAACGGAGCGGGAAAGAGCTCCTGCATCCGCTGCCTGGCGGGCATTTATCGGCAGGACAGCGGGGATATTCTGGTGGATGGTCAGCCAGTCTTTGAAAACCCTGCCGTCAAGGCACGCATCGCCTATATTCCGGACGATATCTTCTTTTATTCCCAGGCGGGAATCCATGACATGGTGAAGATTTTCCGTGACGTCTATCCTTCCTTCCGGATGGACCGGTTTGCTGAGCTGGGCAAAATCTTCAATCTGGATCCGTAACAGCCCCTGAGAAAGTTCAGCAAGGGCATGCAGAAGCAGGCAGCTTTCTGGCTTGCTCTGTCCGTCATGCCGGATGTGCTGCTGCTGGATGAACCCATGGATGGCTTGGATCCTCTCATGCGCCGCAAAACATGGAGTGTGCTGCTGGGTGAGGTGGCAGAGCGGGAGCTCACGGTTCTTGTCTCTTCCCACAACCTGCGGGAGCTGGAGGATGTGTGCGACCATGTGGGTATTCTGGACCATGGGAAGATGCTTCTGCAGCGCAGCCTTTCCGACCTGCAGGAGAATATGGTGAAAATTCAGGCTGTCCTCCCGGAGGGGACGGACCTGCCGGATGGGCTTCATGTGCTGCACCGCTCCGCAACAGGCCGCCTGCAGCAGCTGATTCTCCGCGGAAGAGCGGAGGATGTGGAGCGGCAGATCGCCGCCTGCAACCCGGTGTATATGGACGTCCTGCCCCTGACACTGGAAGAAATCTTTATTTATGAGCTGGGAGGTGCTGATTATGAAGTACAAAACATCCTTCTTTCATAAGGGCCTTGCTCTGAATCTTCTCCGCCGCTGCTGGCCCGTGTGGCTGGCCTATCTGGCGCTGATGATATTTGAATTCCCGATGAACATTTACGGTAATATGCAGAGCTGGCGCGGACCGTTGCCGGATCTGGCCGACATGCTGGCCAACAATATTCTGCAAAGTGCCTGCAGCGCAGCAGAGATCTCCTTTTTCGCCTGCATTGTGGTGGTGATGGCGGTGTTCGGCTATCTCTACAACATGCGCACCTGCGGCATGATCAATGCCTTCCCCGTCCGGCGGGAAACGGTTTTCTGCACTTTTGCCCTTACAGGCCTCGTGCCTATGCTTCTCGCTGACTGCCTGGCGGCACTTCTGACTGTCGTTCTCATCGGCGATGCCGCCCCTGCCGGAACCGTTGCGCAGTGGCTATCCATGGCGGTGATGAGCAATGTGGCGTTTTACGGCTTCGGCGTTTTCTGTGCCATGCTCACCGGCAGCCTCTTTATCCTGCCGCTTGTCTATCTGGTGCTGAATTTTACGGCAGTTGTCGTGGAAGAGTGCCTGCATGCACTGCTCGGTGTTTTCCTCTACGGATATGCCCGGCCGAAGGGAACGATTTCCTGGCTTTCTCCCGGCAATGCGGTTTTTCGTGATATCCATGTGCGATATGTCTATGATCGGGCGCGCATCGGGGCCGCTTATTCGATTGAAAACGCCTCTGCGCTTGTTACCTATTGTGTTTTCGGTGTGGTGTTTCTGCTGTTTGCCCTGCTGCTCTACCGGAAGCGGCGGATGGAGGCCGCCGGTGACACGGTGGCAATTCCGGTTTTAAAACCGGTGTTCAAATACTGCATGGCGTTCGGCACAGCCCTTGTGCTTGCCGGCTTCGTCACGAGCGGGCAGTCGCTTCACTCCCGCACTGCGGCCCTTCTCGCATGTGCCATGCTGCTTCTCGGTGCCTTCATCGGGTATTTTACAGCCGAAATGCTGATGCAGAAGACCGTGCATGTCTTCACCTCCCGCTGGAAGGGGCTCATCATCACCTGGGCGATACTGCTGGTCTTCTCCGCCTTCTGTGAAGCGGATTGTACCGGATACGAAAAGCGCCTGCCTTCGGCAGAAGAGGTGGAGAGCGTGTCGGTGGGTGCCTACGGAATGTCAGAGCTCCGTGAAGCGCAGAATATTGCAGACGCCGTGGCAATTCACCGTGACATTATTGCGCATAAGGATGAGCAGGAGAAAAAGCTTGACTCCTCCTATGCAACTACCATAAACTATGAATACCATCTGAAAAACGGAAAAACGCTTCGCCGCACCTACCGGCTTGCCTCCGGAGAGCAGGAACGGCAGGAAAAGGGTGATCTCTGGCAGATGCAGGAGCTGCTGAACCGGCCGGAGGCGATTCTTGACCGCGTCCGTGAGGAAAACGGCGGGCTCACGCCGGAAAGCATTGACAGGGCAAGCGTCTATACCCGTGTGTATGACGAGAGGACCCGTTATGAAACAGAGAAGGACCTTGTGCTCACCGCCGAACAGGCCCGGGATCTCTATCTGAACGGCATTCTCCCGGATATGGAGGAGGGGAGAATCGGGCGGATGAAGTTTTTTGAGAAGGATGATCGCCTTTCGGATACGTCCATCAGCCTGGAGCTCTCCGCGGCAGAGGCAAACTTCCTTGGCGGAGGCACTTCACCTGTCCCTGCACGCCGTTTTTATTCTCCCTATTTCAGCGTTGATCTGGACTCGGCGCATACCATCGCCTGGCTGAAGGAGAACGCAGGGCTTGAAGTGATGCCCTACACCCGCCCCTCCTATGAAGACGACACGGTCATTTCAGCCCCCGTTTATACAGGTGTTGGATAATTCGATCATTCAAGAATCAGTAAAGAATCATCAGAAAGGAAGAAAAGCATGAAAAACGCACGAATCCTCAGCATCATCCTTGCCGTTGCCCTGGTTTTACCACTGCTGCCTGCCTTAGGCACCACCGCTGCCTTTGCAGACGGGCAGGGCAACAATTACACCGTCTCCTATGCAGATGCCAACACGGCTTCCGCTGGCGTAAATTATGTAAACCCGGTCGGCTTTACCGATCAGGGTATATACTGCACCGGTTCGGAACGGATCGGCAGCGAGATTCCGGAGGGGGCGACGGAGGAATATCCCGGGCAGTATGATGTCTATCAGAATGTCCTGGTCTTCATCTCCTTTGACGGCTCTGTCCGCAAGCTGGATTATTCCACCTTCCGTATGGAGAAGGAACACCCGGATAAATATGCCTATGAATCTGACTGCTATATGCAGGGCATCCGGGTCCTGCCGGACGGGAATCTGGCAGAGCTGGCGGTTTTCTCCGAAAGCTGGAGCAACACGCCCGATGCCAACCGCAACAATGAAAACTTCTGGAGTGACGCGCACTATTCCCAGGAGTACTATCTCCGCATTTTGAATCCCGACGGTACCGAGAAGTCCGTCTTCCTGATCCCCACGCTGGACGATGAGTATATCGGCCCCTTCGGGTCTGATCGTGACGGGAATGTGGTCTGTTCTGTGGGCAGCAGGCTGATCTCCGTGAATCCGCAGGACGGCACGCCCAACTGGGTGCAGGAAGTGAATGTCTATCCCGACCGCGTCATCACCCTCGCTGACGGCTCCCTTGCTTTTACCGCCTGGGGAGATGAGAGCCTTGGCATCTACTTTGTGGATGCCGCAACCGGTGTGGTCAGCACCCCCTCCCGCATTCCCTCCGACGCCTACCTCGTGATCCCGGGGGAGGGAGAATATCCCCTCTATTACTCCAACGGCAGTGCCTTCTTCGGCTTCGTCCCGGGAGACGGCACCAAGACCTGCCTTCTCAACTGGATCAACCTTGACATTGCAGTGGAGGTTTCCGGCGATGTGCTTGTGAGAGACGACGGCACCATCACCGGTGTGATCCCCATGGAGGATGACAGCCAGGGTGTGCGGATTTTCACCATCACGCCTGCCGATGGGCCCTTTACCGGAGATAAAAAGGTCATTACCCTTGCTACCCCCTGGCTGGATTATGAGAAGCGTGCCCAGGTGCTGGCCTTTAACCGTGAAAATGATGCAATCCACGTCAACATTGCGGACTATTCCGTTTACAATGCGGATGAGACCTACGGCGGCAGCACGGAAGCCTGGAACGGCGGCGTCAGAAAGCTGGAGGAGGACCTCCTGAACGGCTTCGCGCCGGATATCATTGACCTCAACTCTCTGAGCGTGGAGCGCCTGGCAGCGCAGGGCCTGCTGGAGGATCTGTACCCTTACCTGGATGCCGACGCAGATCTCAATCGGGATGACTATTTCTCCACGGTTCTGTCAAGTGCGGAGATTGACGGAAAGCTTCTCTATACCGTGCCCGGCTTCGGCATCAACACGCTGATGGGAGAGCCCTCTGTGGTGGGGGATCATCCGGGCTGGAACTACCGTGACTTTCGTGCAGCCCTTTCTTCCATGAAGCCCGGTGCCCGTGCGTTGAACATCTACACCACCTCTGCTGACGTTCTGGAGCGCTGCTTCAGCATGAATTTTGACCGTTATGTTAACCTCGCTGACGGGACCTGCAGCTTTGAAAACGGTGATTATCTGGATCTCCTCACCTTTGCCTCCTCCTTCCCGGCAGAATACAGCTGGGAGAACTACAGCTACGAGCAGGAGTCAGACTATGTCTCCCTGCAGGAAGGACGACAGATGCTGGTTTCCGGCTACCTCTCCAGTATTTATGAGATGCTGTATTCTTCCGCCCTGTTCGGCGGAAAGCCCTTTACCTGTATCGGTTATCCGGTGGGTAGCGGCACCGGCAACTTCTTCTCCATCCAGCCCGGTTTCGGCATTTCCTCCGCTTCTGCAAATAAGAATGAGGCATGGCAGTTTATCAGACGCTGGTTTACCCCGGAGCTTCAGGCACAGCAGTACTTCATGCCCACCAGCCGTGAGGCATTCCGGGCAAAGCTGGATGAGGCGATGACTGTGGAATACCGCAAGGATGACAGCGGAGAGCTGCTTCTTGATGCTAACGGCGAGCCCATCCCGGAGATGCGGGCTTCCGTCCTCGATGCAAACGGGGAAGAGAAGGGCGTGTATGCTCTGACGCAGCAGGATGCCGACCAACTTCTGGAGCTGGTGGAGACCACCACCCGCCGTGAGACGGTGGATCCTGAAATCGAGGCCGTCATTCTCGAGCAGGCCTATGACTTCCTGCACGGCACAAAGTCAGCCGAAGAGACAGCGCGCCTCACGCAGGAGGCAGTGCAGGCCTATCTTGCATCCAACAGCTGAAAAAAGGTGTTGACATCCCCTTGTCAACAGGATAAACTAAGGTCACCTGGGTGAATGCCCGGGTGGCCTTTTTAACGTTTCAGTATGATATTTTAAAGGAGAAAGTGAATGAACATCCAGTATATCCATCCGGCAGACCAGTTGGTTATGTTTATGCAGCGTATTTATGACAAGGGTATGACCACCATGTCCGGCGGCAATCTTTCCATCAAAGATTCCGACGGCAACGTCTGGATCACCCCGGGCAGTGTTGACAAGGGCTCCCTCACAAGGAAGGACATTATCTGTGTCCACCCGGACGGGACGATGGAAGGCCCCCACAAGCCCTCTTCCGAGCTGCCGTTCCATCTCTCCGTCTACAAAATGCGCCCGGACCTCAACGCGGTTCTGCATGCCCATCCGCCTGCCCTCGTTGCTTTCTCTGTTGTAAGAAAGACCCCAAATCTGGACCTGCTTCCCACTGTCCGCCGCATCTGCCGTGATGCCCAGATTGCCACCTATGATGTGCCGGGCTCCCAGGCCCTGGCTGACCAGATCGGCAAGGTGTTTGAGCGCGGCTGTGACATTGCCATTCTGGAAAACCACGGTGTGTGCGTCGGTGCTCCCGATATGTTCACGGCCTTCCAGCGGTTTGAAACCCTCAACTACACGGCCGAGCTGGAAATTCTTGCCAGCAAAATCGGCAATCTGAAGACTCTGCCTGAGAATGCCTACCGCACCTCCAAGGTCAACTTCAACACCCAGATGGATGACTTCATCCCCAAAACCCACACATCCGAAGAGCTGGCTGCCCGCCGCGATATGATCAACCTGATCCATCGTTCCTACAAGATGGGCCTCTTCACCGCAACCCACGGCACCTATTCTGTCCGCCTCTCTGACGGCAGCATGCTCATCACGCCCTACGGGCTTGACCGTGCCTACCTGCAGGAGGAGGACCTGGTCAGAGTGAAAGCCGGTATGAAAGAGGTCGGCAAGACGCCCTCCCGTGCTGTCGGCATGCACCAGAAGATCTATGACGCCCACCCGGATGTAAATGCAATTCTCCTTGCTCACCCCGTGCACGCAATGGCGTTTGCCGTTTCCGATGCCAAGTTCGATGCCCGCACCATCCCCGAGTCCTATATCCAGCTGCGCAACGTCAAGAAGCTCCCCTATGAAGACATCTATAATAACCTGGATGCCATCATCGCCGAGTTTGAGCCGACCCATCCTGCAGCCATCGTGGAGAATGACTGCGTCATCGTTACCGGTGCAAACCTGCTGGGTGCCTTTGACCGCCTGGAGGTTATGGAGTCTACCGCCAACTCCATTCTCAATGCCCATGAGCTGGGTGAGATGGTGCACATCAGCGACAAAGAGATTGAAGATCTCAAAGTTGCCTTCAATTTTGAAGACTGATCAGGCTGAAATCATTTTTCCGCAAAAACAAACAGAAAACAGCAAAGGGGCTGCCTCGAAAGGCAGCCCCTTTGCAAATCCGGTCTATTCCTCCGGATACGGCTCAATTCCAAAGGCGCAGCGTACGGCCTTCTCTATTGCAGATGCAGGTGCATCCGAGGGAAGGGCATCGATGTCCTCCAGAATTCCGATTTCCGCATATTTCGGGTTGTCGATGCTGGAGAGGAGATAAAACTGCTTTCCGTCAAACACTGCAGTTCCCGCCCGGTAATAAACACCTTGCCGCTCAAAAATCCGGCGCTCCCCGCTGATTGCCTCTGCGGCTTTCAGCCCGGCGGGCACGGCGCCGTACTGCACAAAAAAGCGCTCAATCTGTTCCAGCTTCTCTTCTGACTGTGCCTTGTTATCCATTTGCTCCGCCTCCTCCGTTTTTCTCCGTCACATGGGCATGTTCTGAACTATCATGTGCTTTCGGAATTCTCTTCAATTTTACGGATCCGTTTGGCTTCCGCTAAAACCTTTTCCGCCCAGTGCTCATCCGGTTCATAAACGCGCATTGCCCGAAACCCGTATTGCCTTGCGTTTTCCAGTATGGCCTTTTCGTCATCGATATGCAGGGAGATGTGGTAGAAATTCGGCATTTTCTGCGGCAGAGGCTGCGGCCTGTTCCGCTGCACCTCCTCCTGATGCCGCTCGCCGTTTATAATGCGGTCAAATTTAACGCCGTATCTCCGAAACAGATTTTTAATATAGGTCTCGGTGCGCAGGGAGGAGGTATAAACCCAGACCTCAAAACCTGCATGCTGCAGGTCGTGGATCAGCTGCGGCGTGCCCTTTCGCAGCCTGTCCGGAAACAGCCTGTTGAAAGGGAAGTGCAGTGCCGGCTCTGTCTCGTACCGGTCAGGGGAGACAAAGAGCACATCGTCAAGGTCAAAAGAAATTCTCATAGGTGTCTGCCTTCTTTTGTGTTTGTACGCTTTCTCATTTTATTACTGCTGTTGTTTGTTTCTCGAAACATACACGAAATTTCGATAATTTCACCAAAAATCAGGCTGTTTTCCTGAAAAGAGGGATGAATCTTTGTGGATGATAGATCTTGATTCTTTTGCAGGAAAAGACTATAATCCCTCCCAATCCTGAAAGAAAGGAGGCGGAAAAACATGCGTGATGATCGTCAGGTTTCCGCTTGGTATGAGCTCGATGATGAGCCGAATTTTCCCAATCTGCTGAATGATGAGGACTTCGTCTGCTATTACTGGACGCTCCCGTTCTGCAATCTGTAAAGTGAGAAAATGAATGATTTGCCGGCAAGCGGTTTTGCTTTGCCGGTGTTTTTTTATGAAACCACCCCGCTCTGATGAGCGGGGTGGAAACGGTTATTCAGCTGTTCCAGGTGTCGATCTGCTCACGCAGCCAGGCAGCCCACTCGTCAATTCCCTCGCCGGTACGGGCGGAAATCGGAATGATTTTGATGTTCGGGTTGCGCTCCAGAGCACGCTTTTTGCATGCTTCCAGATCAAAGTCGAAATAGGGGAGCACGTCAATCTTGTTGATCAGCAGGCAGTCGCAGATGGAGAACATGAGCGGATACTTCAGCGGCTTGTCATCGCCTTCCGGCACGGAGAGAATCATGGCGTTTTTCACGGCGCCCGTGTCAAATTCAGCCGGGCACACCAGATTGCCGATGTTCTCCAGAATGGCAACGTCAATATCCTCATCGCCCAGGCCTTCAATACCCTGCCTGGTCATCCCTGCATCCAGATGGCACATGCCGCCGGTATGGAGCTGGATCACCTTTGCACCGGTCTTCTCAATGGTGGCGGCATCCACATCCGAGTCGATGTCGGCCTCCATCACGCCGATGCGGTAATCATCCTTCAAGGCTGCAATGGTGCGCTTCAGGGTTGTGGTTTTGCCGGAACCGGGGGAGGACATCAGGTTTAAAAGAAATGTCTTTCTGCGCTTCAGCTCCTCGCGCAGCTTGTCTGCCTCGCGGTCGTTATTTTCAAAAACACTCTGTTTTATTTCCAGTATACGGTAACCTTCCATTTTTCAAACCTCCTGTAAAAATCGACTTATTGTAGCACAGTTCCCGCTTAAATTCAACCGGCCGTTGCGAGAAAGAAAATCCGTTGCGTGACAGAAAAACCTATGTTGCGGCATTCACTCGCCTGTCGTCTCATAGCGTACGCAATCAAACACTGCCTGACGGCTGTGGGTAAGGGCGTCCACCGCGGCAAGGCCGACAAACGTGCCGGTGAATTCACCGAACTGTGAGTATTCATCGGAAAAATGATCGGTCGGAAACACGCTTCCGAACTCATGCCAGTTTTCATGATCCTCCGACCAGAAAAACCGGGAGCTGTTCCCCCGGATGCGAAGGCGCAAAAAGAGTGCCCCGGATACAGGCATGCGATTTTCCGGATATTCCGACTTATTTCCGTTTTCCACGTGCAGAATGCCGAGTGCCGGCCTGCCGAGCGTCTCTGAGAAATAGATCCGGAAGAAAAGCCAGTTCATATTGTCATAGTACAGGGCGATCCCCGCACTTTGCTGGAATGCTTCAGGCTGAAAATCGACCCGAGCCTCAAACAGAACGTCGGAAGTATCGGTCAGCTTCCGGCACAGAAGGCTGACCTCGTTGGTGCTGGAGAGATTCTCCCCGCCGCGCAGGATGAAGCTTTCCCCGTTTCTTTTCAGGAACCTTTCGGGCATCTGCCGCGGGCAGTACCATGCCCAGTCGGGGCAGGTCGGCTTCCACGCCGGCAGAGAGGGCTCCTCCGTCTCTTCTTGTGCAAGGTTTGTTCCATCCGGCATCCGCAGCCAGCCGTCTTTCGTCCAGATCATTTTCTGCATGGCGGTTTCTCTGCCAAGCACACAGCGCAGTTCAGGCAGAAGGGGGCGGGAACAGTGGTAGAACAGGTAGGTTTCACCGTTCGGCAGGTCGACATAGCTTCCGTGCCCGGCCTTCTGCAGCTTCGTGTCCGGATTGAAGAGGAACGGACGCAGATGGTCCGGATTTCCTCTGAGATTGAAGGGCTCCGGGTGGCTGGTGAGGATCGGGTTTTTCGGATCTCCCTCATAGGGACCGAAAACACTTTTGGAACGTGCCATGGTGACGCAGTGTCCGTATCCGGTTCCGCCCTCGGCACACATGAGATAGTAATAGCCGTTCCTTTTGGTAAGAGCGGGCCCTTCCAGACAGCCCCGGTCCGTTCCGCCTCGCCAGATACGTGTGAAATGCGGATCAATGCGCTTTTCATCCGGCAGATACTCGCAAAGGCAGATTGCACCGGGATGCTCATAACCTTCCCGGGTTTCCCATTCCAGGCTGACAACCCATTTCCGCCCGTCATCATCGTGCAGCATGGAGGCGTCAAATCCTGCCGAGTGCAGATACACCGGCTCTGACCAGGGGCCCCGGATGTCCTTCGCCGTAATGAGATAGTTGCTGATATCAAAAAAGCGGGCGTTCATGCTGTGCATTACACCGTAGATGCAATAGAAAAGCCCATCCTTTTCGCACCAGGTTAAATTTGGCGCCCAGATCCCCTTGGCGGAAGGCAGCCCTCTCAGGTTGGGGCACATGTCATCGGTGAGGACGTGGGTAATGAGCTCCCAGTGCTTCAGATCCCGTGAGTGATACACCGGCAGTCCCGGCATCCATTCAAAGGAGGACAGCATCACATAAATGTCTTCCTCTCTGCGGCAGACGCATGGGTCGGCATGGAAGCCCGGAAGGATCGGATTCTTGATCATGAATTATACCCTTTCTGAATTCAGTTGTTATTTGCTCGATCATATCAGCAATCAGCTTGCTTGTAAAGTGTTCTTGTGTTATTATAAATGAAATTAATCGGATATTTTGCCTATGGGCATTAAAAACGGAGAATGCTATGACAGATACAGTGAGAGGAACGAACTTCGGGAACTGGCTCGTGCTGGAAAAGTGGATGAAGCCGGATCTTTTCGCCTCGTCCGGCACGGAAGACGAAACCTGGCTCTGCCGAAAGGAAAAGCCCGATGCACTGCGCGCGCTTCTGAAGGAGCACCGGGACACGTATATCACCGAGGATGACTTCGCGTATGTGGCGTCCCTCGGCCTGAACTTTGTCCGCCTGCCGGTGCCGTACTTCGTGTTCGGGGACCGGGAGCCTTTTGTGGGATGCATCGAATATGTGGACAGGGCGTTCGACTGGGCGGAGAAGCACGGCATCCAGATTCTGCTGGATCTGCATACGGTTCCTCACAGCCAGAACGGCTATGACAACGG
>ODAI010120670.1_pt1 | contig 11088 bp, 9 predicted proteins | sample 1539321 | NCBI WGS metagenome assembly ODAI01 (sample SAMN02144231, study PRJEB22623) | gut metagenome | biome: sheep rumen | host: Ovis aries | place: New Zealand | reverse complement strand
TCGTCATCCCCGGCGGTCCGTGGGCTTCCCCTTACCGGAATCAGCTCCCGCACTTCCATGCCCCGGACGGCCCCAGGATGTTCCGCGAGCGCCCCATCGGCTGTCAGCAGAGCGGCATGACGATGGTGTGCCAGATGCGCTCCTTCCTCCCGGACGAGGTGGGCGGCGTGACCTACTTCAACATGGACGATGCCACGATGGTGGCCTATGTCCCCGTGTACTGCTCGATCAACCGGATCCCCGCCCCGTTCCGCCGCGAGAACAACAACATCCGCGAGTTCAGCTTCGAAAGCGCCTTCTGGATGAACAACTGGGTGGCCAATATGGTCTATCCCCGCTGGAGCGCCATGATCGGCGACCTGCGCGAGGCGCAGGCCGAGCTAGAGGACTACTACGCGGAGGATCAGAAAGAGGTGGAGAAACAGGTGACGGACCTTACCCACCAGGAGCGCGTGGACTATCTCACGGCCAAGACCGAGGCTTACACGGACCGGATGATGCAGCGCTGGGACAAGCTTGCCAAGCTCCTGATCGTCAAGCATAACGACCAGATCATGCAGCCCAGCGAGAACGGTGTCGTCGTTCCCGGCCGGCGCACCTCCCCCCAATACGCCCCGGCTTTCATCGAGGCGGTGAAGGCGGTCACCGGCGACCGCTATGTCCGTAAGGGCGAATAGGGCCCGTCAGGAGCATCCCCGCTAAACTGCAAAACCATGAAAAGAGATTATTTCGAAGAGGTTGATGTCGCGGTGACCGTTTGCGCCAAGGACGGAACCATCCTGGACATGAACGGAAAGTCCCGGAAAACCAACCTGAGGCCGGGGCAGGAGAGTATCCTTGGACAGAACGTCCTGGACTGCCATCCCGAGCCGGCTCGCTCCCTGCTGGAGGACATGCTCAGGAACCCCCGTACGAATGTCTATACGGTGGAAAAAGAGGGTCTGAAGAAACTTATCTTCCAGACCCCCTGGTATGACGAAGGCGAATATGCCGGTTTCATGGAACTGTCCATGGTCTTGCCGGAGAATATTCCTCACCGGGTCAGAAAACCGGCACGGTAGAAGATCCTGCGGGCGCGTTACCGGTAGTCCTTGATGTTCCACTCGTCCATCCATTCGAGGTACGGGGTACCGTTCTCGTCGAACTGGATGGGCAGCCAGATGTACCGGGCGTCGATCGGGTTGCGGGGACGCCAGATGTCGGCCATGAACAGGTAGAGGTCCTTCTTTCCGGGGACGGGAAGGATGTAGGTGCTCTGTCCGCCGTAGGTGATCTCGGACTTGTCGCCGCGGCAGGGATTCGGATGCTGCTCCCAGGGTCCGAAGATGGAAGGGGCGGAGAACATCCGGGCCGCGTTCGGGTCCCAGCCCGTGCAGCCGGAGGTAATCATCCAGTAGGTTCCGTTCCGCTTGAAGATGGCGGGAGCCTCGTTGTGTCCGGCCGGCGCCACGCGGACATACCGCCCGCTGTGGGAGAGGTAATCGTCGGACAGTTCGGCGATGTTGAGCGTCAGGTTCTCCTCCGAAGCGTAGATATGGTAGGCTTTCCCGTCGTCATCGACAAAGAGGGTCATGTCCCGGGCCATCTGGCCGCCTTCGAAGTCCCGCTTGAAGTACAGGCCGCGGGAGACGGCTTCCAGCCATTCGGGCGTCCAGGACACCGGTTCTTCCGTCAGGCTGTCCAGCCAGGCGAAATCCTCTTCCGTCACGTTTTCGGCCATGATGCCGGGATTGACCCGACCGGATCCCAGGTAGGTGTACGGCCCCGTGACGCAGTCGCTGACGGCGACGGCGGAGCGGGCGGCGCTGTAGCCCTGGCCCTTGAGTTCCAGGTGGAACCACATGACGAACTTGCCGGTCTTTTCGTTGTAGATAACCTTCGGGCGCTCAAGCACGCAGCCGCTGGTGATCTCACTTTCGGGATCCTCGGAAATCGGGAGGGCGACGCCTTCGTATTTCCAGTTTACCAGATCCTTGGAGGAATAGCAGGTGACACCGACGAAAGCGGCGCTGGAGCGTTCCCCCTTGTGTTCGCCGAACCAGTAGAAAGTGTCATCATAACAGAGGATGCCGCCGCCGTGGGCGTTGATGTGTTCGCCCCGGTCGTCGGGCCATATTTCGCCGGAGCGGATGGGCTGGTCCGTGTAGGGGGAGCAGGAAAGGGCCGCCAGGGCGATCAGGGTGAAGACCGAGGAAGCAAAGGCCTTGGAGATCAAGTTGGACATGGCAGTTATGGTGTTAAATGGGTTCATTCCGACATGTTCCGGACGTAGGGCAGGTCCGGCAGGTCCCGGAAGCCGAATAGATCCCGGGCGTTGGTACAGAGGAATTTCTCCTTTTCGACGGCGGAGAGAAGGTCGCTTTTCACGATGAAATCGTAGGACATCCGGTACGTGATGGCCGTGATGGTGCGGGGGTAGTCGGAGCCCCACATCAGCTTGTCGATCCCCACTTCGTCCGCCGCCTCCCGGATGGCGCGGACGGCCGAAGGGAAGGGGTAGAACTCGGCGTTGAAAAGCCAGGTGATGCCGCCGCTTTCCACATATACGGCCGGATGCCGGGCCAGCCGGATCTGTTCCATCCAGCCGGGACGCGTGACCATTCCGAAATGGCCGATGACCACCCTCAGGCGGGGGCATTCGGCGATGACCGTCTCCATCTCCCCGACCTGCAGGTCTCCGTCGGCCAGTTCCACGTGCAGGATCAGGCCCCGGTCCTCCATGAGGTGGAACAGCTGCATCATCTCGGGACTGTCCAGGCGCACCCGGCCTTCCGGGAGGAGCAGCCGGGCGGCGGGAATCTTGATTCCCCGGAAGCCCCTGTCCATCAGGCCGATGGCTTCGGGAAGGAAGTCCGGCCGGCGGAATTCGCACATCCCGAACACGAAGAACCGGTCCGGATAGCGGCGCTTCACGTCCTCCAGGTAATCGTTCTGCGGTCCGTCGATGAATTCCTGGGTGACGACCGCCGCGGATACCTGCGCATAGTCCATGTTGGACAGGAGGACTTCGGCGCTGTTGACACTGTCCACCAGGAACGGCGGGAGCATCTGCACTTCTTCGCCCATGAACAGGCTGCGGCCGTTCGGGAGGGACCGGATGGCCTTCCCGTTCACGACGGCGTCCTGGCGGAGCCAGAGATGGGTATGGGCATCGATGATTCTCATGGCATCACGTATTGGCCCAGGAAACGCGCTGCTGGTCGCCGATGATCTCCTGCACTTCCTGCAGCAGCTGCAAGTCCATGGGCTCGTTGACGTATTCCACGTTCTTGAGGACATTCTCCGGTCGCGTCGTACTGAAGACCGTGGAGGCGATGCGGCTGTTCTGCAGGGCATACTGCATCGCCAGTTTTTCGATGGGATAGCCCTTGGCCTCGCAATGCTCCGCCGCCCGGGCGCAGGCTTCAACCAGGGGCTTCGGCGCCGGATGCCAGGCCGGGACGCCGCGTCGGGTGAGCAGGCCCATCGAGAAAGGGGATGCGTTGATCACGCCGATGTGGTGCGCTTCGAAAAAGTCCAGGAAATCCACCAGTTTGTCGTCGTTGAGGCAATAGTGGCAGAAATTCAGGACGCTGCCGAGGGTCCCTTCCGGGACGTGCTCCACCATCCACCGGAGATTCTCCAGCTGGAGATCCGTGCAGCCGACGTGCTTCACCACGCCTTCCTCCTTCAGCCTCACCAGGGCCGGAATGGTCTCATCCGCCACCTGTTGCAGATCCGCGAACTCGATGTCGTGGACATTGATGATGTCGATATAGTCGATGTTCAGCCGTTCCAGGCTCTCGTACACGCTGCGCGTAACCCGTTCCGCGGAATAATCCCAGGTGTTGTGGCCGTCCTCTCCGTAGCGGCCCACTTTCGTGGACAGGTAGAACTTGCCCCTGGGGATATATTTCAGCGCTTTTCCCAGCACTTTCTCCGCCTTGTAGTACCCGTAATAGGGGGAGACGTCGAAGAAGTTGATGCCGGCTTCGATGGCGGTGAAGACGGACTCGATGCCTCTCTGCTCGTCAAAGTCGTGGAAGACGCCGCCGAGGGACGACGCGCCGTATCCGATGACGGATACCTTCAAGCCTGTGGCGCCCAGTTTCCGGTAGATCATGACTCGTTGGAATTGAATTCGACCAGGATGCGGAACACTTTCCCGGGATCCGCGTGCCAGGCGGCCAGGGCGGCCGCGGCCTCTTCGGGTTGGACGACGGCGGATATCAGCTGGTCGTACGGGCAGGTTCCCCGCCGGAGATACTGGATGACAGCCCTGAAATCTTCCGGCTGCGCATTGCGGGAACCGCTGATGGTCAGTTCCTTCTGAACAAACAGGCGGGAGTGGAACACCGTGTCTTCCCGGGCATATCCGATGAAGGCGACCCGTCCGGTGAAGCCTACGCAGTCGATGGCCTGGTTCTGCGTCAGGGGACTTCCGACCGCCTCGATGACGACATCGGCCATCCGGCCTTCCGTCAGCCCGGCCACCCGCTCCCGGATGTCTTCCGTCGCGGCATTGACCGTGTGGGCGGCACCGAGGATCCGCGCGACTTCCAGTTTCTTCCCGTCCACATCCACGGCGATGACCGTGGCCCCGCGCAGCGAAGCCCGGACGATGGCGCCGCCGCCCACCATGCCGCATCCCAGGATAAGGACGGTGTCGTTGTCCGTCACCTGGGCCCGGCTCACGGCGTGGAATCCCACGCTCATCGGCTCCACCAGTGCACAGTTCCTGGCGGTAAGGCCTTCAGCCACAATGACTTTTTGCCAAGGGACGGAAAAGTACTCCCGCATGGCGCCATCCCGCTGGACGCCCAGCGTCTCGTTGTGTTCGCAGGCATTGTAGCGGCGGTTCCGGCATGCGGCGCAGTTTCCGCAGTTCGTATAGGGATTGACGGTCACTGTCATGCCGGGGCGGAGTTCCGCCGGGACCCGGGATCCCGTCCGGACGATTTCGGCCCCGATTTCGTGACCGGGGATGACCGGCTGTTTGGCCAGGGCGTTTCCGCCCCGGAAGGTGTTGAGGTCGCTTCCGCAGAACCCCACATACCGGATTTTCAGCAAGACATCCTCTTCCCCGCAGACCGGCTGCTCCAGGGCGATGAGGTCCAGGGCGAAGGGTTGACTGATCTGGAGTGCTTTCATAAACGGATGTTTCCACGAAAATACGTATTTTTTTCCAGATTCGGGACAGGATGGCGGATTGTATTTATTGTTTTTTCCACTATCTTCGCAAAGATGAAAGCTGGAATCATAGTCGTTCTGACAACGCTCCTGGTTGCCTGCGCTCCCCGGATGGAGCGCCTTCGCACCGGGGATCTGATCTTTTGCGCGGTCCCCTCGGAGACGGATGAGGGGACGGCGGCCGGGGCCATCGCGGCTTCGGTGGGCCATGGGAACGTGAACATCATCCATGTCGCCATCGCGGAGGTGGCGGATGACACCGTCTGGGTCATCGACGCTACGATGAAACGGGGGGTGGACCGGCATCCGCTGGATACGCTCATCCGTGATTTCACCGGGGCCGGGGGAGAGAAGCCCGTCCTGCTGGTGAAACGGCTGAAAAAAGGCTTCTCCCCGCAGTTCATCGACAATGCCAAGCGTTTCCTGGGCCAGCCGTACGATTACTGGTTCCAGCCCGATAATGGCCGCCAGTACTGCTCGGAGCTGGTCTGGGAAAGCTACCGCGGGCCGGACGGAACCCCTTTGTTCGACAGTTACCCGATGAATTTCAAGGGACCCGACGGTGCCTATCCCGCCTATTGGGTCCAACTCTTCGAAGAGCTGGGCGAACCCATCCCGCAGGATGCTCCCGGAACGAATCCCCAGGACATGGCCGATGCGGACATCCTCCGGGACGTCCGTTTGCCGGCTGTCGCCCAGGATCCCGCGCAAGAGGACGAGGCGGTCCTCCGGGAATGGATCAAGACCATCTCTTCCGATGCCTTCGGCGGCCGGAAGCCGATGACTCCCTATGAGGACATTACGGTGGCCTGCCTGAACTTCGAAAGCATCGGTCCGGCCCCCCTGACGCGGGACGTCGTCATCCTGGGCGGCGGGGAGAGTGCGCTGGACGATTACTATGTCGCGGCCGCATCGGCCCAGGGACGGGAAATCTTCTTCGACGACGACAATTCCGACGGCTGGTTCTTCCGCTCCGACCACTACAACTTTGTCAAGAAAGGCGTCCCTGCCGTCGTGGTGGAGAACGGCCTCCATCCCCTGGATCCGCGCGACGCCGGCAAATACCCGATGGAATCGTGGTACCACAAACCCTGCGACGAATACCGGGACGACTGGGACCTCACCGGTACCCTGGCCAACATCAACTTGATGTACGACGTCGGGCTGTCGTTGGCGAATACGGATGCAAGACCTTAGAAATCAGGATATTTCACCAAACACTTTTCCATATGAAGCTCCTCCGATTCCTTCTCCCCGCGCTTCTCGTAGCATCCTGCTGCGGTGGCGGGAAAAAGGCCGCCCAGAATGACGGGCAGCGTCTCTTTGTCGGTGACGACTACGCCGTCACCCAGACCCAGTACGGCAAGGTCCAGGGTTACATCCTGGACGATGTCTACACCTACCTGGGCATCCCTTACGGTGCCCCGACCGGCGGTGCGAACCGCTTCCTGCCCCCGCAGAAGCCTGAAAGCTGGGAGGGCATCCGCCCGGCGATGTTCTACGGCAACGATGCGCCCCAGAACATGGACAACAAGTGGAGGAACAATTCCAGTACCTTCACGGACCACTGGAACTATTATGATGTGAGTGAGGACTGCCTGAACCTGAACGTCTGGACTCCGGCTCCGGACGGCAAGAAGCGTCCGGTCCTGGTGTGGATGCACGGCGGCGGCTTTTCCTCGGGTAACAGCGTCGAACAGGACGGCTATACCGGTGCGAACCTCGCCCGCGGCGGCGACATCGTCTTCGTGAGCGTGAACCACCGTCTCAATGCCTTCGGCTTCACAGACCTTTCCTCCTCAGGCAATCCCGCCTTCAAGGAGTCCGGCAATGTGGGCATCCTGGACCTGGTCGCTTCCTTGCAGTGGGTTCACGACAATATCGCGAACTTCGGCGGAGATCCCGGCAACGTGACCATCATCGGCCAGTCCGGCGGCGGTGCCAAGGTCTGCGACGTGATTTCGATGCCTGCTGCCAAGGGGTTGGTACACAAGGCTGTAGCCCTGAGCGGCAATGCGACGTCGGCCATGGATCCCGCCACTTCCTCCGCCATCGGTGCGGCCATCCTCAAGAATGTCCGCGGCGACGTGAAAAAGCTGCAGGCGATGCCTTGGGAGGAATACTATGCCTTTGCCCACCGGATCGCTTCCGGACTCGGTGGTTTCTCCCCGGTGGCGGACGGCGCTGTCCTTCCGGCCGACGGTTTCTTCAAGGATGACGTGGCTGCGGATATTCCGCTGATCCTTTGCACCACCTCCTCCGAATTCTCCCTGAGCAAGGAGAACCTGGAGATGGAGAACCTTACTTTCGACGGGGCCGTCGCGGTTGTCCGCGACCAGTTCGGACAGGCCAACGCCGAGGAAATCCTCAAGGCTTACCAGGCCGCTTTTCCGGACAAGAAACCCATTGAGCTGGTGAACCTTACAGTGGCCCAGCGCAAGAACGTCCTCGCCACGGCCAATGCCAAGAGCCAGCAGAAGGCGCCGGTCTACCTGGCCTGGTTCGACTACAACGCCCCGCTCTTCGGCGGCCGTATCCGTGCCTTCCACTGCTCCGACATCTGCTACTGGTTCAAGAATACCGACCTGATGGTCACCCATACCGGTGGCGGCGCCGAGCCGCGCGGTGTCTCCGACCAGATGTCCGCCGCCCTCCTCGCCTTCATGCGTACCGGCAATCCGAACTGCCCGGAAATCCCCGAGTGGCCTGCCTACACGCCGGAAGACGCCCCGACGATGATCTTCAACGTGAAGAGCGAAGTCCGCAACGCCCCCGACCGGGCCGCCCTGGAACTGATGTCCGACTTCAATCCCTGGCGCATGGCCCGTCCGGCACCGGCGAAGAAATAGTCCTGATCCAAAACCCCGAAACACCCCAGCATCATGAAGCAATACACCCACGCCTGGCTCGCCATGATGGCGATGAAACGCATCGAGTATGCGAAGATTCCGGTGAAACAGCAGGATGACGCCAAAGCCCTTATCACCTGGTTCAAGAACTACCGGGACCTGGTCCTCCAGGGGGCCTGGTATCCCGATTCCGTCTTCAAGGACATGTCCAGCAGCCATATCGCCAAGTACTTCCCCCTGGCGGACTACCAGAAGAAGGGCTCCGGCCTCGAGTCGGCCCTCGCGGACGACGTGGGCGAGATCGACGGCGAACCGGAGGAGGTCAATGACGAGAACCCGAAGATCCGGATCGAGTCGAAGTTCAGGAAGATGCCCCAGACCTTGCGGATGTTCAACCGGGGAAAGGGTTCTGTCCTGTACGATCAGCCGTACATCCAGTTCAAGCGCCACAACCTTTGCGACCGTTGCGAGTCATTCACGGAAAGCCTGATCGATTCCTTCAAGATCCTGACGATGGAGAATCCCGGTGCTCCCGTGATCCCTTCCAACAATCACATCGCGATGCGGTTCTTCATCCTTTCCCACTATATCGCCGACGGCCATATGCCCTTGCATTGCGACGCCCGTTCTTTCTATAACAAGAACGAAGTGCACGCGTTCATCGAGAAGATGTGGGATGACCAGGTCCAGGCCGCCTACAAGATCGACGAGTACAATGAGCGCTTCTATTACGACAAGGACGGCTATCCGCTCCTGAATGAGGACACGGAGCCTTCTCCGCTGATCAAGTATGTGGAGAAGGAACTGCGCGACCGTTCGTTCAGCTGGGACTGGGGCGATGACAACAACAATACCTGGGATTACATGAGCGGCATAACCCAGTATTCGTACCTGCTGGCCTATGACCTGATTCCTGCAGACCGGGATCCCAAGCAGATCTCGACGGAATACTATATGGGGACCGAGGCTTACCAGGAGCATTTTGAGGAGTATAGCAAGATCATCCTGGGCGATGCCGTGGAAAGCATCGCCAAGGTGTGGCTGCACGCCTGGTGCCGCTACCGCAGCTGGTTCCGCGACCATGAACTGGGCATCCTGAAAGCGAAGACGAAGACGGCCCAAACGATGTTCAACGCAACGGACAAGATCATTGACACGCATCCGGGACTCATCACGAAAAAGCAGGATGCGATCGAGGCCGCGGAACAGACGCTCCAGGCCCGGGAGGATGACCTGAATGATGCCATCAGCAAAGGCAAGAGCGTCAAAACAAAGACGGAATCCCGCAATGCTGCCGCCCGGAAAGTGGAGAAACTGAAGGAAGAACTGTCCAGGCTCGAAGCCGAACTCGACAAGGCGGTCTCCTACTGGGATATCCATCAGGCCGTCTATATCGCCGCACAGCTGGAGATGAAGAGCAAGGAAGCCGAGATCGAGAAGTACGGAAAAACCAATTCGGTTTAGTCCGGGTCTTTCCGTACTTCCCGGCTTACGGCTTCACATACCGGCTTCCGGCACATCTTTAACGGCATCGACAAATGCGGGGGTCCGCGTTCCGGCATGCCTTGGGCATAAAAAAGGAGGACCCGCAATCCGGATCCTCCCTTCACTCGTTGAACAGGGGTTACGCCTCCTTCTCGTCCTTATCTTTCTGGAGCTTGGCTTTGGCCTTTTCCACGACCTCGACGCCTTTCGCCTTGGCCTTGCCCACGGCTTCGCCGACTTCCTCCTTGGCATCGGCATAGAGGTCCTTGGCCTTGTCGGAAGCCTTGGCATAGACATCCTTCGCCTTGTCGGCGGCCTTGTCATAGACCTCCTTGCCCTTGTCCTTGGCCTTGGCGGCGAAAACCTTGGCATCCTCGAGGGCGTCCTTGGCGTCTTCCTTGACACCATCGTACACCTTCTTCACGCTTTCTTCGACTTTGTCGCTGGCCTTGCCGGCATAATACTGGACTTTCTCTCCCAGGGTAACCTTTCCGTCACCGTTGAGGTCCATCGGGTTCACTTTTTCTTCTTCCATAATGTTATCAGTGTTTGGTTCTCACAAATTTACAAAAATCCCGCCAAGCCGTATCATTTTTTTGACCTTTCTCTCCACAGGGCGGTCATGTCTTCCAGGGTCTTGCCCTTGGTCTCCGGCACCAGGCGCCATACGAAGACGGCGGCGATGATACAGATGACCCCGTACAGGGCATAGGCGAAGAAGTGGCCGAAACTGTCCCCCATGGCCCCGAGCTTCATGTTGTACATCGGGACGAAGGTGGAGGAGACGATGAAGTTGAAAATCCATTGGAAGGCGACCGCGATGGCCGTGGCCTGCGAGCGGATCGTGTTCGGGAAGAGTTCGGAGATGTACACCCAGCAGATCGGACCCCAGCTGAACATGAAGCACGCGCTGTACACCATGATGGAGAGGGGAGCGACGAAGGCCGGGAGGGTCATGACGTTCGAAAGGGCCACTCCCAGTGCGCCCACGGCCATGCCGAGGGAACCCGTGATGAGGAGCGGTTTGCGGCCGAGCTTCTCCACCGTAAACACGGCGACGAGGGTGAAGCTGATGTTGATGATGCCCATGATCACCGTGAACAGCATGTTGTTCGAGACGCCCATCGACTCGAAGATGCGCGGGGCGAAATACAGCACCGCGTTGATGCCGATGGCCTGTTGGAACACGCTGAGCATGCACCCGATGAAGATGACCATGAATCCGTAGGCGAACAGTTTCTCGGTCTTTTCCACCGCCGTGGCCTTGATCTCCGCGAGGATTTCGCGGGCCTTGGCCTCGCCGTTGATGTTGGAGAGCACCGTGAGGGCCTTGCCGTCCTGCCCGTTGAGGGCGAGGAAACGCGGCGTCTCCGGGACGAGGAGGATCAGCAGGGTGAACAGGCCGGCCGGGACGCACTCGGACACGAACATCACCCGCCAGCCTACGGCGTTGGTCCATTCCACGACGGCCGGATCGTTCGCGTGGGAGCGGATGATCAGGAAGTTCACGAAATACACCACGAGCTGGCCGAAGATGATGGCGAACTGGTTCCAGGACACGAGGGTGCCGCGCTTGTTCGCCGGG
>ODAI012444153.1_pt1 | contig 11089 bp, 12 predicted proteins | sample 1539321 | NCBI WGS metagenome assembly ODAI01 (sample SAMN02144231, study PRJEB22623) | gut metagenome | biome: sheep rumen | host: Ovis aries | place: New Zealand | reverse complement strand
GGAAAGAAATTAGAATAATTAGAATAATTTATTAACAAATAGATATTTTCTGGAAACGAACGGGAATAGGTAGCTCCACTGCTTGGAATTTTTGTGGAAAGGCCATTCATTTCCGTGGAGAGGCCACTGGTGATAGTGGAGAGGCCACTGGTGATCGTGGAGAGGCCACTGGTCATAACGAAAAAAAACGGAACGGCAAAGGAAATGGAGAAATTTCTCTTGGATAATTCGGAAAAAGGCAGTACCTTTGCAGCAGGATGTTCAAGCGTGATGTCAAACCGGTAGGCAACCTGATCTTGCAGGCACTGCGCGAGCAAGGGTTGGAAACGCCGCTGCAGCAGAAGCGGCTGGTAGAGGCGTGGCCGCTGGTGGCTGGGCCGCTGATAGCGCGCTATACGCTGAATGTGTCGATTTACAACCAGACGCTCTATGTGCGCCTGTCGAATGCGGCACTGAGGGCCGATCTTAGCATGCGGCGCACAGAGTTTGTGCAGCGGTTGAATGCCGTGGTGGGTGAGCAGGTCATCGTTGACGTCCGCTTTGCATAAAGGCCAGAAGTCAAATCATAAACTTCAAACCTCAAACCTCAAACTTCAAATCATAAACTTCAAACATCAAACGTCAAACTTCAAACGCTCACGACGCAGTCCATGAGGATGTCGTGAGGGTCGGTGGGCACGGCATCCACCAACTGCCACGGAAAGCACAGCCCAATCTTGTATAGATGATGCACGCGCGAGAGGAACCTGTCGTAATAGCCACGCCCGCGCCCCAACCGGTGGCCCCGCCTGTCGAAGGCCATGCCGGGAACGACGGCCACGTCAATCCGATGGTAGTCGGTGAAGAGGCTGCCTGTGGGTTCATCGATGCCGAAGGCTCCTGGCTGTAAGTCCTTGTCGCCAGTATAGCGGCGGAATTCCATCTCGGTATCGCTTACCACACGAGGCAGCAGCACCGTCTTCCCGTCACCCGCCAGCTGTTCGATGAGCTGTCGGGTAGGTACTTCGTCGGGCAGGGCACTATACAATAATATGGTGTTCGCCCGTGCGAAGTGAGGCTCGGCACAGAGGTTCTGCACGATGGCGGGCCAGCAGTCTTGGTCGTTGTCCCGCTGCAGGCGCATCTGCCGCCTGAGAGCCTGCTTCTGCAAGCGTGTCTGCGTGGCGGTGTCCTGCGGTGTCATGCGGCCTTCTTGTTGTCTTGCTTGCCTTTGGTGCCGGTGGCAGGCTTCGGTGCTTGCGGGAATGCTATGCCCTCGCGGAACACGCGCAGCGTCTCCCGGATGGCCGGGTCGTCGGCGTTGAGGTATTTCATCCTGGCCTCTTCGCCCAAGATGTTATATACGATGCGGCTGTTGATGTATCGCTCCAGCATCTGGTGCGACTTCTGTATCATCAGGTTGCGGCGCTTCAGCCCCTGGTGGTCGGCATAGCTGGCAAAGGCCTCTACGGTGTTCTGCCGCTGCAGGTATCGCTCCATGTCCTCTCCGCTCTTCAGGTCGTTCAGCTTCTGGCGGTTGTTGTCGGTATATTCGAAGGCAAACTGAATGATGAGGCCACTCATGGATGCCTGCTTGTAATAGCTGGTGACGTTGGTGGTGTCTTCGGCCACAAAGATGTCGGGGGTGATGCCGCCGCCGCCATAGACGGGACGCCCGATGGCGGTGTGATACTCCTTGCCCTCGTGCTTGATGCTGTCTTGCGAGAAGAACTCGCCGTGCTCGTAGCGCGCCAGCAGGTCCTCGTCGTAGTCTTTGGTGTCGCCTGCCGTATAGGGTTTTTGTATGCAGCGCCCAGAGGGGCTGTAGTAGCGGGCTATGGTGAGTCGGATCATTGAGTGGTCGTTGAACTCGATGGGCTGCTGCACCAGACCCTTGCCAAAGGAGCGTCGCCCGATGATGGTGCCCCGGTCGTTGTCTTGTATGGCGCCCGCCAATATCTCGGAGGCCGATGCCGACCCTTCGTCGATGAGCACCACCAGGGGCAGCTGCTGGTAAGACCCGCGCCCGTCGCTGCGGTAGTCCTGACGCGGCGACTTGCGCCCCTCGGTATAGACGATGAGGCGGTTCTTGGGCAGGAACTCGTTGGCTATCTGCACCGCCGACTGCAGGTAGCCGCCGGTGTTGCCGCGCAGGTCGATGCAGAGGCTGCGGAAATTGTGCTGCGCCAGCTTGGCCAGCGCGATGAGCAGCTCGGGATAGGTATTCTCGCCGAAGTTCTTGATGCGTATGTAGCCCGTCTCGTCGTCGAGCATATAGGTGGCTGTGACACTCTTGGTGGGTATGTCGCCACGGGTGACCACGTATTGGCGTATCTTTTTCTCGCCGAAGCGCATCACGCCCAGTTTCACCTTCGTGTCCTTAGGACCCTTCAGGCGGTGCATGGCCATCTCGTTGGTCAGCGTCTTGCCGGTGAAGTTGTCGCCATCTACCGTCACTATCTTGTCGCCGGCTATCAGTCCGGCACGCTCGGCAGGCCCGTTGCTGATGACCTGTTGCACGTGCAGCGTGTCGTGGCGGATGGTGAACTCGATGCCTACGCCGGAGAACGAGCCGCGCAGGTCGTCGGTAGCCATCTGCACGTCTTTGGCTGAGATATAGACGGAGTGAGGATCCAGTTCCGACAGGATTTGCGGCATGGCTTTCTCCACCAGGTTGTTCACATTGACCGTATCTACATACTGGTCGCTGATGATGTGCAGCAGGTTGTTCAGCTTGTTGCTGCTGCTGTTGATGATGCTAAGCCGGTTGCCCGAGAAGTGGTTGGCATAGAAGGTGCCGATGACTATTCCCACTACGACGCAGACGGCCATGGTGACGGGCATGAAACGGTTGTTTTTTGACTTTGGCATTTTTTCTTCTCTCTGTTTTCGATGCTGTTTCTATATAGATGTCTTGATGTTTCCGGATTGCTGACTCGCGGGGCTTCCATGTGCCGTCAGTCGCCTAAATAGACCACCTCTATGCCGGCCCGCTCCAACAGCTCGATGCCGTCGGTCAGCCGGTATTTCTCGCCATAGACCACGCGCCGTATGCCGGCCTGGATGATGAGCTTGGCACACTCGATGCAGGGCGAGGCGGTGATGTAGATGGTGGCCCCGTCGGAGTTGTTGGAGCTGCGGGCCAGCTTGGTGATGGCGTTGGCCTCGGCATGCAGCACGTAGGGCTTGGTGACGCCGTTGGCGTCTTCGCACACGTTTTCAAATCCGCTGGGCGTGCCGTTGTATCCGTCGCTGATAATCATGTTGTGCTTCACCACCAGTGCTCCAACCTGGCGGCGCTGGCAATACGAGTTCTTCGCCCAGATGCGCGCCATCTCTAAATAACGGTAGTCAAACTGCTGCTGCTTGTCATTGGTCATAAGGTAGCCTCCCCCCAATTTTTATTTTTTATTTTTTTATTTCTTATTTCTCCTGATTCCGTTGCGTTTCAGCAGGGCATCGATGGTAGGCTCACCACCACGGAACCGCTTGTAGAGCGTCATCGGGTGCTCCGTGCCGCCACGGCTGAGTATGTTGTCGCGGAAGCTTTGTGCCGTCTTGGGGTCGAAGATGCCGTGGCGCTTGAAGACGCTGAAGGCATCGGCATCGAGCACTTCGGCCCATTTGTAGCTGTAGTATCCGGCAGCATAGCCACCGGCCATGATGTGCGAGAACTGCACGGTCATGCAAGTGTCGGGCAGCTGTTCGCCGAGGATGGCTTTCTTCCAGGCCTGCTTCTCGAAGGGTATGATGTCGGCCGTGAACGCGTCCTTCGTGGTGTAGTAGGCCATGTCCAACAGTCCGAAACTGACTTGCCGCAGACAGGCGGTGGCCACCATGAAGTTGCGGCTTTTCACGATGCGGCTGATGAGTTCGTCGGGCAGCGGCTCGCCAGTCTGGTAGTGGAAGGCGAAGGTGCGCAGAAACTCTTTTTCTACGGAATAGTTCTCCATGAACTGCGACGGCAGCTCGACGAAGTCCCACCACACGTTGGTGCCCGAGAGCGACTCGAAGCGCGTGTTGGCAAACATGCCGTGCAGCGAGTGGCCGAACTCGTGCAGGAAGGTCTCTACCTCGCCTAAGGTCAGCAGGGCGGGCTTTTCCTCGGTGGGCTTGGTGAGGTTCATCACCACCGAGACGTGGGGGCGGACGTTCTCACCCTTCTTATTGATGTATTGTCCTTGGTATTCGGTCATCCAGGCACCGCCCTGCTTACCCTTGCGCGGGAAGAAGTCGGCATAGAACACGGCCAGGTAGGATCCGTCTTTGTCGAACACCTCGTAGGCCTTGACATCGGGGTGATAGACGGGAATGGCGCTGTTCTCCCGGAACGTGATGCCATACAGGCGGTTGGCCAGTCCGAAGACGCCCTGTATGACCTTCGACAGTTCGAAGTAGGGCCTGAGCATCTCGGCGTCGAGGTTGTATTTCTGCATCTGCAGCTTGTGCGAATAGAATCCGGCGTCCCACGGCATCAGCTTGTCGATGTCCTTGTGGGCCAGCTTCTTCAGGGCCTCTTTCTCCTTGAGGGCTGTGGGCTTGTAGGCGTCGATGAGGTCGTCGAGCAGGCGATAAACACTGCGGGTGTTCGAGGCCATGCGGCGTTTCAGCACGTAGTCGGCATAGGTTTTATATCCTAACAGCTGGGCTATCTCGCGGCGCAGGTTGACGAGCCGCTGGCAGATGGCAATGTTGTTCTCGCTGTTGTCGTGGGTGCAGATGGTGTTGCGCGCCATGTACAGCTGCCGTCTGAGTTCGCGCTGTGTCGAGTAGGTCATGAAGGGCGAGTACGACGGGTAGTCGAGCGTGAAGACCCATCCCTGCTTGCCCTGCTCCTTGGCGGTGAGTGCTGCGGCCTCGCGAGCCGTCTCGGGCAGCCCGTCAAGCTGCGCCTCGTCGGTGATGTCAAGGGTAAAGGCCTTCTGCTCTTTCAGCAGGTTCTGCGAGAACTGCAGCGAGAGCATCGAGGCCTCCTCGGTCAGCTGGCGCAGGCGTTCCTTGCCTGCATCGTCGAGCAGCGCACCGCTGCGCACGAAGCCGTCGTAGCAGTTATCAAGCAGACGCTTTTCCTCCGGTGTCAGGCGGCGGTGATGCAGGTGTACCTGGCGGATGCGCTCGAAGAGCCTCGGGTTCAGCCGCACGTCGTTCGAATGCTGGGTGAGTATGGGCTGTATCTTTTGTGCCAGGGCGTCCATCTCGTCGTTCGTCTCTGCCGACAGCAGGTTGAAGAACACCGTGCTCACTCGGCTCAGCAGGTCGTAGTAGCCCTCGTCTTCCTCGGTATTGATGATGGTGTTGTCGAAGGTGGGCTTCTCGGGGTTATTGATGGTTTTCTCTATTTGCTCGTTGTCGCGGCGGATGCCTTCCATGAAGGCTTCCTCGAAGTGCTCCAGTCGAATGCGGTCGAACGGCACCGTGTCGTGAGGGGTGCCGTAGGGTTCAAAAAACGGATTCTTTTGCTCGTTCATACTAACGTTTTGCTTTTTAATCGGCAAAATTACAAAAAAGCAGGCGAAATACAAAAGAAAAGGGGAAATTTCTTGTCAACACATTATTTTTTATGAATCTGGAAATCGTGTACGTATTGTTTCAGCGGTTCGGCCGCCTCGGCACGGTTGGGCAAGTAGCGCACGATGACGGTGACGAGGCGTGTGGAGTCGTCGATGACTTTGGCGTAGTATTCGAAGTCGCCTTCCTGTCCTGTGTGGATGCTGTAGTCGTCGCCAGCCTCCAGGAGTTCGGCACCCATGCCCATGAGCTGCTGGCCGGGTGTGCGGAAGATGTCGTCGCCCTCTAAGAGTTGCTGCATGAACGAGAGGGAGAGGTCGCTGTTCATGAATACCTCCATCTCGCTGTCGTTCAGCTGCTGGTGCTGCAGATAGGAGGGGTATTCGATGTCGAATCCCAGGGTGGGGCTGTGATAGCTGACCATGACCGACTGCGAGAGGGCTATGTTGAGGCTGTCGTCGGCTGTTATCTCGTTGTTGAACGACTTGAGCTGCTGCCTGTGCTGGCATGCAGTCAGGATAAGCAGCGTGCAGAAGAACAGAAGGGGGAGGCGGTGGCGTGTCATATACGGCTTTGTGTAGGGTTGTTGTTCTACGACGTGGTGGATGGCTTGGCTTTTATGAACTGTTGTACCTTTGAGGCGGCAGGCTACATGAGCAGCCGTTCGATGAAGGGTATCTCGATGCGGCCACGGTGGAGCGATAGCAGCCCCTCGTGCTGCATGGCATTGAGCGTATGGCTGATGTCCAGCCTGCTGGCATTCAGTTCGGTGGCTATCTGCTTCATCAGTATGTGGAAGGTCTTCGGACCGGCGGGATAGATGCACCGCAGGAAGAAGAAGCGGACAATGCGCTCGCGCAGGCTCTTGGGTGCTGAGCGCCAGGCAATATGACTCATGCGGTGGGTCTCGGCAGCCAGCAGGTTGAGCATGTTCAGGCGGAACACGAGCTGGGTTTCGAGCAACAGCAGCACCTCCTGTTTGTCGATGGTGATAAAGCTGCTGTCGGCAGTGGTATGGAAGGTGGAGGCGTAGCGTTGCGTCATGCCGAAGAGGCGCTCCGGCTGTATGACGTATGGGGCGGTCATGGATTCCGTCACGCGGCACGAATGGTCGTCGCTCTCGGTGTCGCTCTGCAGAGCGCCGCTGATCAGGAATACGAGGTGGCTGCAGGCATCGCCCTCTCGTGCCACAACATGCGCTGTGCCGAACTTCTGGAATCCTAACTTCGTGTGGGTGACCACCTCCATCAGGTCGGCACGGCTCATGCCCTGGAAGAGCGTGAACTGTAGCAGCTGGTCGTAGATTTTCAGCGTGAGGTCTGTCATGGGCAGTCTGTCATGAGCGGTGCCGTTTCATTGGGCGGTGCTGCTTCATTGGGCTATCTTGTCGGCCAGCGAGGGCGAGAACCACACCTTGTTCTCTCCCTTGTCGTCGTAGATGAGATAGGCCATGAGTTCCGGGTGGCGCTCTAACACTTTCTTCGCCTTCTCCAGACCTAACACCATGAATGCCGTGGCGTAGGCATCGGCTTGGGCACATTTGCTGCTGAGCACGGTGGCCGACAGGATGTTGTGCTGGACAGGATGACCGGTCTTGGGGTCGATGGTGTGGGCATATTTGCGCCCGCCCTTATAATAGAAGTTGCGATAGTTGCCGCTGGTAGCCATGGCGCAGTCGGTGATGTTCAGCACGGTTTGCAGCTCGTTGCCTATGTGCAGCGAGTCGTCGGTGGGCTTGGTGACACCTATCTTCCACGGCAGCCGCTTGTCGCTCACACCTCGGGTGACGAGTTCGCCGCCTACCTCCACCAGATAGTTCTTGATACCTTTCTCGTCAAGCAGTCGTGCCACGGCATCCACGCCGTAGCCTTTGGCAATGGCCGAGCAGTCGAGCATGATGCGGGAGTCTTCCTTGTTGATGCCGCGACGGTTCCTGCTTGCCCAATAGTTCACTTTGTGGTAGCCCACGAACTGCAGGATGCTGTCAACCTGTTGGCGGGAGGGTATGTCGCCGCTCTTGAATCCGAAACCCCAGGCGTTGACCAGCGGAGCCACGGTGATGTCGAAAGCACCGTCTGTCTCGTCAGACACTTTCATGGCCAGGTGATAGACATCTATGAACATGTCGCCGGTGTTGCCTGCGGGTATGATGCCGTCGCCTTGGTTGACATTGGTAATGACGCTCTTCTTGTTGAACATCGACAGGGCACTATCAACCTGTTGCAGGCGTGCCACGATGTCGGCTTCGATGTCTCGGTCGTATTGGTAGGTGATGTTGTAGGTGGTACCGAAGATGATGCCTGAGCACTTCTGGTATGGCGTGTTGCGTTGCTGACGGATTATGAGGATGGTGCCCACGACAAGCAGCGCGAGGAAGGGCACCTGCCATAAGAGTTTTTTCTTGCGTTTCTTATCCATAGTTGTTGTTTGTTGGTTAGGTGGTTTTGGGGTGTTTTTGGGTTTCGGTATTTCGATATTACGTTATTTCGTTATTTCGTTATTACGGTATTTCGGTATTACGCTATTTCGATGTTGCGTTAAATCGTAAATCCCTCAGATGTCGATGATGACGTTGAAATTGGTGCCGAACTGGTCTTTGTCGTAAGTGCCGAAGCCTGGCACATACCAGGTCTGGCCGAAGTCAACATACGAGTGGTGCAGCCGTCGCTTGTAGCGAACGTTCCACCCTAAGTGCAGCGGACCGAAAATCTTGGCGTCGATGCCGAGCACCACCTCCATCCAGTGCTGCGAGGCCTTGAAGCCCTCGATGTCGAAGCCTGACGGGTACTGCCAGACGGGGTCGAGCACCGGTTCGCGGCTGATGTCGGCCTTGTACGATGTGAAGGCGTAGCGGAATCCGACATACAAGCGGTTGGCCTGATGCTTGCGGCGCAGCAGGTTCCAGTCCATGCCTATGCGGAAGTAGGGGGCCGTGGTCTTATAGTTCAGATGGGTCACTTCATCGTTCTTGTGGTTGGCACGCCCTACGCCGGCCTCGAAGATGGGGAACCACTGGTCGTGCAGATTGACACGCAAGGCCCCTTCTATCTCGCCATGGTCGCTGAGCATCAGGCGGGCGGGGCCTACGATGTCGAACGACACGGCAAACCCACGGAACAGGGGTATGGAGTCCTTCTCCATGCGGAACATCTTCTTCAGTTGCGCATGGCATGCCGGCGCTGCCGTGAGGATGAGAAGCAGGCTAACGGTCAGCCTCCAGAAAGAGGTGGAAATGTTCTGTGGATGTGTCATAATTTACATGAGGATTGTTGATGATAACGGTGTCGATGGCATGATGGGTGCTGCTGACGCCGGTAATCTCGTGGAAGAATACTGCCTGGCAATCTACCGACTCGAAGCGCGGTCCGTTCTCTTTCTGGATGCGGATGGTGTCGAGCCACACATAGCCCGCCGTGTCAACCAATGCAAGGTAGAACTCGTCTTCAGGCATGAGATTGCTTATGGGCAGGTCGAACTTGGAAGCTTTGGTGCCGCAGAGCCGGTTGATGAGCAGCGTGTCTTTGCCGTCGGCTCGTGCCGTCCACACCCACAGGGTGTCGTAGGTCAGCGTGTCGGGGGTGCCGTCGGCCTTCTTCAGGTGGTAGGTGGTGTAGATGTTGTTCTGCACCGGGCAGTCGATGCTGGTACACGACGAAATGAGGAATGAGACATGCACGATGAGAAATGCCGCGAACAGCACTCCCCACGTCCATCTCAGGCTCTTTCCCTTGCTATGGCAATGCTTCTTTCTTTCCATCTTCATTGCTCGTTTCTCGTGGCTTATTTGTCCTTGTCCGTGCAGCGCAGGGTACTCTCTATCTGGTATTCGTTGCGCCCGGCACTATTGCGGCTGATGAGGTCGCCCAGGAATCCCGCCAGGAACAGCTGCGTGCCTATCATCATCATGGTCAGCGCGATGTAGAAGTAGGGCGAGCTGGTGACCAGCCGCATGGGTACGCCACGATAGAGCGCCCAGGCTTTCTCGGCTCCCAGGAAGAAGGCGGCCAGGAAGCCGACAATGAATACCAGCGTGCCGAGGAATCCGAACACGTGCATGGGCTTCTTGCCGAAGGTGCCGAGGAACCAGAGCGTGAGCAGGTCTAAGTAGCCGTTGACGAAGCGGTTCCAGCCCATGAACTTCGACTTGCCGTACTGGCGCTTCTGGTGGTGTACCACCTTCTCGCCAATCTTGTCGAAGCCGGCATTCTTGGCCAGATAGGGTATGAAGCGGTGCATCTCGCCAAACACCTCGATGTTCTTCACCACATCGCGGCGGTAGGCTTTCAGGCCGCAGTTGAAGTCGTGTAGGTTCTTGATGCCGCTCACACGGCGCGCAGTGGCATTGAACAGCTTGGTGGGGATGGTCTTCGACAGCGGGTCGTGGCGCTTCTGCTTATAGCCGCTCACCAGGTCGTAGCCTTGCTCCTTGATCATGCGGTACAGCTCGGGTATCTCGTCGGGCGAGTCCTGCAGGTCGGCATCCATTGTGATGACCACGTCGCCCTGGGCTTCCTTGAAACCGCAGTAGAGGGCAGGGCTCTTGCCGTAGTTGCGGCGGAACTTGATGCCCTTGACGTGCTCCGAACGAGAGGCCAGCTCGGTGATGACGTCCCACGAACGGTCGGTGGAACCGTCGTTGACGAAGATGACCTCGAACGAGAAGCCGTTGGCATTCATCACGCGTTCTATCCAGGAGTAGAGCTCGGGCAGCGACTCGTCTTCATTATATAAAGGTATGACTACTGATATGTCCATAATGTTCAATCTTCAATGTTCAATGTTTAATGTTCAATGTTTGCCGCTGCATCAAGGCTGCTATGGGCAGACCGAGCAGCAAACCGGCCGATATGTTGACGGACAGCATGTTGAGTGCGTAGTCGATGGGGCGCATGTCGCTCATCGCCTTCAGCCCTTCTTCCATCTCGGGCCCCAGCCCGTAGGTCTGCACCATCTGCCGGCCTTGCTCAGAGTGGAGAATGTCGGTCAGCATGCCGACCAGATAGCCCTTGTCCATAAAGGCAAAATAGACATAGACGGCGGCGCACAGCAACAGACCGGCATAGAAGAAGATAAGCACCGTATAGGCATAGGCACGGAGAAAGGAGATGACTCCCTCGCGGGCTTCGTCGCGAAAGTGGCGCAGCCTGTTGGCGGCAAAGAATGGCGAGGCTATCAACAGCAATACGGCAGCCATTCCCATGAACGGATGGGTGAATCCGTGCAGATAGCAGAAGAAACTGCCTATCCACAGTAGCGACAGGAACGCACCGTCTTGGCGGGCAAACGCTTTCAGTTGTACATATTCTGCTGGTGTCATAATCGGGTGCAAAGGTACTGATAAATAATGAAAAATGAGAAATGAGAAATAAGAAATGAAGCGCGAAATAGCTAAAAAAAGTTAAATACGTCGTCGCGGAAGATATTTTCTCATTTCTCATTTCTCATTTCTCATTTATTATGCCTACCTTTGCAGCCGCAAAACGGGCAAGTCCTGTACGGCCAGCTCCCTCGGAATCCTCCAGGACGGGAACGTAGCAAAGGTACTTGGTTGTAGCGGCGCGATACAGTCAGCTTGCCCACCCGCCTCTTTAGCTCAGTTGGC
>ODAI010032390.1_pt1 | contig 11089 bp, 11 predicted proteins | sample 1539321 | NCBI WGS metagenome assembly ODAI01 (sample SAMN02144231, study PRJEB22623) | gut metagenome | biome: sheep rumen | host: Ovis aries | place: New Zealand | reverse complement strand
TTTGGTTATTTGTTTTAGTCCGTATGTTGTTAGTGTGTTTTCTATTTTTTGTTGTTGGTTTTTGTATTTTTTTTTTGTTATGATTATTGTGTTCATGTTTATTATTTTATTGTTTTTTTTATTATATTTTATGTAGTATTTAAAGGCAAGTATTTTAGAGTTTATTGCACTTATTTTTTTGTTATAAATTATTGAAAATAGTGTTTTTAGTATGTTTGATGTATATGTGGTGTGTTATTTTTTGGTATTTCAGGGTACTTTTTTATGTTAATTTTGGATTTTTTGGTTGTTTATTTTCTGTAATTTTAGTTCGTTAAACCGTGGTATAGCGAAGTAAAAAAAAATATTTGATCCAAGTATGACAAAATATGAAAAAACAGTTTATCAATTTCACTAAAAATATCAAAATAAAAAATTTATAAAAAAATAATACTAATTTATTAGTACTAGTATAATTAATTAGTACTAGTATAATCAATTTAAAAAAAATAAAAATAAAAATTAAATAAACCAAGTCCAAATGATTAGACCTAAAAAAATATTAACATATTTAATATGGATAATGTCCATCCATATCTTTCTTATAATTTAACCACATTTTTAACATATTATCCGATAACTCATATTTATTATAATAATGGTCAATAATACCCCTATTATTTAATATATCTACATATTTTAGAATAGTACTTTTGGAATAAGGTATTAATGTAATTAATTCATCCCATGATAATAAATCATTTTCCAATAATTTTATTATAATTGTTTTTTCCTTTTTAGAAAAGGTACCCCATATTGTTAACCATAAAACATTTATTTGATCTAATTTCATTAAAAAAGTTTCAGATATTTTTTCTTCATTATATAATTCTTTAGAATCTAACACATTACAAAAACTGTTGATATAACTAGGCATACCTCGTGTTAAGTTATAAAATTTTTCAAATCCATCATCAGTAAATTGAATGTTAGTTCTTTCTTCAATATAATTATATGTTTCTTCTTTTGTGAATGGTTTAAGATTTATCTGAACCATACGACCCCCATATGCTCCAGTTGGTCCATTTATCATGTTAATAATATCACTAGTATTAGATATTGAACCAGTAAATATATATGTTACATTATGTTGGGATTGAGAAAAACTTCTCATTAACCAAAAGAAAGCATCTGGATTTCGTAAATTCTTTAAATTCTGAAATTCATCTATAACAATTATGAATCCATTAATATTATCATATTTATCAACTATTTTTTGAGGTAATTCCATTACAAATTCACTTAATTTACTATAGTTATCTTCGATTTCAGGAATGGGGATATCTAAAATATTTGTGGAATTAGTAAAGTCATAATTTTTTAGTGGTAATTGTTTTATCCAATTAATTATGTCATGTTTAAAGTTTGGAATTTTACCTTCATGTTTTAATATAGTTGTATTAATTTGTTTTAATATTTCTTTTAATACTTCTTCTTCGGTTATATTGGTATATTCTTTACCATATATTTTTGATAAATCTACGTATGTTGTTAATATGTTATCTGGTTGATCATTTAATACTTTTTTTAGGAAAAATGTTTTACCTACAGCTCTGTATCCTGTGACTAAAATTTGGTTAGCTATATCGTCGTTTAACATATTTAAATATGCATTTATCAATTTTAGATCATCTTTTCTGTTATAAAAATATTTGTCTATATCTGCTGGTATGTTTAAAGGTAAATTCATATTATCACTATATTATATTATATTTTTTTTAATATTAAATGATTGGTATGAGTATAATCAATTAGTACTAGTCTAATCTATTTTTTAAAATTAAAAATAAAAATTTATTATACTAGGTGTAACTAATTAGACTTATTATTACTTTATTAATTGAAAATATTAACTCTATTAAAATTACTAATTTAAGATGTGTGATGTATATGTAATTACTAATATTTTGGTATTTAATAAAAAAAATAAATTATAAAAAAATAACTCAAAAATACACTACACAATAATAATAAATAAATAAAAAGTATTACCAAACAAGAAAAAAAAGATAAATATGTCAAGTAATTTATTATTAAAAAAATAGTAAAAAAAAAGTATAAAATGGATTATTTATCTTTCAGAATATAATAATCCAATAGCTCTATTTGAGAAGAATACTAAGTAAATACTTACTAAACTAGTTACCATAGAGGTTAATATTCTTGAACCGAATAATGAAAATACTCCCATAACAATAAATGTAATTACAAATTCAACTAAAAATACTGCAATAATAGTTATGATTACTTTGGACATTCCGATTAATTGTATATCACTAATTGCTCCTTGAATATTTAAAGCATAGGATAAATCATCAGTTTCTGCTAATCTACATTGTGCCATCATTAATGCAAATGCAAATACAACATAAAGTATTAAAGCTATTAAATAAGTAACCCATCCTCTAAATACCCAACTTAAGAGAATAGTTATTATAGTTGGTACAATCATATAAACTATACCTACTATTACGTTTTTTAAACCGTTTGATACTTGTCTTTCAAATTCAATTCCTGGTGCGTCTTCGCTTCTTCTAATACCTAATTTAATTATATCTAAACCATATCCTCCAATTAAACAGGATAAAGCAAATAGGATTACTAAACCGATTATAAATACAATAATTCCTGCACCGTTAATACCATGTTTAGCACCGGTTAATACTGATGCAGTTACTGTACTAGCTCCTGTTGCAAATGCAACAACTCCCACTATTATACCTAACAATAAATAAATTGCTAATGCTTTAATGTTTTTTGAAGGATATGTGATAGAATTCATGATAATGTCTGTTAATTCCATTATTATCACCATATCTTATTTTATTAATTGAATAAATATTATTATTGTAATTTTAACCCAAATGAAGCTTTAATCATATAAATTATCAATAACGATTATTCAATCATATATTATAATTTATAACACTTCTTATAAAATTATTTTGGTAATTAAATCCAAGATTAATAGATATAATCTCTTGTTTATATCAAAAAACATATAAAAATACTTAAAAAAAATAGAATAGGAATTAGAGTACTTAAACTCTAAAAGAAGGAATTGATAATAAAATTATATAATTTATACGTAAATATTTTTCTGACCACATTTAGGACAATGGGATAACCTAGAATTATAAACTGCCCCACAACCAGGATATTTACATGTTTTCATATAACCAATATTTTTATTTACTCCTGCTTCTTCATAAGTCACCTTACCATTAGAACCTGATGAACTTGAACTTGAAGATGTTTTTGATGAACTGCTAGACGATGACGAAGAAGAGGAACTGTTAAGTTCATCCAAATCTTTTTGTGTTTCATTTAACTGTCTTTGCAATTCTTCTAACTGGGCCTGTTTCTCTTTTTCTTTACGAACCTGCTCTTCATGATAAAGATATCCGAAAAATGCTGCTGCACATATGATACCTGTTACTAAGATAGCTAAGATTATCTTTAATTCCGAATCCATACTATCACCCCTTACAAATAATTTATTTAATAAAACATTTTTATATAATATGTAATATAATTTACTTAAATAAATATTTTTTGATTTTAAGTGTATTATAACAAGAGAATTTTAATATAATCCCCTTATTTTAACAGTACCCCAAAAATGACCCTACATTATTTAAGAACAAATTATTAATAATTTCCCAATAAGCTAGTATGATTATAAATGTAAATACTATAACTTATATATAATTGTTTAATGTTAAACAAGATTAATTATAAAGTTGAAGGAAAAGGCGAAACAATTGTACTCATACACGGCCTATCCGATAACCTGGAATACTGGTTACCCCTAGCTAATATGCTTAAAGACAATTATACAGTTATACGATATGATCTGAGAGGTCATGGACTTAGTTCATCTGATGATACCATTTCCATAGATCTATTAGTTGATGATTTGAATAATTTATTGAATGAATTAGTAATAGATACATGTATACTGGTTGGCTTTTCTCTTGGTGGTGTTATTGCCCAGGATTATACTCTTAAGCATCCTGAAAAAGTTTCATCACTGATATTAATGTCTTCATTTTCTAGATGCACACCTTATATTAATGAAAAGTTTTTAGAGTTAAGAAGTGCTGTTAATTCATCTTTTTATGATTTTTTTGATCTTATCTTGCCAATGGTTTTATGTCCTGAGGTAATTAGTGAAAATAGGTCAGAACTTGAAATAATTAAGGAATACGCTTCAGAAAATAATAATATTATTGCCATAGCAAATACTATTACTGCAATGCTAAACTATGATATTGAAAGTGAATTGGAACATATTAATAAGCCTACCCTTATTATTGGTGGCAGATATGATGATCTAATACCAGTGTCTATCCAGGAGGATATGCATAGGAGTATTAAAGATTCAGAATTACATATCCTTGAGGATACTAAACATAACTTATTAGTGGGCGAAAATATTGTTAAAATTAGTAATATGATTAAAATGTTTATTGAGAAACAATAAATTATACTAATGATTAGGTTTATCTTTTGACTTTGTGAATTCCTGATTTTATTTTACATATAATATCTTTTTATTACAAGTTTATATCAAAAATTCATAATACCTTTAATACTATGTAGTAAATATATACATTATAGGGAGTTTAATACTATGAAACATTTAATAATCGATGAGAATAAATGTGTAGGCTGTGGCCTATGCAAACAGGTCTGTATAAGGGATAATATAGAAATAGTAGACAAAAAAGCGGTTGATATAGAAAGTAACTGTTTTGATTGTGGACAATGCTCAACACTATGTCCAACTAATGCCATTACAATAAAAGCATATGATGGCCAGGAAGATAGGATAGAAGATTATGATCCTGATAATATACCTGTTTCTTATGATGATTTACTTCAATTTTATAAACAAAGAAGAACCTGCAGATGGTTTAAGGACGAAAAAATATCACATGAAACTATAGGAAAGCTTATGGAAGCTGCATATTACAGTCCTAACAGACAAAACATTCAGGATGTTGAATTTGTACTTGTTGAAGACAGGATGGATGATTTCATAGACCATGTTTATAATATTATCAGACAGAAAGAAGATGAATTCTTCAGAATAAAACAGGTAGGAGATTATCTGAGGGATGAGAATCATGATCCTAAACGTCATCCTCTATTATGGGAGGGTCAGCAGTTACTTCTTGCATTTTCTGAAAATAAGACTGATGCCATAATAGCTATGACCCGTATTGAATTATTAGCTTATAGTCTTGGTTTAGGCGGATTTCATTCATTGTTTATTGGAATGTCCGAAGAAATAGATAATGATAAGTTGATGGAATTCTTCCCAGAAATAGATTCAAACAAACACATGTATGCAGCATTTGTTATTGGTATTCCACGTGTTAAATATCGTAGAACTAGACCTCATAAAGAGATTAAATTAACAATCAAATAAATATTTCCACCCCTATTATACCTTTTTTTTAGGAAATACTGTTAAATCTGATTTTTAAGAATAAATAAATTAATAAAAAAAAAGAAAAGAAAGAAAGAAGAATTATTTTATAGTTATGTTTTGAGTATACGTATGTGTTTGATTATTACTATCAGTAAACTCTACTTTTAACTCATGTTCTCCAACTAAACTTTCAATAATGTGAATGATAATTAATGATAAATCATCAGTAGTTGTTCCATTAAATACTAATTTTCCATCAATGTATACTAAAAGTATTCCATTTGTGAAATCTTTAGTAAATATGTTGTTAATATCGCCTAATGTAATAACATTTGCAGTAGTAATTACCTTATTATTAGAAAGAACTGTGTAAGTTTTATCGTTTGAAACTTTAGAAACTGTTTTAACTTCTTTAACTAATTTAGGTGCTACTTGTTTATGTGGTGCTGGACTTGGAGTTGAATCATTGATATACATACCAACATAATCACTTATACTGTCATTATATACTTCATCACCAATATATAGTGCTTGTATTAATAATAAATCATAATCAGTATCCCAAGATTTATCTGCTGTTACATCTACAGATGCAACACCATTTTGTACAGCAACATATAATATATCCTGTTGATGATCTACATCAGGAACATATGTTTTACCATTGATAAGGAAACATACTGTACCTACATCTACTGGACTTCCTCCTTCATCTACAACATGTGCGGTAAGAGTTACATCTTTACCGAATACTCCATAAACTGGGTCCATTGTTGTAGTTGTGTTGATAAAGTAAGGGTATAAAGATAATGCTCCTTCAGGACTTTGACTATCTAAGAATCCTTCATCACCTTTATATACTGCTTTAATAGTATTTTCAGCATCTATTAACCAACTTTCATCAGCAATTACAGAGCCTGTAGCTGTACCATTTACAACTGCTAATAGTAATTCCTGACCAGGATGTTCAGGATCCATTATCACTGCTTTATCATTGATTACGAAGTATACAGTACCTGCATTTACAGGTTTAGTAAGATCATAGTAATCTTGATATGTGACTTCTGCAGTTAAAGTAACTGGTTCTCCAATAATACCTCTTACAGAGTGAGTTTCGGTTATTGTTTCGTATAATTGTTCATATACGTTTAACGGTACTTCATCACTTGTACTATCAGCATATTGTCCAACACCACTATAAACTGCTTTTACTTTTGGATCTTCTTCGTATTCTGTCCAACTTGGTTGTGCAACAGTACTAACAGTTGCTACTCCATTAATTACATTTGCATATACTATGTTTCCGTCTTCATCAACGATGTCAATATTATCATTAATTACAAATTGTACAAATCCATTTTCTACTGGTGCTACCTTTTCTTCATCATCTATATCTACTTTAGCTGTGAAGTTTATTGGTTGACCAATTTCGGTTGCTTGTACTTTTTCCATTGTAGTAGTTGTATTGTATACTTTATCATATAAATCTAAAGCTACAGGCATACTTTCACTAGTTAAGAAGTCAGGAGTACCTACATAAGTTGCATGTATGGTACTTACGTCTCCTTCATCTTTCCAAGATTCTTTTGCAGTTGTAGTTGTTGTTGCTACACCATCAACTACGTCTGCATAGAGTATGGATGATGAATCATCAGTGATTATTCCTGTGATTGTTGTGAAGTATACTTTTCCTTCAGGTACAGGGTCACCTAATGCCATTATTACATTAGCTGTGAGTGTAACTGGTTTGTTGATTTCAGCTACTACACGGGACATTGTTGTGTTTGTTCCGAACTGTTCTCTTACAACGGTGATTGTTGAACTATCATCACTGGCATCGAATGTATCAGTTCCTAAGTATTTTGCTGTGTATGGTATTGTTTTTCCTACCCATTCTTCTGGTGCTGTGTAGGTTACTGTTGCAACACCGTCTATTACATCAGCTTTCACATTAGCAGGTAGTACTCCTTCTGTTGTGAATTGTACTTGTCCTTCTGATATTCTGAGGCCTGGAATGTTTCTAGCAACATTTGCTGTAAAGTTAAATTCTTCTCCAGCAACAGCATTTATTGGTTCGACTATTGTGCTTGTTGAACCTTCATCAATATCTCCTTCCGATTCTATACCAGAATTAGCTGTAGCAACTGCTGTTGTTGGTTCATTAACTGCAGCGACTGCTGTATCGTCTGCAGATACTTCTGTTGAGTTTGTATCTGCTGCAGAAGTGAATGATAATCCTGCAATCAACAATACTAATGTTGCAATTAAGAACATTTTGCTAATTGTTTTCATTTTTTTTATAACACCTTTTGTTTGTTTTTTATATAAACAAAGTGTTCAATAAATCTTTATAATTAAACCACGTATTGCTAGTTTTTTCTTTTAAAGATTTACATTCGTATATTTAATTTAAGTAATTAATATATTTTCAATTTTTGTTAATATTATTAATCACTATGATTAATTCATTGGATTAATCTTATTTTATTGTGTTTTTTTTATAAATAAAGAGGATTATGTCGATAATTATAATATGCTATGTTAATAATAATTATTTTAATATCATCATTTAATATAATAATATATAAAACACTGAAAAGTTTTTTTGGGTGAACACATTTTGAAAAAAAGTAAAATAATAATAGTGTGTATTGTTCTAATTGTCCTACTCATAACAATTTTATACATTAATAGTACACGTATTGATGAGCATAATAATTCATATAAGGGATGGTCATATGATAAAAAGGAATACCCCATGGAAGAGTATGCACTGGAACAATTACCTGTATCCCATAAATCTGCTTATGAGGTAAGACAATTCTTTGAAGACTCTGATATAAACCATGATGGTGTTCTTAAAGGTAATGAAATTAACATGTTTGATTATAAAATTAAGCATAGTCAATCAAATTATAATGGTCCCTATGGTTATCAATAATAAGAATATTATTAGTTTATATTAGAAATTATAATATAAATGGAGAATAGAAGAAATGAGTTTCAGAACAAAAAGAGTACTAATCGGATCATTATTCTATGCACTATTAACATTTATTGTGTTAAATTATCTTTTCTCATTGTTTGGTGGAATCGATAAGATATACACACTACTAATTGCAATACTTCTCTTATTAATGCAGACAGTACCCATGTTTTTTGAAGAAAAAAAATCAACAAGCATAGGACGATTATTCTCAAGATTATATGGTATATGGCAATGGACATTAGTAATGCTGATAATATACCTGGCAGTAATATATATTGTCAGCACATTTATCAGCATACCAACAATAATAATAGCAACAATACTGGCTACAATACCAATTATAGGAGTTTATGCATATTACAATGCACATAGATTAGTAGTTAAAAAAAGAACACTTGAATTTGAAAACATACCTGAAGAATATAATATAGTTCAATTATCTGATGTACACTTCGGATCCATCAGACACAAGGAATTAATTCATGATTTAAAAGAGAAATTAAATGAATTATCAGATACATGTGATTTGGCAATCATATCAGGTGATCTTGCAGATGGTTCCTGTTGTGTGGAAGAAGATGATTTAATAGAGCTTAAAGAAGTTAATATGCCAATAATATTTACATCAGGAAATCATGATTATTATCCGGGAATAGAAAATGTGCATAAAGCATGCAAAAAGGCAGGTATGATAATCCTAGAAAATAGGGGTATGCAGTACGGGAATTTGAACATTTATGGACTTAGCTATAGTTTTGGCGATATTCCCATGCCTAGTAAAGAAGAGTTAGAAAATTTTATTGACGAGGATATGATTAACATCATAAATTATCATATACCTAATGGCTGGAAGCAATTATCCGAGCTTGGATTTGATATACAGTTATCTGGTCATACTCATGGAGGACAATTTTATCCAGTGACATTCTTTGGTAATATGATGTATGAAGGACATAATATGGGATTGTTTAAGGATGATTTAAATCATTATCTTCATGTTACAACTGGTGTGGGTTGTATGGATTTTCCTATGAGGTGGGGAACAAATTCAGAACTTGTAATTCTTAAACTACGAAAGAAGATAGATTAATATAATTTAATTATTATAAATGTTAATAAGAGAATATCATGTGAATAATTATGAATAATAATGAATTAAAAGAATTATTATGTGAACTTGACTCTGATATTGACAATGAGTTATCAGAATTTTTAAGTACCAATCATGTTTTAAAGGACAAATTTACGAGACTGATTGATATTATTGTCTGGAATGACGGTTCACTGGATAATACTATTATTAATAGGTTGGATGTTCTTACGGATGATATGGATGCTTTTAATTTTGCTACTGTGAAGGATGATATTGGTGATTTGATTGAAATGTTATGAAGGAGGAGATTATTATTTCAGAAGGTTCTAAGTCCCTTGTTAAGGGTGATGTATCACATGAAATATTAGATTTTGATAATGGTTCACGTGTTGTTATTGAATATTTGGAAAGCAGAGATTCTGAGTGTACTGAATGTTTTGGCAGGTTTACTGCTAAGTTTAGGCGTGTTTCATTGTATAGTAAGTTAAATCTTATTAGTCAAAGGGTTGAATTAAACCCGTTTTATGATAAGAGTGCAGTAGAGTGTAATGATAAGTGGCGTAGTGATTATTCATTGGAGGTTATTCATGAAGGGCTATGTTTGGAGGAAATTAAGGAAAGAGTTGAAAATAACGAATATTATCTGGTTGTTATTTGGAAAAAGAATAAAGCTCCGTTACCGGTTGATTTGGGCTATCATAAAAAGGTTACGCTCTCGTTAATTGATAATGTAAGTAGTGTGGAAGCTTTATGTTTTAATGTGATTAATATTGTTCGCAGTATGGGTGGTAAAGGATGAGGATTAAAATTGCTTTAGTGTTACTTGTATTGTCCTTGCTTGTTATTCCAGTTTCTTTTGCTGAGGAGAAATATGATGATTTTAGTTATGATGTTGAGTTTATGCCTGAGAACTTTGTTTTTGAGTATAATGATCATAACTCCACTACTTATGAGGGTGATACTGGTTTGAAGCTTGCTTATGTTAATAGTAGTTTAGATGATCATAAGTATATTATTCCTACTGAGCGTGTTCGTGGTATTGCTTATGCTACTAAGGGTACTTTCAGGTTCAGTGAATCCATTCTTATTGACCATGGTCCTTATAGGGATTGGGATGATATGTATGTTATTACTAAGTTGAAGTTTAAGAATGGTACTGAAATTCCTTATCTTGGCCTTGAAAGTAATGATTTGACCAAGGAACAAATGTCCTATTTTGATGATTATTATCAGCAAAGACAGGATTATCTGGCCCAGCAGGAAGCTTATGCAGCCGAGGACATGTATGATTATGCTACCACCTCCAGCAGAAGTAAGTCCAGACACAGTTATTATTTTGGTACTGGCGGTAGTGGTATAATTTACACCCCATAAACCAATTTTTTTTGATTAGTGATAGAGTACTGTTTATTTTTTTGGGGTATCTTCACCTATTTTTTTTCTTGATTTTATTAAAAATATTGTATTTTATTGTTTTTCTTTTATTATTTTTTCTGTGATTATTACTGCTGATTTTACCATTTGTGGA
>ODAI010027223.1_pt1 | contig 11089 bp, 9 predicted proteins | sample 1539321 | NCBI WGS metagenome assembly ODAI01 (sample SAMN02144231, study PRJEB22623) | gut metagenome | biome: sheep rumen | host: Ovis aries | place: New Zealand | reverse complement strand
CTCATATTTTAGAAGAGATCCTACCCGAAGTGATAATAATACCTCGCCGAATCACGCATTTAGCATTCTGGAAGGGCTTTTCTTCGCTGATGCCGTAGTTCCGGAGATAGGCGTACCCGACCCCGAGGGCATCCTTGCCCCAGTGGTCACAGAGGGCTTTCAGGTTCCCGTAGTAGTAATGCTGGCCGTCGATTTCCAGATGTACGACCATCCGTTCTTGTTTTCCATTTACATTCGCCATCGTTCTGCTATGTTGTTATAGGTACAAACGTACGGATTACGGTTGAGGATTGCAAATGTTAAAAATAATCCGCCAAAAGTGAATCAGAAAAGGGGACGACCTCCGAAGAAGTTGTCCCCTCGTGCGGGTGATTTGAGGCCCGGAACGGGCCGAAGGCGCCATCAGGCGCCGTGGCGGAACGTCAGCGAGATGTCGGAGACATCGAAGCAGTGGAGCCACCCGGGTTCTGGCGGAGCGAAGCGGAGACAGGTTCCGGCATTCCCCCTGAATAGGGGGATGTCGCGAAGCGACAGGGGGTTGAGACAGACGGAGTCCCTTCACCCTAGCACGCGAAAGCCCGGCCGTCAAGGGCCGGGCGAATTCGCGTGCGGGTGAAGGGACTCGAACCCATACGCCGTAAGGCACCAGATCCTAAGTCTGGGTTGTCTACCAATTCCAACACACCCGCAGTGCTAAGGCTTGCAAATATAGCTATTTTTTGGCAAATTCCACACAGGCCCAGCCCTCGCGAAGGGTCTCGCCGACAAGGGACAGGCCCTGCGCCTGGGCGGCGTCCCGGATGGAGGGGACATCGTCTGCGTAGAAGCCGCTCAGCAGAAGATGGCCGCCGCGCCTGAGCGAGCGGACATAGGTGGGCAGGTCTTCCAGGATGATGTTGCGGTGGATGTTGGCCAGCAGGACGTCATAAGTGCCCATCTGCAGGAGCGAGGCGTCTCCGCACGCGGTTTCGATGCGGGTTCCCACCCGGTTCCAGCGGGCATTGCCCCAGGCCGACCGGGCGGCCACCGCGTCGATATCCACGGCAAACACCTTGCGGGCGCCCATCTTGGCGGCCAGGATGGCCAGGATGGCGGTACCGCAACCCATATCCACGACGGATCGGCCCTTGATCAGCGGCTCCAGTCCCAGCATCCGCTGCATCATCATGTAAGTAGTCTGGTGATACCCGGTGCCGAAAGCCATTTTCGGGTCTATCCAGATGTTGAACCGAGTGCGGGGAACATCGGCATTGAAGGGAGCCTTGATGGTCACCTTGCCGTCTACGACGATGGGCTGGAAACGCTCTTCCCACGCCTTGTTCCAGTTTTGCCCCTGCACCAGGACGGCTTGGAACGACGCGGCGGCGGGATAACCGCTCAGCACCACTTTCAAGTCCCCGCTCTTATACAGGTCTTTCTGGATGTACGCCTTCAGGAAAGGAGCCTCCGTCACGAAAGAGTCGTACGGAAGGTCCGAAAGCTCTGCGGTAAGGATTTCCGCCATCTCTTCCGAGAAAGACTCCAGGCGGATGCTCACCTCTACATACTGTTCACTGTTCATCATCATCTTCTTTATTCTTGACGGCAAGCTCCTCTTCCAGCTTGACCAGTTCTTCTTTCAAGGCTTCCCGGCGGGAGCTGACCCGCTTGATTACGTCTTCATACAGGGCGGCCATCCGCTGCAGGGAATCCTGCGCCGGAACCGCTTCCAACTGAGGGATTTCATCCGCCTGACTCTGGAGATACTGCCGGGTGTTGTTCTCGGAAATGGCTTTCTCCACGCCCAGCTCGAACACATTGTGGATGGCCGCCACCAGGGAATACTGGACGGTATCCAGTTGTTTGGTGAACACCGGCACATTGGCATTCTTGTACCGGGCGCGGCCGATCCCGTAGTGCACCTGGTCAAAGCTGTCTCCCCAGGCATTCAGGCCGAAGCGGACCAGCAGCGGCGAGCGGATCACGGAGATATGGTAGTCGAACCCCTTGTCCAGGTGCTGGATGCCGCTGGCGGCAAACAGGTACCGGTCCACATCCAGGACGAAGGGGAACACTTCCAGCGTATTGTCCCTGACCATGCCCGTTACGGCCATATTGTCCACCCGGGCCTCTTCCTGGTTCCGGAACATGAGCATCCGGGCAATCTTGGTGAACTCTTCGCTCTCTTTCAGGGACAGGTCCTTGCCGGAAATCTTGAGAATGCCGTCCACCGAGGGCAGCACCAGGTTCATCAGGGTGTCGATCTCCGAGGTGGCGGCCAGTTCGCAGTCCAGGTCTCCGGCGAAAGTGGTGAGCATGGGCATGATGGTATCCACCGCCGGGAACAGCGTGATCACTTTCTCCGCGGTGATATCCACCAGATTCAGGTCGAAACCGGCTTTGATGTCTTCCCGGGAGCGGGTGGAATAAAAGCCTTCGAAATAGATGTCCCCCATGTTGGAAGAGGCCACGGTATTGGTAATCTGCAGGGTCCCCTGCCGCATGGCCACATCGGCCGCCAGCCAGTTCACCAGCAGGCTGTCGTACTTGATGCCGCTTCCTTCCAGGGAGAATTCCAGGTCCAGGTTGGAGGGCAGAAGCAGCACTTTCGAAGGCTGCTGAACAGTATCCAGGGCCTCGTACGAGACAGCCGTCTCTTCTCCCTCCGGCTTGTAGGTGGTATGGAAGGCGTAGGCCCGCATGAGTTCGTTGGCGTCTATATAATCCGACTCCACCTGGGCCTTGAGCTTGAGCGGAGCCCGGCGGCCACGGCTGAGCACCGCCCTTCTGAGACCGCTGAGCGTGGCGCTGGCCGATATGTCCGACACGCCGGAGCGCAGGGTGGCCGTTTTCAAGTCCAGCTTGTCATTGTCCAGGGAGCCTTTCAGGTCCTGTACCGACGTGAGCAGCGGGAAGGAGGGCATCATCAGCAGGCCTTCTCCCAGTTCCACGTTGCCGTTGAAGTCCCAGTCCCGCCAGTACTGGGTAAGGCTGCGGGACAGGCTGATGGAGATGTCGGCCGACGATAAATCACTCAGTCCCCGTGACGGCCGGCTGCGGGAAGCGCGGGCAAGGGCGAGCAGCGAATCCTGGGGGGCCTCCGGATATACCTTGCGCAAGGAATCCAGCACACGGGCGCGCCGCTGGGCGGGACGGTTTTCCCGCAGACGCTCCGATGCCGCGAGGTCCAGGCGAAGGGAATCCAGAATATACGAGTCGGGGCCTTTGTTCACATGCACCAGACCGCTCTCCGAGACAAGCGACAGCCGGGGCACGGACTTCTCCCCGGCGGCAGGGATAATCCGGAAGCTTTCCGCATTCCGCTGCAGCCCCACGCTGAGCCCGTCCGAGTCCCTGAGCTGCAGCTCCTGCAGGCGCAGCCGGCCCGTCAGCGGGGTGAGTCCGCTTTTCCCGTCCAGGATTTCCGCCCCGTTCTGCAGCTGCAGGTTCAGGGCCGATCCCTGCACATAAATGTTTTCCTTATAGCGGACGTCCAGGGTGTCGGCATCGGCCCGGAGCAGAAGCACCCGAGCTCCCGGAGCCAGATGAGGGTCCATGGAATTGCCCCGGGTCTGGAGCAGGGCGTCCAGCCGGCGGATATGCCCGGAAAGGCTGTCGCCCGGCGAATCCAGGGAGAAGCCGTCGGAGCGCAGGCTGCAGTCGATGTCGGCCTGGCCGATCGAGGCCATGTTCAGCTGGGAAAGCTTTACCTTTCCGTGCAGTCCCGCCTGGATAACGCCGCTGCCGCCGATTCCCCTTTCCCGGGTAAACACTTGCGTAAGGGAATCTACCCGGGCGCGGATTGTGGCGTCCAGGGCAATCTGCGGGTCTTCGCCCAGAATGTCGCGGACGTCTCCGCTGGCGTCGATTTTGGCTCCGGCTATAGCGAAGAGCAGGCGGGAAACGTCTGCGTCCAGACGGTTCTGCCCGTCGGTTTCCAGGACGGCATCCAGGCTCACGCGCCCGCTCCGGCCCAGGCTTTCATGGTCCAGAAAGGCGTCCGGGATTTGGATGTCGGCCGTGATGGAGGGGATTTTCCCTCCGCCGTAAATACCTTCTACATGGGCGTTTATATCCAGAACAGCGTCTGTCTTCCATTTCCGGAGCACCGGGAAATTGTCCCGGAACGTGTCTATCAGTTCCCCGAGCGGGGCCTTGCCGGAACTGGCGTCCATGCCCACCTCCCAGCCTTCCGCCAGCCGGGTCACGTGCCCTTTCGCTTCCAGTTTCAGGGACGACAGGCCCAGCGCCAGCGACTCCAGGTCCACTTCCAGCAGGCTGTCTTTCCGTGCGGGGACATGCCCTTGTGCGTTCAGGGTGACAGGCAGCCGGAGCCGGCCGTAATTCCGGGTGCGCAGGCCCACCGTCGCATCTGCGTCAAGGGAGAACTGCCGATGCCGCGCCGCTGCCCGGAGGCGTGCCAGGTTCAGGGACAGGGTGTCGGACGGGAGCCGCCCCCTGATGCGGAGGGAATCCAGCTCCAGGCGCGCCTGGATCCGTTCCGGTTCCCAGGTCTGCACCTCCCCGTCCAGGCTCAGGCGCTGCATGGAAAACTGGCCGAACAGGGTGTCCGGCAGGTTGGAATATACGATGAAAGGGCGGTCTGTCAGGAGCACCCGGTGCAGCCGGATGGGCGGCAGGGGCTTGCTTTCGCCGTCGGATTTTCCCAGGGGAAGGATATCCCAGGAGGCCGCCGTGGAGTCGTAACAGTGGGCGAAGATACGGGGATGGCGGAGCTCCGCCTGGTGGATGTTGTAGGTGCCGCGGATCAGGTCCGGGTAGTTGATGCTCAGGATGAGTTTTTCCAGGGAAACCAGCGTGTCGGCCTCCGGGCTCCGCCCCCCGCGAACCCCTTCCCAGCGGGCGTGACGCTCATGGGGATAGGTTACGGAAAGCTGGTCCGCCTCTATGTGGAGATAAGGGAAGCTTTTGATTACATGGGCCTTAACCTGCCGGAAGGAGACATCTCCCTCTACGAAATCCGCCGCAATCCCGTTGACGATACCGGTGAGGACGCTGGGCCGAAGCAAGATCTGCAGCGCCACCAGCAGCACCAGTACCAGCCCCGCCAGCCCCAGCACGACATTCCGTATGACTTTCCACGCCTTCATGGTTCATCATACAAAGATAGCACTTCCGGGGAGATTTTACCAGCGGGAACTAAGGGAAAGTGACAAAACGGACGTCCTTCAGGCTGATCATGGCAGGGTCGTCGACGGCCCTTTCCGTTTCATTGTAAAAGAAGGTGGCATCCTCGATGGAGATGTCGTGGACGGTTCTCAGCGTTCCGGAGGCGCGGATGGCTGTCTGGCAGCCCCGGCACACGATGCGGCTCATCCGGATATCCTGGAACTCGGGCACGAAACGTTCCGACTGCGCTGGCTGGTTGGTGTCATAGCCGGCCGGACGGTCTGCGTAGTCGGTCTGGAAGACAATGGCCTCGTCCTTGATATCGGTCATGTAAATGTCTGAAATGACGATGTTTTTGGTAACGCCGCCCCGCTCCGGCGCACTCTTGAAGCGAAGCCCCGTGTCTGTGCCGGAGAACGTGTTGTGCCGCACCACGATATTCTCCATGCCGCCGGAGAATTCCGAGCCGATCACAAAGCCGCCGTGGGCGTGGAACACCGTATTGTTCTCTATCAGGATATCCTTGCAGGGGCCCGCCGCGAGGGCCGATTCCCCGGCGCCGCCCTTGAGGCAGATGCCGTCGTCACCCACGTCCACGGTGCAGCCGCGCACAACCACCCTCTGACACTGCATCAGGTCTATCCCGTCCCCGTTCTGGGCGTTCCAGGGGCAGCGGACGGTAACCCCTTCTATGGTCACATCCTTGCAGCGCTGGGGCACCAGGTGGAATTTGGGCGAATTCTGCAGGGTCACCCCCTCCACTTTCACCCTTTCGCAGTCCGTAAAGCGGATCAGGTGCGTCCGGAGCCGCTCCTGGGCCTCGGCGCTTTCCGCGATGTCCGGGAAATGCTTGAGCCCGAAGGGATACCACAGGCTTCCGTCCCGGCTTACCGTGCCGCCCTTCCGGCGGAATTCGCTCCATTCGGTGTCGCTCACCTTGCTGCGCTTGACGGCCCGCCACCAGGCTCCGTTCCCGTCGATGATGCCCTCGCCGGTGATGCTTACGTCGTGCCGCTTGGAGGCGGTGATGCCGGGCTTGACTTTCTCCCCGTCCAGGAACTCCCGCTTGTCCGGCGAGAACAGGATCACGGCGCCCCGCTCCAGATGCAGGTCTATGCAGCTTTTCAGCGAGATGGGGCCGGTGAGGTATATGCCCTCCGGAACAAGCAGGCGGCCGCCGCCCTGTTTGTCCAGGGCCGATATGGCCTTGCGGAAACTCTCCGTATTGGAAGTGACGCCGTCCGGGACGCCCCCGAAGTCTGACAGGGAAACCTGCCTGTCCGGGATGACCACGGCGGCAGGGGCTGTCTGGGCCGACAGGGCGGAAGACAGCAGGAGAAGGGGGAGAAGAAGGATGATTCTTTTCATGCTAAGGTTCTTGGTTGGTTTGGCCGGGAAGGCGCTGGTAGGCCAGGCGCTCGTCCCCCGAAGCAAGCAGGATAATGCCACAGTAGCAAAAACCGTGTTTGAGGATGTTGTGCTGCATGATGCGGTTGTCCCGGTGGGTGTCTATCCGGATGTTGGGGTCCCGGGAGAAACAGAATTCCATGATGGCGTGGAAGATACCGTGCACCTGGGGCACGCTGGCGATGCGGTGTACCACGTGGTAAGGCTTCTCGTTGTCCAGCCAGGCGCCGTCATAAATCCGGGCGTAGGTGGGCTCCGGAGAGGCGATGAAGGCGAAATACCCGGCAATTTCCCCCTCGTGCACAACGACGTATCCGTTCCCCAGGCTAATGTCACCCCGGATGGTTTCCTCCGAGGGATAGCCGTTTGTCCACTGGTTCGCGTTGCCGGAAGCGCGCATGATTCCCTTGGCCGCCTCTATGACGGGCATGATGGCGGGGATGTCCCCATGGTGTGCAAGCCGTACTTCCATTCTTGCAAAGGTAGCAATAATTGATTATATTTGTGTGATAAAAAAACACCTGTTCAAACATAACCAATTAGCATATGAGCAAATACATTCTGGCATTGGACCAGGGAACCAGTTCTTCCCGCGCCATTGTCTTCGACCATGAAGGGCACATCTGCTCCACGGCCCAGATGGAATTCACCCAGCATTTTCCGAAACCCGGCTGGGTAGAACACGACCCTATGGAAATCTGGTCCAGCGAGGCCGCCGTCATCGCGGAATCCATCTCCAAGATCGGAATCGGCGGAAAGGAAATCGCCGCCATCGGCATTACCAACCAGCGGGAAACCACCATCGTCTGGGATGCAGAGACCGGCACGCCCGTGTATAACGCCATTGTCTGGCAGGACCGCCGCACCTCCGAATTCTGCGACACGCTCAAGGCGCAGGGCCTTGTGGACAAAATCCGGGAGAAGACGGGGCTCATCATCGACGCCTACTTCTCCGGAACCAAGATCAAATGGATCCTGGACCATGTGGAAGGCGCCCGGGAAAAGGCGAAGGCCGGAAAACTCCGCTTCGGGACCGTGGACAGCTGGCTGGTCTGGCAGCTCACCCGCGGGCAGGTGCACATCACCGACGTGTCCAACGCCTCCCGCACCATGCTCTTCAATATCCACACCCTCCAGTGGGACCAGGAACTGCTTGATTTGCTGGATATTCCGCTCTCCATGATGCCGTCCGTCCGCTCCTCTTCGGAGGTGTACGGCCACACCAAGACCACCATCTTCGCGCACGAGGTTCCCATCGCCGGCATCGCCGGAGACCAGCAGGCCGCCCTCTTCGGCCAGATGTGCACGGAACCCGGTTCGGTGAAGAACACCTACGGCACGGGCTGCTTCCTGCTGATGAACACCGGCGAAAAGCCCATCCTTTCCAAGAACAACCTCCTCACCACCGTGGCCTGGAAGATCGGCGACAAAGTGAATTACGCCCTGGAGGGCTCCATCTTCGTGGGCGGCTCCGTGGTCCAGTGGCTCCGGGACGGGCTGGGCATCATCCGCTCGTCCTCAGAGATTGAAGCGCTGGCCGCCAGTGTCCCGGACAACGGCGGGGTCTATTTCGTGCCCGCCCTCACCGGCATGGGTGCCCCCTACTGGGACCAGTATGCGCAGGGGGTCATCTGCGGCATCACCCGCGGCGCCACCGCCGCCCATATCGCCCGGGCCGCCCTGGAGGGCATCGCCTTCCAGACCATGGACATCGTGGGCGCCATGGAAAAGGACGCCGGCGTGCCCCTGACAGAACTCAAGGTAGACGGCGGCGCCTCGCGCAACAACCTCATGATGCAGTTCCAGGCCGACATCCTGGGCACCCCGGTCATCCGGCCGGAGGTTACCGAGACCACGGCCATGGGGGCCTGCTACCTGGCCGGACTGGCCGTAGGCTACTGGGATTCCCTGGAGGACATCCGCAAGCAGTGGAAGGCGGAACGCGTATTCACGCCTTCCGGCGCAGACATGGAGCCCGCCAAGAAAGGCTGGGCCACCGCTATTTCCAGAACTTTAACCCGTTAAGCAATATGCAGCAGTACATCTTCGAATTCATCGGCACGCTGGTGCTGGTACTTCTGGGCGACGGCGTATGCGCCGCCACTTCCCTCAAACATTCCAAGGCCAAAGGCGCCGGATGGGTGGTCGTGGCCCTTGGCTGGGGGCTCGCCGTGATGATGGGCGTGCTCATCGCCGGTCCCGTTTCCGGGGCGCACCTGAACCCGGCCGTCACCCTGGGCCTGGCCATCGCCGGCACGTTCCCTTGGGCCAGCGTATGCGGTTATATCGTTGCCCAGATGCTGGGCGGCTTTTTGGGCGCCTGCCTGGTCTGGGTGTTCTACAAAGATCACTATCAGGCCACTTCTGATGAGCCGGACACCATGCTGGGCACCTTCTGCACCATGCCGGCCATCCGCAATCCCTGGCGCAACTTCCTCTGCGAGGTCATCGCCACCTGCCTGCTGGTGTTTGTCATCCTGGCCCTGGCTTTCGAAGGAAACGCCTTCCAGGTGGGTTCCGTGGCCGCTTCCACCGGCTCCCTGGGCTCCTGGCCGGTTACCTGCCTGATCATGTCCATCGGCATGTCGCTGGGCGGAACCACCGGCTATGCGCTGAATCCCGCCCGTGACCTGAGTCCCCGCTGCGCCCATGCCGTCCTGCCCATCCAGGGGAAACGGGACAGCGGCTGGTGGTACAGCTGGGTGCCTGTGGCCGGCCCCATGGTGGGCGCCGCCGTCGCAGCCGGTCTGTATCTGCTTGTGTTCTAAGCCATGAACCGGCTTTCTTCCGCGCTCAAGAAGTGGACAGAGACCTCCCTGGTGCTACGCATCCTGGGAGGCCTTGTCATCGGTACCGTCTTGGGCCTTCTTCTTCCCCAATGGAAGGGCATCGGCCTGCTGGGAGAAGTCTTTGTCGGGGCCCTGAAAGCCATCGCCCCGGTACTGGTGGGCTTGCTGGTGTGCTCGGCCATCGCCAAGGCCCAGGGCGGCCTGGGCGCCCGGTTCCGCACCGTTATCACCCTGTATCTGCTCACCACCATGGTGGCCGCCATCGTGGCCGTGGTGGGCAGTTTCCTTTTCCCGGTCACCATCAAGCTCAGCGGAGAAACCGTTTCCAATACGGCGCCCGGCGGCCTGGCCGACGTTTTCTCTACCCTGCTGGGCAACCTGGTTTCCAATCCCGTCCAGTCCCTCTCCCAGGCCAACTACATCGGCATCCTCTTCTGGGCCCTCGTGGCCGGGGCCGCCCTGAAAAAGATGGCCTCCGAGCATACGGTCAAGGTGGTGTCAGACCTGGCCGACGCCGTTTCCCAGATGGTCCGCTGGATCATCCAGTTCGCTCCCTTCGGCATCCTGGGCCTGGTGTTCACCTCCGTCTCGGAGAGCGGCCTGGAAATCTTCCGGGACTACGGGAAACTGGTGCTCCTGCTGGTAGGGTGCATGTGCACCACGGCCTTTGTCATCAATCCGGCCATCGCATGGATCTTCCTGCGCCGGAACCCCTATCCCCTGCTGTGGAAATGCATCCGGGTCAGCGGGATCAACGCCTTCTTCACCCGTTCCTCCGCCGCCAACATTCCCATCAACATGCAGCTGTGCAAGGAGCTCGGCCTGGATGAGGAATTCTACTCGGTGAGCATCCCGCTGGGCTCCACCATCAACATGAACGGGGCGGCCGCCACCATCACTGTCCTGTCGCTGGCCCTGGCCCATACGGTAGGGGTGGAGGTAAGTTTCCTGTCCGCCATTTTCCTGAGTGTGATCGCCACCCTGGGCGCCTGCGGGGCCTCCGGCGTTGCCGGCGGATCGCTGCTGCTGGTTCCCATGGCCTGCTCTTTCTTCGGGATAGGCAACGACGTCGCCATGCAGGCCGTCGCGGTGGGCTTTATCATCGGCGTGATACAGGACTCGGTAGAGACGGCGCTCAATTCATCGGCCGATGCCTTTTTCACGGCCGTGGCCGAATTTCATGACCGGGGCCGAATTCAATAACCGGAAATAGGAAGTGGAACTCCACCTCCTATTTTTTTACGGAAAAATCCTAAAAAAATTAGGAGATTGGAAATATTTATGTATATTTGCAAAAAACACATGAGACCATGAAGCAGAGACTAACCGCAAAAGAAGAGCAGCTCATGAACATTTTCTGGGAGCACGGAGACCTGTTTATCCGTGACCTGGTCAGTTACATCCCGGAGCCCCGGCCCCATTACAATACCGTGGCAACGCTGGTCAAGTTTCTGGAAGAGAAGGGCTTCCTGGAAAGGGAACCCGTAGCCAACACCTTCCGCTACAAGGTGAAAATCAGCGAGCGCCAGTACCGCGGCAGTACGGTGTCGGACGTCGTGGCCCGCTATTACAACAACTCCTACACTGCACTGGTGTCGCAGTTCGTGGAGGAAGACCGGATGAACCTGGAGGAACTCAAGGAACTGATCGCCCGGATAGAGAACAAAAAATAAGATGGACGCTTTCCTTTTATACCTGGGACGGAGCGGGCTCTACCTGAGTCTGTTCTACGCATTTTTCCTGCTGGTGATGCGCCGTACCACCTTCTTCCGTTTTAACCGCAT
>ODAI014183884.1_pt1 | contig 11090 bp, 17 predicted proteins | sample 1539321 | NCBI WGS metagenome assembly ODAI01 (sample SAMN02144231, study PRJEB22623) | gut metagenome | biome: sheep rumen | host: Ovis aries | place: New Zealand | reverse complement strand
CGCAAACATGATAGTTGACATTATCAATTGAATCACATGCTCTTTGGTTTTAAATGTATTTGACTGTATTACACCAAACAAAAACATAAATAATACGACAAGTGCCTCAAAAACTATTCCAAGTATTATTTCAATCATTTTTGCTAATTAACTCCTATCCAATCCAATATAGTGTCAGATACAACTTCTGCAGTATCTTTCTTTTCGCCTTGGTATTCTGTTACCCATTCGATGCCTGTATCAATAGCCCATAGAGTTCCCACAGTAATCGCACCAACAGCCACCACTGGTAAAGTAGCACCAAAAAGTGTTGTTGCCACTGCTGTCACGGCAGCTCCTAATAATAGATCCACCCCAGTCTCTATTGCTGTCTCAGCTTTAGCACGTGTTGCGCTCATGGTTGGGTCATATTTCATCTCTTCCATATTATCTATGTAATTTACACCTGCTGATAACGCTACACCGCCCCACTTTGTTGCTACTTTTAAGTTCTTTGCAACGGTAGCATTCTTTCCAACCACCTTAGGCAGATAATCCATCTCACTTTTAAATGACCTGAGAAAAGTCTGCCCTTTTGAAAGACTGCTTACAGTTTCGCCTTCTTTTAAGAGGGCACTAACAGCGCCACCTTTTGTGAAATCACCTAGTAATGTAGCTTTTAGATTAGGTGTATCAGAATATGCGTTGCTTACATATTTGCCAAAATTACCAACTTCACCCTGTGCAAATCCAAGAATACTTTTTGCAACGCTGTTTGAATCGCCCTTAGCAATTCCATCACCTAATTTATATACGGACTTAGCATAGCTTCCTAATGCTCCGAATTTACCAATTTCATTAAAAATAAAGTCTGCGCTCTTGTTACCAGCATACCCCTTCTTCACACCTGCAATGATTTGAAGGCTTTCTTCTAATTCCTTTGGTGTAGCACCAGCTTTCATTGCCATTACAAGTTTTTGATAAATTTCATATTCATACGGTGTAAGTTCATTAATCTTCTTGGATAAAAGCTTATCTGTTTTATCGATATCAATTTTCCCATCTTTATCCAATAAACCCTTTGCAACTTCTTCAATTCCGTCCTCAAACTTCTCGTTCAGTTTTTCTATTCCCTGCTGCCATTCAGAAGTGTCAGGTATGTTGTAGGTCCCGTTGGAAAAACTGAAAGCAATTACCTCCATTCCCCTCTATTGCTTTACCTAATTCCGCTAAATCATTGTATTTTATTGAAACTGCACTTGTATCGCTCATAATATATTCCTACTTTCTATACACAAACTCCTCATTAGACAGCTTGATAACATCTCCATCTCGAAGCTCCTGAGGCTGGCCTGCCACAAGCATTACATCGTTAAGGAATGTGCCATTCTTAGAATGATTGTCTTCTACAAAAACGCTGTTGCCCTTGATTGTAAAGACTGCGTGCTGTCTACTGATTGTGTTGTTATCGCGGATGCAGTAATCACAATGTAAATCATCCTTACCTATGCAGAAGTTTGTCTTAGTGATTGCAATATTATCATTGTTCTTTGTACGCTCAAGGCAGCCACCGTTTAGCTGCTGAGATGGTGCTGCCATGTTTTTGCCTGTCATGGAATCACTTACACTTGTACCTGCACCTAAAACTGTTGTGTCAGAAGTGTTTGTATCTATTGCAACCCCTGATGGGACTGTAGACTGCGCGTGATATTGTGGTATTGGATTTGCCTTTACTGTCTGCTCATCTTTTTTAGCTGAATTTGCCTTGTTTCCTTTTAATAAAATAATGACAACCCCCACTACTAACGCAATAACAACTACTGCCAAAATAATTGTCATTATAATAATCCATACAGGAATAGATTCTTCTTTTTCAACAATCTGTGGTTCAATAGGTTCAACTTTTTCTGCCTCTATTTCTGCCTGCAAATCAGCAAATGTCTTGGCAGAAAATGCAAGACCCATTCCATTTAAAGCCTTTACGATAGTGTTAGAGCTAGTTGCATAGAAATAATTACCTTCAGTCCTAAGTGTATTCATACCAATTACATAGCCATCCTCTGAAATAATAGGACCACCGGCGTTATTTGCGCCAACCTGAGCTGTATGCTCTACCCACTGTGTATCACCTTCATCGATGATGTTACAAATTTGCCCTGATATCTTGTTTACTCGGTCATTTGAGTAATATACTTCGTTTGTTTCAAAAACAATTTCATCTGGGAATCCCAAAGCATATGCATTATTCAATGTGTTAAAATCGCTCTTATTGTTATCCGCAGAATATAAGAAAGTCATAGGTGTTCTGTTATATAAAGACTGAGACAACTTAAATACTGCCAGGTCTAAGTCAACACTACTATTAAGAAGTGAAGCCTCTGTAGTCATATCGTTTTCAATAACAACTTCGTAACTAAGATTAGCTCGCTCTCTGTCGTCAGCACTTACACCTAAAGCAGATAAAAAACTATTCTTTGTTTCATCATCAGGCGTCATCATAGTGAGACTTGTAAGAACATACTCTGTTCCATCAGACTCACCTATAAGAATTCCTGATGCTCCTCTTAAAATATGACTTATTGAATCATCAGTTTTATATACGCAGTTAATCTGAACAACGCCATTTTTTGCTTTGTCGATGCTGTCCATTTCTTTATCATCTGTTGCTGTCTCTTCTGTAATTTCACTGTTTTCTTCTGTAGCTTCAGCTGCGTATACCATATTGCTGAATCCTGTGGCTACTATTCCAAGTGCAACTACAGTTGCTGTTAACATTGCAATTATCTTCTTTTTCATGATTACCTCTTATTAATAACATCATTTGTAATTACTATTTCATCTTCTATTTCAAATCCTGCTACCTTTTCAGATGTTGGATTGTTTAAATCTGTTAGTAAAACTGTGCCTTCATCTTCATCGTTAGTATTTAGTACAGTTGTTTCTTCAACCTCTGATAGAAGAACTGTCTCATCATCTACGGCATCGTTATTTAATAACCCCGATGTATTCCACGAAAGCACTGCTTTTTGTTGATTCTTTCCAGCATAACCCATGCCTGATTTCGTAGTAGACGATATTTTTTTGATTTCTTTCTCTACGCCCATTCCTGTTAGCACTTTAATTGAATGGGGTATCTTCAAAACAAACCAAAACACTATGGCCATTATCGTAAATACTACTGCCACTATTAAAAGTGTGAGGCCTAGTGTTTGATATAGTTGCATCTGCTCTGTTACGTTCGTTACATCTGTATTTCCTATCATATTAATCACCTACTCAGCCAGCATTATTGCTTGTCTGGCTTTATCTATATTTGTATCCAGTTCAGCTTCTAATTCTTTTACCATCTCGTTTTCTTCAGCATCTGTACCAGCAATATCTTCTTTAACATGTTTTTCAATGTTAATTAATTGAAGCTCCATGTCTGAATAACTCACTCCACTCTTGGCGAAATTTTGTAGATTAGTATATATCTGCGAAGCCATTTCTTTATAGATAATTAATGCTGTATTTGCATTATCAATCTTTGCAATATTTCCACTTGAAACAGCCACTAAATCATCCCAGTATTGTTTGTAATCCACTGTCGAATCACCTGTTTTGTCTACGCTTCCAAGATTGATGTAGTATTCGGCTATAGCCCCTAATCTTTCTGCGCGGGCTGTTCGGGTCTCATCTAATCCACCTTCTGCCGCTTTTTTCAACCAGTAGGCCGACTGCTGCTTATTTCCTTCGCCATTGTAGTTATAGAAATATGCAATGCCCAATCTGTACGCAAACAAGCTATAGGCCTCTTCGTTTTGAGATAATAACTGTTCGTAAGTAGCCTTACCCTGAGTTCTAATAAGAATCTCTCTTATTTCCATAGCCTCATCTTCTGTAAATACATCATCTGCCAAATAAATCTTGTCTATCAGGCTTATGTATGCATCAGCCTTTCCCGGATTGACAGATATGGTATCTATTAGTGCTGCTTTCATACCATCGATTGTCTCCACTCTAGTAGCCTGTTCTAGCATACTTTCATAACTGGCCATTTGAAATGTGCTCGCATGTCGATATGATGCAAATGAGCCTATTCCAGCTGCAATAGCAAGAACTGCTGCAGTACAGAAGATTCCTAACTTCAGCTTTTCTCCACGTCTATAGGAATTATCTAGCTCATCATAATGATCAAGGTCATATAATAGTTTTGCACAGTTCTGATATCTGTTGCTTGGATCCAGCTGAGTACATTTTAGAATAATCTGTTCTAATCCCTGAGATAACGCTCCATTCCAATATCTGATTGGGTACATTTCGTATGGAGGCTCACTAGGGTTTTTGCCTGTCACCAAATGATACATTGTTGAACCAAGGCAATAAATATCTGTACGTGCATCAGTCTGACCATGACCTCCAAACTGTTCTGGTGCCGCATAACCTCTTGTACCTAGGCATGTGGTATCTTCTATATTCTCTTCCTTATATCGGCGAGCTGTTCCAAAATCAATGAGCACGATTGTTCCGTCAGGCTTTAGCATGATATTTCCTGGCTTTAAATCTCGATAGATAATAGGAGGGTTCTGGGAATGTAAGTATCCTAAAACATTACAAAGCTGCTTAGCCCATTCGATTACATATTCCTGTGGCTGTGGTCCATATTCATTTACAGCTTTGCTTAGGGTATTACCTTCCACATAATCCATAACGATAAGCAACGAATCATCGTAGTCAATAATATCAACGATACTTGGCAGATTTGGATGTGACAGATTTCTAAGCATTTCTATTTCGTTCTTCAAGCTCTGCAGAGTAACCTCAGAATTTGCCATGGCATCTTTTCTAATTTCTTTAATAGCCCACTGTTTATTAGCTCTTTCATTCATAGCTAGATACACAGTGCTCATTCCGCCCTGACCTATTTTGTTTAATATTTTGTATTTGTTATCGATTAAAGATCCTATTTCTAACATTTCTATACTCCAATTACTAAACCTGAAATATTATCTGTTTCCCCTCGTGATTTCACCAACTCTGTCATTTTTTGCAGGCCATTTGTTTTAGCTCCGTAAGAGACTATCTCATTCGGAGTCAACAATCTCCACAAACCATCGGAACAAATCAAGAAAGTATCCCCATCTTCGCATTTACCCCTATAAAAATCTGGATAAACATTCTCCGAAGCGCCAATGCATTGTAGCAAAACACTTTTGTCTGGGCTTACTGCTGCCTCCTCAGGTGTCATCCTTCCTAAATCCATCTGCTGCTGCACATAGCTTTGGTCATGGGTGATTTGCTTTAAACTATTCCCATTAAACACGTAAGCCCTGGAATCGCCTACACTCATTATTAGGTACTGCCCCTGCATAATAAGTATTACGACAGCTGTAGTGCCCAGCTTAAATCCTTGTTCACTGCCGTACTGCTTAAGTCCCTGATTCATTTGTCTCACAATCATTTCCAATTGAGCTTCAACCTGCCTAAAGAGATCTGTAGGGACAGGGTTAGCTTGGGACAAATCCTCTGTAGCATCTTCAACAGCGATGATTCTAGGAAACTCATTTTCAAACCATTGCCCCATTCTATTAACAAATGACGCACTAGCCACCTCACCTTGGGACAATCCACCCATTCCATCGCATAAACAAGCAAAGCAGACGCGTCCAATATTATTTGTTCGAGCCTGCTTTACTATAAGTGAATCCTGATTAACTTTTTTCTTATTGCCTATATCCGAATAGGCATCAACTTTGAATTTTGTATTAAAAATATCCATCTATCTATTTTACCTTCAAAATATTATCTAATTGTGTACATGTGCTAATTTGTACTTATATTTGTAATTTCCTGTACGTAGTTTAATAATGCTACGCCTGTTTTTATTTCTTTGCTATCTTCCATGGTTGCTACCTTCTCTCTGCTAATTCTATAATGCAATACCTTGTATCCCCACTTCATCTACGTCTTCCCCGACAAGACGTACACCAACGCCATTTTCTTTATCCCACTCACAATCAAATACTAAGAAAACAGCGCGTTCATCGTAATCTTCCTGATCAGGAATAGTGATTCCAATCAAACTCAAAGTCTTAATAACGCTTTCAGAATCTGTGTACTCAGGATAAGATGGATTAGCTTCTACATCATATCCCAAATCAGTTCTTCTATTCTGATAGTATTTTAAGACCGCATCTCCTATCTTAATGTGTATACTATCAATTTCACTCAAGAATGATTCCAATGCAACTATTTCTTTCTCAGGTTTTTCCTCTTCATCATAACCACTTAACTGAACATCTACCTCAAAATCATTATCAGCGAATTTTACATTCATTTTTTTTAACCATGCTCCATAGTATTCAAATCCTTCAAAAATATTCATATTTTAGTCCTCCTAGAATAATTCTATTTCACCTACTTCATATATTCCTATACCATCCAGTCTATTTATAATTTGCTCATCTGATTTAGGATTAGAATACGATGGCATAGTTCTTGATTCAAAGGAGTCAGTAGTATTTATATCTCATCAAATAAAAGATGCACATCTATATATTTATCCCTATCTTCATCAGAAAACTTATATTCGCTAAACATCTTTGCAACTCTCAAACTTTGTGCACAAGCATATATAATAGCTTGGTCATCAAAAGGTCCAGTAAAAGTACAACCACCTCTATCATCCACCCTATATATATACCAACCACCTTTAATTTCTACACATCCCAAATTGTTTGGCCTTCTTATAATATCTCCGACCACAAAGGTCTCCGGAATTTCCACTCTACTACTAATAATTCTCTCAATCTCTTCTTTTTTTATCATACTTCAAATAATTTCCTTTAATTTATTACTACATCTTCAATTATTCCAATTTCCAAAACTAAAAACCGAATCTATCAGTAATAATACTATTTTAAAAAATTTGCTCCATCTTTCTTATATATCCTATCTAATCGAGTAATCTTTTTGTACAGCGAATCACACGCTTCTGACTCAGTATCACAAGCATTGTTATAATATTCCAGTCCACCTCTATCATCCTCGGTAAAAAAGACAACATATTTGCCATCTTCTCTCTCATATATTCCAAATCGATTTTCAAGAGGAAATAATCTTCTATTAGCGTAATCTTCACCGTTAATATATTTCTTTTCTACTCCTCTATCATATATTATTAGTAGATTTTCATTCTCCAACTGTTTTTCTAATTCTTTTATTGTCACTCTTAAACTCCTACACCTGTTTTTATTTCTTTGCTATCTGCCATGGTTTCTCCAATTCATTATTTACACAAATAAATCTGACGCATCCATTATGCTCACAATTGAATCATACATAGATGATTTATATTTTCCGAATTCACCTATTCTGTAATTCTCTAACTCTTCTTTCATTTCTAATGCCTTTTTTTTCATTTCTTCTGCAATTCTAGAATTAAAAACTAAAAATGGAACCTCATCATAAATTTTTTGCATCATCATTTCAGCATTTAAATAACAAAAAGCCTGATAGATTTCCAAAGCATTTCCACTATCTATAAAATTGTTCATCACATTAAGCATTTCGTCAGGAATATCATTCACTCCGTCTAAATATAACGGATATAATACATACTCAAACATTACTTCTGGATCAGTTATTGATGTAATATATGAGTCTCGATTAATTAACCTAAATTCTTTTTCACTACCCAGATAGCATTTTAAAAGACTGTTTTCATCCTTAGCACTTGTATAAAGTTTTACATATTTGTCAATAATTGTTTGATTTGGCTTCGTATACATATTTCTCTTTGTTACATTAAAACATTTCAACTATAAATTTTCCAACATATACATATATGCTTCATAATATGTCATTCCTTGTTCTTTTGCATACTCTTTTGCTGTCTTCCCATTAATCTTAGCCCAACACGATTTTGGGAACTCTTCATTCATAATAGAAATATACATTTCATTCTTTAGAGCCTTGTTTTTTTCAAGTCTCTCAAGAACATTTCCAATTTCTTTTTCATTTAATCCACATACATTCGATAAAAAATCTCTAAAACCTCTGTCGATAAACTCCTTCTCCGTCCAAGGAATTTCTTTCATATATTTCCTTATAATATCTTCTATAGATTCGCTTCCAATAACAATTGCCTCTTTTTCTATTTTAGAAATATGCAAATCACAAGGAAGTGGCATCATTGATCCACCTAAAAATCGAATATAATAATTCTTATACTTCTCTATCAACTTATAGTTTCCATCATCAAATATACTCTGCACTATTCCTACCTCAAATCTGTTTCACCTATTAATTGTCTAAACTTATAATGATTTCTATCTGGTGGATTTATAACTGCTTCATCCATACCATTTCTGGTCGTTGCAGCAGGACGCCATTCATCTTGCCAAGCATTAACCTCATTTCCAGTAACTATTCTTAAATTTTCGGGTTCATCTATATTTCAATAAATTTATAAGCAAATTCTACAAAATCTATACTACTTTTTTCAGCCTCACTCAAATTGTTATAAAAATCCAATATGTATTTCATTTCTTCAATCAACGAATATAAAAAACTAAGTGCATCCTTTATATCGATATTCTCTGCATAAGGTATTACTTTATGATTAAATACTATTGATGCCACACCATCATTAATTAACAATACTAATTTATTATTATCTGATTGACACAACGAGTAATAATTTGACAATCCTAATTTGTCAAAATAACTTATTATATCTTCAACAGTATTGTTTTTTATGTACTCATCAATTATATTTTGCCCATTATCGTCTTGTTTTCTAAATATTTTTTTTATAAAAAGTGCTGTATATACCTCTGCTTCTATAAACTTATTTGTCCTATACAATTCATAAAGTTTATCCCTTTGAATTTCATATACAACGCTCTCATTTCCCTCTGTTCTATTCATTATGGCATGCTCTAATGGATAAGTACTAGCTTGATAAAAAATAGTTCCCCCTTTATCCTCTATATACGAAATAGGAAATTCTACCCATTTTAAAATATTTTTAAGCATATATTTTTCCTTCTTATTTATAGTTTTATAAACTACAATCTGTTCTGCGCCACCGCTGCTGTTAAACCATGGTGCTGCCTGCTGCTGTCATTGTATAATCTTTATTTAATCTATAAAATTGTTCTTCCACATCATTAATGCTAGAATCAGAAAACCTATATTCGCAACTTCGCATTAAACTAAAACATACATTTCTGCGAGTTTATCGAAGTCTACCGTTTGTTTTTCCTCTTCAGATAGACAATCATAAAATTTCTTATATTCTTTATATTTCATAGCAAAGTTATATAAAACCAAATAGCATCTTTCTATTTTCGCATTTTCAACAAGAGATAACGGCATGTTATGAAAATACACTGTTCCTTTATCCCCATTTTCCTTCAATGAGACTTTATCGTATTCCAACTCTCCAATTGTAAATAATTCTTTTTCTAAAACAGTGTATAAAAAACTATGCATTTCTTCTATGTTGTGAGATTTGGCTATTTCTTTTATTTTATTTCTTGTGAGTATATCCCCTAGTTCATCGCACATTTTTTTATACATTAGGGCTGAAATAATTATTGCCTCGCATTGATTATCGGTTTTATACAACTCATAGTTTTTATCTCTATGGCTTTCTATAATTGAATAATCACTATCATTTTTTATTAGTTTGATGCTATCTTCTGGATAATTATCATTTATTCGATATAATACAATAACATCCTTATCTATATTAATATTGAGTTTTGCTCCTACTAGTTTTTCAATTCTATCTTTCATACTATAAACCTCCTAATACTTCGATTTCTGTCACCTCTTCTAGCATTCCTAAATCCAGCAACTCTATAACCGAGTATAGCTCTTGATTCAAAGGAGTCAGTAGTATTTATATCTCATCAAATAAAAGATGCACATGCCTATACATATATCTTTCATCTTCAGAAAACCTATATTCATCAAAAAGTTTGGCAACACGCATCTCCTTCGCACAAGCAAAAATAATAGCTTTGTCGCCAAACGGACCTGTAAATATACATCCGCCTCTAGCATCTACTGTATAAATATACCAACCTCCCTTAATTACAGCGCATCCAGCACTATCCGGTCTTCTACTAATATTTCCTATAACAAAAGTTTCAGGTATATCTACTCTGCTGCTAATAATTTTTTTTATTTCCTCTGATCCTATCATAATTCTATATATCTTCTCCGTACTTCTTTAACATTTCCTCATATACACTGGTCTGTTCTATACGAATAGCTTCTATTTCGTCTCTAGTCACTTGCTTTGTAGTTAATCTCTCATGAATATTATCTTCAAAACCTATTTTTTTATCTTCATACTCAAACCCTTTTCTAGCTTTTATTATAATTTTCTCAAAACCCTTACTAACCATTAAAGCTTCATATTCTTTTCCACCATATGTCACATACAGTTTTGCCAGAGTAATATCCGTTAACTCTTCAGGAATAACCTCAGTCAAATAACCATCTCTTTTAGCAATAGATTTTTCATTAATGGCGTTTTGAGATAATATAAAAATCCTATCATCAATTAATGATATGTAACTTTCCCCATTGTAATAAGATAAAAAGAATCTACTTCCATCAAATCCTCTTATCGACTTTTCTATAAGCATTTCTATAGTCATCATTTTCCTCAAACATATTATCACTGTCCACCAGATTGGCTTTTAGATTTTCATGCATAGTTACATAGCCGCCCCCTTTAGATCTAAAATCTAATTGGGGCAAATTGTATTTATATTAAGTAGTCACATTGTATAAAAGTCCCACCACAAAATGAGCAGCTGGACTTAAATGATATTCCAAATTATTACTTATTCCTAAGGTGTTACAATCTGTCCATCCTTAACTTCAACCTCGACACCCCAATTATTAAGAATCCACTGGCTGAGAGCTTCATCAGTAGCTTCCAACTTTTCATAGGCACCATAGATATATGTTAATAGGCTACCATATAAGGTCATCATCTTTTGGATGTGAGCATATAATGAATTTATGTACTGAGACATTTCTTCTTTTGCATCTCCAACATATGATGACTCTAACAATGTTCTGGCAGTATATACCTCTGTCAATGCACT
>ODAI014148396.1_pt1 | contig 11090 bp, 17 predicted proteins | sample 1539321 | NCBI WGS metagenome assembly ODAI01 (sample SAMN02144231, study PRJEB22623) | gut metagenome | biome: sheep rumen | host: Ovis aries | place: New Zealand | reverse complement strand
AATTTTACGATAAGAAAATTATATTATAAAAATCTTTTATTCTTAAAAGTTTAATATAATTTTAATACGAAGTATAATTCAATTCAGTAATCTCAGGAATAAATTTTTCTGAATTTTGGGAAATAACCGTATACATATATTTATCCATTAGCTTATCTCTATATATGTAACCAACCTCCGCCTGCAATTTAATTTTTGCTTCCAGTTCCGTCCACTGTTTATAAAAATCGGTTTTATCCGCTGCAGTAATCCCATAGTGTCCGGTAATACTTTCAAAATCCCTGTCCTTCATATATTCTACGTCTATACCCAAAGGATATTTATCAAAGCCAACCATCACAATTCCCCTTGAATGCGATATGCTAAACTGAATATCAGAATTCATAAATCTTGGCTTACTATTCTCCGATACAATTTCCGTATCACTTATTTTATATATATTTTTTCCCACATAATCTACAATGTACCTGCCTATTTTCGATTGAAATTTTTTTAACTCAGGTCGTTTATAGGTATTCAAAATATTATCATCAATTTTTATATAAAAAATTTTCATATCGACAATTTTATAATTAAGAAACACAAAAAACAATCTTTAAAAATCTTAATATTTGTAAATATTTGAGCAATAACCATACACAATAAATTTTTTAATATGTAGGGATTATTTTAAAGGGAAAAGAAAGGATATTAAAACTATGGCTTGTTATATTCAAGGGGTTACTCCATCTTCAGGAAATGAAAAAACTGCAACGGCTAATCAAAAAATTAATTTACAGCAAATAAAAGAAAACATTGAAAAACATCAATTAGAAATGGAAGCAATGAAGCAACGTGAACGGTTTCAAAAAATGATGCAAGAGGCTAAGACGGAGGCAGAAAAACAAATAATGCAAAAACTTGAACAAAGAGAACAAGAATTGCAAGCAAAAAAAGAGGCTCTTGAACTTGCAATAAAAAAACAGGATTATTCATCAATGTCCAACATCGAACTTCAAATTCTATATCATAATGCTATAAAACATAATTTACCAAACAAAGATTACATTAGACAAGAAATTGTTAAAAGAATTGGAGAATTTTATACTAAATAAAACAGAAAGGCGATTTAATAAATAAATCGCCTTTAAAATGAGGATATTTCCCCATTAGATGGATTGATGATAGCTATGGTTTATTTCTTTTCGGGGTTCGTTTTTTGCTGTGGAAGAGAAGTTTCCTTTTCAAATTTCCAATTCGGTTTTGGCATCATTTCACCTTGCGGCAATCTTGGACCTCTAAATTCTCCATGTTTTCTGAAGTCTTTATGATGTCTGAATTTACCTTTGTGTAAAAATACCTTTCCCGGTCTGCGACCTTCGTCCATAATACGGCATGGACATGGCCTGTTTGGCATAAATTGCGGTCCCATAGGCGGCATTGGAGGTTTATGCAATGCACTAAATACGGCTAATGCCAACAATGCACCGATAAATGATGCAGCTACGGTACCCAAAAACTTATAGGTACATTCTTTACTTACATAAAAATACTTCTCTCTTGTTTTTTCATTTTCGTTTTCAATTCTTTCTTCACTCATAACAATTCTCCTTTGTTAATGTGCTAAGTTAATCTTATGTTGTGTTAACGAAATTAAAAATTAATTTGTTCATTTTTATAAAACAAATTATTATTAACACCCCATTCGGCTTATACCTCTGCTCTCAAATCTACCCATTTCGCATTAAACGGTACCGCTCACAATTAAAACGAAAACTGCTTGTTTGCCGGCGATAAACGAGTTTGCTGGTTTTGCTCCGCAAAACAGCGTCACTCTCTGCCGGCAAGCCGCTCAACGTTTCCGTTTATAATTGTTCGACTTTCGCCTTCGGCTCATACCTCTGCTCTCAATTTACCCATTTCGCATTAAACGGTACCGCTCACAATTAAAACGAAAACTCAACGTTTCCGTTTATAATTGTTCGACTTTCGCCTTCGGCTCATACCTCTGCGAAATGGGTAAAAAAAAAGCTACACTTTTCGTATAGCTTACACAATAATCTTGGGAGGAGATTTGGGGATAGTTGTACATGCATGATATGTCGAACATGAAAATCATGTTACTTCATGGAATAAAAATGTAATAAAAATTTACAATTTGACAAATTTATTGTATAATATTTCCAATAGGAGAGATTATGAAAATACTTATTATTAACGGCGTAAATATGAATATGCTTGGCATTAGAGAGCCTGATAAATACGGGACTACAACCCTCAAAGAAATTGAAAAAGAACTTTATTCTTTCTCATTTGAACTCGGTGTCGATATCGAAACCTATCAAAGTAATATGGAAGGTGAAATTGTCGAAAAAATCCAATCTGCCCTTAACAACTTTGACGGCATCGTCATTAACCCTGCCGCATACACTCACACAAGCGTAGCTATTAGAGATGCTATTAGTGCTGTTAATATTCCGACGGTCGAAATTCATATGACTAATATCCATGCCAGAGAAGACTTTCGTAACAAATCTCTCATCGCACCTGTTTGCATAGCTCAAATTAGCGGTTTTGGCTCCGAAAGTTACAAGCTCGGACTAAAAGGTTTGGTTGAATATCTTAAAAATGAAGCCAATTAATACCAATTGCCGTTTATACAAAACCTTTTATTCGCATTGTACGTAAATTTTTCTGACTATTCGTTTACTACACTGAATAAATCGCTTTGAAATCTCTTACTTAGCGAATGTAATGTTTCCAATTCCTCTTCGGTTATACTTTCAAATATATTTGTTATAATCTTCTTTATTGCCGGCATATTACTGTTTACCAAATTTTGACCTTTCGGTGTAATGTTTAACTTGTATATTAAGCGGTTATTTAAATTACCTGCAATACGGGTTATTAAACCTTTACTTTCCAACACTTTTATTATTCTTGTAGTGTTAGATTTATCTTTCATTAAAATCTCTGACAACTTTTGCTGATACATATCTTTGTAACAGCATATTGTATCAAGCACTACAAATTGTTCACTTGTAATCCCCATACCAAGCTTATCTACCTGACGCTTTAACTCCGCCTTCAATGTTCGGATTATCATATCAACAGAGTAAATAGCAGTATCAACGTAGTGATTTACCTTTATTTCCTTCATCATTTAACCCTCATATCTATTATATTGTAGGTCAATTGCATGTCAATATAATGATATGTCAACTCACTTTTGTAGTTTACATTTTGTTACAAATTGCCCAACACAAACACATATGCTATGCTTTTAGCAAGGAAGAGAGTTGAAGGTTTAATATGAAAAATATAGTAGTCTATACGACAAAGAAAGTATCTACACTTGCAGATGTTTTGGCTAATGTTGAAGATTCTAACGTACGCCTTGAAGATGCCGAAAATCTAAAAGATTATGAAACATTGAATGCTGCATTGTTGGTTATTGAAGATGTGCCAAATATTAAAGATATTTTAATGGTAACAAAATTTAAATCTCCTATCCTTTTTATAGGAGAAACTTTTAAAGGTACTACCGTTAGAGCGGTTACCTACGATATGATTAAAACTCCTGTTGATAACGATGAACTTATAATAAGAGCTAAATCTCTTATCAAAGTTAAGGAATTAAGAGATAAAATCGCTCAAGTTTCTACAACTGATGAATTGACAGGACTTCATAACAGAAAATATTTACACGAAAGACTTGAACAGGAAATTTCCCGTGCTAAACGTTACGGGACTAAGTTGTCTTGTCTTTTATTTGACCTTGATTTCTTCAAGGTTGTTAATGACATTTACGGTTACGATTGGGGCGATGTATTATTACGTTCTATCGCTGATAAACTTAAACAACTTATCCGTAAAGAAGATATCTTAACTCGTTACGGGGATGAAGAATTCTTGGTTATTCTTCCGAACACTTCTGAAGACAACGCTTTCTTATTTGCCGAACGTTTCAGACGCGATATAGAAAGAATGGAATTCATTCCTGCCGGCGAAGAAGAACGTCATCCTATCACTATTTCAGGCGGAATTTCAACTTATCCTTGTCTTGAAAATGTTGAAGAAGACGTTAATACAATCATAAGATATGCCGAACACGCATTATACAATGCAAAAAAACGCGGCAAAAACAAAATAGTCCAATTCTCTCAATTAAATTTAGGAGAATAGGGCAAATAAAGACTTCCTTTCTGAACACTTATATAGTGTAAAAATCTGGTTATTTGAGGCTTTCTTAACAGTTAGCCTCTTTTTATTGCAATCAAAATGGGGTAATTAATTACCCCATTTTATAATGTTTAATATTTTTGTATTTCTATAATTTTTTTGTTATCAGTGCATATACATCATTAAATGAAACCACTATCATCAATACTATTAATGCCATGAAAAATACCGTAGCAATTTTATTCATCGTTTCTTCATCGACTTTTCTGCCTCTGATTTTTTCAAGGATTAAAAACATTACATGCCCGCCATCTAATGCCGGCAACGGCAAAAAGTTCATTATTGCCAAATCCATTGAGATAATCGCTGTCAACAACAGCCCTGAAAAAATTCCGCTCGAATGAATTACATCTCCGCCAACTTTTGTAATTGCTATTATACCATGCAATTCACTTAACGGGATTTTCCCCGTAAATATTTGGTATAACCCATAAAACAGCAACTCTGTCTGTTTCCATAAATATTTTGTACTTGCAGTTACTATTGCTATCGGATTTTTTGTTTGAATAGTTACTTCTCTTATATCCTTATTAATACCTATATAACCTTTTTCATTCGGATATATCGGCTTCAACTTTATACGTTTACCGTTCCTGCTCACAACAATATTTAACGGTGCAGAATTATCTGAAATCGCATATGCTATGTCATTCAACGTATACGAACCGTCTGATACCACAATTGATTTACCCTTAAAATTATCCCTTAATTTCTTTTGTGTATCATTTAATATTACTCTTTCATCTTTATATTTTACAAATCCTCTAATTACATCTTTATCTAATTTAATGGCTTTTTCATGTTCCAGAGGAGGTAATTTAACTATTACATCCTTTGGAATAATTTCTTCTCTGGTAAAAATCAAATTTAAGCTCTTTAACTTTTTGTAATTTTCTTCTACAAATTTACTGTCAACTTTACCGTCATAACTCTTACTTAATTCTGAAAACACATTTGTTGTATTCGGTAAATATACTTTTGAACCGTTAATTTCTACAATTTTATCACCGACCTCCATACCTGAATGCCATATCGATTCGGTTTTTGGTGCAGTAATCTCTTTTACATATACATCATACTTACCTGCCGGAATTTGTCCCCAAATGGCTGCAGTCAACATTACAAAAATGAATGCCCATACAACATTTGCGAAAACTCCCGCAGACAATACGCAAAATCTTTGATATGCAGGTCTGTTCATAAATCTTTCCGGAGAATCCGCCGGTAAATTCAAATCCTTATCGTCATCAGGAAATTCTACATACCCGCCAAATAAAAATGCGTGTATCAAAATTTCTATATCACCGAATTTCTTACTCCATAATGTAGGCCCGATAGGAAGCCCAAATCCGAATTTTGTAACCCGAATTTTAAATACTTCTGCCATAAAAAAGTGTCCGGCCTCGTGAACAAGTATAAGAATACTTATCAGTAATATCATCTGAATTGTAGCAATAACTTGTCCTGCTGCAGGAAAAGCCGCACTTAATGCATGAAGCAGAACAAGCAATCCCACCAATATAATCATTATGATTGTAGAAATCACGATAGAAATATACATTGTAATATTATCCTCTTAGTTTGTTATAATAATTCTTTTAAGTAATTTGGCAGAGCAAATCTTGCCATATGGTAATCTTTGTTATATATTTTGCAAGTTTTTACGATATCAGAATATCGGTCATCCGCAAAATACGAAAGCGGTTTAACACTCTTTGAACAAAATGCCCACGCCCAATATCCACCCGGATACGTAGGAATATTTGATGTATAAGTTGAACAAATCGGAAATACCTTATTCAATTGTACATACATTTTCTTAACAGACTCAGCCTGAGCAAAAGGAGATTCTGATTGCGCAACCATTATACCGCCTTCTTTCAATGAATTTTTTACGTTTGTATAAAATTCATCTGTAAACAACCCTTCTCCGGGACCCATTGGGTCTGTTGAATCAATTAAGACGATATCAAATTCATTCTTTTTATCCTTGATATATTCAATAGCATCTTGTACCAATATTTCAACTCTCGGATCTGATAATCCGCAGGAAATTGTCGGCAAAAACTCTTTACAAGCATCAATAACCATTCCGTCAATTTCACATAAAACAACTCTTTTAACAGTGTTATGTTTTAAAACTTCTCTGACGGTACCGCCGTCACCCCCGCCGATTACAAGTACCGATTCGGGATTTTTATGCTGCATCATCGGAATATGAACTATCATTTCATGATAATGAAATTCATCACCCTCTGTTGTCATCATTAAATCATCTAAAGTTAGAACTCTCCCTAAAGTGCTATCTGTTTCAAAGACTTCAACTTTTTGAAAATCCGACTGTTTGGAAAATAAAACTTTTCCCGCTTTTATAGCTATACCGAACCCGTTCGGTGTAATCTCGTGGTAATAACCGTTTTCAATACCGTTCTTCAATTTAATTTCTCCCTAATTCTATGGACTTATTTATTCTAGCATGAAAAAATATATTACAAATAAAAAAGGGAAACAATTTCCCTTTTTTATTTTATCGGCATTTTTAAATTATTATTTGCCTAACACGTGAATATGCAAGTGAAAAACTTCCTGACCGGCTTCTTTTCCCGTATTAATCTGTGTCCTGTAAGACTTAAGCCCGATTTTTTTTGTGACCTCTTTCACTCCCATCATCAAGTCACCCAACAAATCTTTGTCGTCAAGCTCATTTAATGAAGCTACATGGAGTTTTGGAACCACAAGCAAATGTATAGGCGCCTTCGGATTTATATCTTTAAATACAACTAATTTATCCGTTTCATAGACAAATTCCGTGTTAAACTCACCGTTAGCTATTTTACAAAATATGCAATCTTCTGCCATAATTTCACTTCCTATCTGTAATTTGTAAACTGTAAAGGATAATCATATTTTTCTTCGTTTGCTCTCAGCATCTTTATTACTTCCTGCAAATTATCTTTATCTTTACCGGATACTCTGATTTGATCCCCTTGAATTGATGCTTGCACTTTTATTTTTGAATCTTTTATATCAGCGACAATTTTCTTTGCCAATTCTTGAGTTAAACCTTTTTTAAGGTTATACACACGTCTTACTCTGCCACCTAAAGCATTTTCTAACGGCTGAGGATCTAATATCCTGATATTCAAATTTCTTTTTACAAGTTTAGTTTGTAAAATATCATATATATTTCTTAATTTCATTTCATCCGCAGTAGTAATAGTAATAGCTTTATCAGCTTCCAATTCAATTTCCGAATTTGAATCTTTTAAATCAAATCTGGATGAAACATCTCTTTTAACCTGATCAACAGCATTAACCAATTCTTGTCTGTCAAACTCCGATACAACGTCAAAACTGCAATCCTTAGCCATAAAAAGCCCTCCTAAAAATTAATAGCATAACATGTTTATACTGTTATGCTATCATAATATTTTATATTTTAAAAGATTTTTTATGGTTTACCCTTAAAAACTTTACCGATTGATTTAAACAATTTATGGAATTTTGTTCCGGCGACACAGGCTGCAACAAATCCGCCTAAGCCTATCCCGATATTTTTTAAGGCACCCCAATTCTTCATATTACCACGGCGAACACTTCCATAAACATCATATGAAAGAGATGGTGCCATCGTTACCCCGCCGAGCAAATTGGTACCCATATAAGGATTATAGCCGCCGCCTAATCCCATACCGCCAACTGGACCCAATACATTATTTGCACTGATTAAATCTCTGTTTATCAATGGTGTTAAAAATGATTCTTCTGCCATAATAATTACCTAACCGTTACTTTACCTACCTATTTATATAAAGTATTTTTTCTGCCGCAAATTGTCAGACATGCATTAAATGTTACGGTTTGTTAACATTTGGCAATAAATTCCTTACGAATTTTTTTATATATATGTAAGGGATACAACAAAGAACAAAAGGAGCTCTTTTCACGAGGATGTGAAAAAGGCTTGTTCGGAAAAATCCGATACAAATATCTCCTTTCTCTTAATCCCTTTAAATTATTAAAACCTTCAATGAGCTATATACGTTGAGGGTTTTTCCTTTTATTGATGATATAATTTGTTTAATAAGAGGAATACCCATGACGAAAATTAAAATAACAAAAATGCAAGGACTCGGCAACGATTTCGTAATTGTTGAGCAATCGGAATTTAACAAAACAGGTATGACGATGTCTGATTTTGCAAAAAGAATTTGTGACAGACATTTTGGAGTCGGTGCAGACGGAATGTTTATCCCAAAGCTTAATACTGAAAATACTGATATAGGGTGGTATTTTTACAATAACGACGGTTCAACAGCTCAAATGTGCGGAAACGGAATGAGATGTTTTGCAAAATACGCATACGATAAAAAACTCGTTAATAAGAAAAAATTTAAAGTGGAAACTTCCGCAGGAATTATAATCCCTGAAATACTTGATGACGGAAATGTAAAAGTCGATATGGGTACACCTATACTTGAATATGAAAAAATACCTTTTAAAGGGGAAAGAAAAATAAAAGTTATAGATAAAGAATTTGATATAAATCCTGTTTCTATGGGAAATCCGCATTGCGTAATTTTTGTTGATGGCGACACCATGGAATATGCAAAAAAATACGGGATTGAAATTGAAAAACATCCTTATTTTCCCGAAAAAACAAATACTGAATTTGTACGCGTTATATCAAAAAATGAAGTTGAAATGAGCGTGTACGAGAGAGGCTGCGGAATCACACTTGCATGCGGAACTGGGGCATGCGCAACATTAGTTGCATGTATTTTAAATAACTTAACAGAAAGTAAAATAAAAGTTAACCTTCCGGGTGGAGCCGTAACTGTTGAATGGCAAGGGAATAAGACTAATTCTGATAAACATATTTTCATGACCGGCCCTGCAAATTACAGTTTTGTTGCAGATTACATATTGTAATTTCCTGTATATTCATGGTATTATTGGCATACGAAATATAAAGGAGACATTTAGATTATGAAAAATTACGAATTATTAACTATTTTCAAACCTAATTTGGATACAGACGATGTTGATAAACTTATCGCAAAATTAGATGAAATCGTAAGCGGTTTCGGCGGTAAAGTTGAATCTTCCGACAAAATCGGCAGAAAAAAATTGGCTTACGATATCCAAAATTTCAGAGACGGTTTCTTCTATACAGCAGTTTTAAGCTTACCTGCTGACAAGGTTGCTGAATTCAGAAGACAATTAAGATTAAACGATTCTATTATCAGAACAATGTTTATGGAAGTTTCTGAAAAGGTTTCAGCATAGAAAGGGTAGAAAATGTCATTAGCTAAAGCAGTAGTAACGGGAACATTATACAGAGCTCCTGAAAAAAGATTCACACAAAACAATATTGCAGTATCATCTTTCGTCTTAAATATCGGCGAAAGAGAAGAAATGCTTATCAGAGTTATTTCAAGAAGAACTGCATTAGATGAAGTTGTTTCAGGCTTAAACAAAGGAGATAAAGTTCTTGTTGAAGGCAGACTTCAAACAAATGCTGTAAAAATGGATGACGGTACCGAAAAAAGGATTTTTGAAATTGATGCGGCAACAATTGAACCGTTTAACGGCGGCGGAGTTTCAGCTTCATCTTCTTCAGCAAATTCTGATTTTGGGACAGAAGAAGTGGTAAAAATCGAATCCGATGATTTTTCTAAAGAATTAATCGGTGAAGAAGAAATACCGTTTTAAGTAAATTTTAGAAATACAAAATAAGGCTAGAAAGGCAAATTTAAAACAATGGCAAGACAAAACGAAACAGATAAGAAAAAACGTAAAAACTGCAGTCTTTGTGCTGATAAGGTTGAAGCAATCGACTATAAAGATGCAGCAAAGTTGAAAAGATACTTGACTGAAGCAGGAAAAATCATTCCTCGCAGAATTACAGGTAACTGTGCAGCTCACCAACGTATGATTGCAAAAGCAATTAAACGTGCAAGAGAAGCATCAATCATCAGCTACGTTTTTGATTAATCTTTTGTTAATTAAAAATTATGAAACAGCCTCATTTGTTGAGGCTGTTTTTTCGTGATATTATAAATTTTGTAAGAGAGTTTAAATAAGGAGAAAAGTTATGGCAGATGCAAAAATTTTGGCTACTATTGAAAGAAGCGAAACTGAACAATTGCAAATTTCATTGAGTGAATATAAGGGAACCAGCTATTTGAATATGAGAATATTTTTTACAAATGATGGCGGGGCAACTTGGATTCCTACTAAAAAGGGAGTAACATTTACCGCAGATCAGCTGGATTTGTTGACTGAGGCAATTGAACAAGCTAAACAAGAATTTATGGCAGAATAAAAAATCGGGTTTAAACCCGATTTTTTTTATGATTTCGTGATATACTGCATTCAAGGAATGGTTAAATTTAAGGAGTACATATTATGCAAGTGCATGCGGTAAATACTCAAAATAATCAGCCAAGTTTCGGTGCAAAGAGTTTTAGTGTAAATGTTAAAAATCTAAAAGCACTCACTTATGTTGTTAGGAACAGACGAGGTTATCAGAACGATTTATACAAAAATGCTGATAACAAAGCAATAGAAAGTTTAAAAACAGTAGGATTTATCAACACAGGTCATACACTAAAGTATGAAACATATTCGGTTACTGATTTGGGTGACGAGTATTACAAAGATATCTACGGCAAAACATCATATTATCTGGAAAGGGTAGTCGGTTTTATAAATAAAATATTCAGATAGGAGTACATATTATGCAAGTTCAAGCAGTAAATACTCAAAATAATTAAACCCTCTACCAAAGGACGATGGGAAATAAAAAACAGGAAGTAAAAATCATCAAGAATTTACCTTCTCCAGAAAGGAGAGGGTTTATTATT
>ODAI012230906.1_pt1 | contig 11090 bp, 7 predicted proteins | sample 1539321 | NCBI WGS metagenome assembly ODAI01 (sample SAMN02144231, study PRJEB22623) | gut metagenome | biome: sheep rumen | host: Ovis aries | place: New Zealand | reverse complement strand
CTGTATCTTTGTTGAAGATGCAGATCTTGTGCGGCTTCACCGAGAAGCGCACATCGGTCTTTGTTCTGTCCACCTTAATGTCGCTGCTGATGATGGAGCGGACGGTGACATTTGCAGAAGACGGGTTGGTGGAGACGATACTGACGTCGCGGCCCATGACCTCGACGCGCTCCATGTTGCAGTGGAGAGGACCGTTTTCGTCGAGAATGAAGCCCTCGGGACGGATGCCGATCCAGACGTCCTGGTCGGATACATTTGCAGCATCACCGACAGCATCATTGCCGATGTAGATCTTGCCGCCCTTGACTTTGCCCTCAAACACGTTGATGGGCGGGGTGCCCAGGAACTTCGCGACGAACAGGTTGACCGGGTCGTCGTAAACATCCTGCGGCTTGCCGATCTGCTGGACATAACCGTCCTTCATGACGACGATCATGTCGGAGATGCTCATGGCCTCTTCCTGGTCATGTGTGACGAAGATCGTGGTGACGCCGGTCTCCTGCTGGATACGGCGGATCTCCTCACGAGTCTGCAGACGGAGGCGGGCGTCGAGGTTCGACAGCGGCTCATCGAGAAGAAGGACGCGCGGAACTTTGACAAGAGCGCGGGCGATGGCGACACGCTGCTGCTGACCGCCGGAGAGCTCGCTCGGCTTGCGGTCCATGAGGTGGTCGATCTGGACAAGTTTGGCAGCCTCCAGGGCTTTGTCGTTCATGACCTCTCTGGAGAGTTTCTTGTCACCTTTGAGATTCTCGAGCGGGAACGTAATATTCTGGCGGACCGTCAGGTGCGGGTACAGCGCGTAGTTCTGGAAGACCAGACCAATACCGCGGTTTTCCGGGGGCAGATTCGTGACATCTGTCTCACCGAACCAAATCTTGCCGCTTGTAGGCTTGATAAGGCCGCTGATGAGATTGAGCGTCGTGCTCTTTCCGCAGCCGGACGGGCCGAGGAGGCCGATCAGCTGTCCATCCGGGATCTCAAAGTTGAAATCACCTACAGCAGTGACTTCCCCACCGACTTTCTTGTTGCGATTGGGATACTTCTTTGTCAGATTCTGTAATACTACTTTCATGGCATCGTTTCCTCGTATACTTGTTTACAGGTTACATTTGATTTGAGGGACGTGCGGCATGGCCTGCCGGAGGTCTCCTTCCCTAACAATTGATATGAACAAGAGCCTGCGCGTGCCCTAAATACAAGGGGCCGCAGTTGCTCCTGACAAATTTATTATAAATACATCGAAGCGAAATGTCATTCATTTTGTTGTGGATTTGCGCTCTCGGCTCACGTTTTTTAGTCATAATCACCAGTTTTCTTCAGGGGTGGCAGCAAATACTTGCTTCCGAGGCGAGTTTGCTGCCTTTGCGATTGGTGGGTTTCATCGGGTTCGCGGCGGTGGCAGCAAAATCCTGCTTACCGAGGCGCAGTTGCTGCCTTTGGTCTTGGTGAGTTTCATCGGGTCTATGGCAGTGGCAGCAAATTCTTGATTCTGAAGTATGATTGCTGCCTTTGGTCTTGGTGGGTTTCATTGGGTTTATGGCGGAGGCAGCAAAATCCTGCTTCCGAGGCGAGTTTGCTGCCTTTGCGCTTGGTGGGTTTCATCGGGTCTAGGGCAGAGGCAGCAAATTCTTACTTCAGAGATGAGATTGATGCCTTTGCGCTTTGTGGGTTTCATTGGGTCTATGGCGGAGGCAGCGAAATCCCGCTTCTGAGGCGCGATTGCTGCCTTTGTGCTTGGCGGGTTTCATCGGGTTCGCGGCGGTGGCAGCAAAATCCTGCTTATCGAGGCGCAGTTGCTGCCTTTGTGCTTGGCGGGTTTCATCGAGTCAACGGCGGTGGCAGCAAAATCCTGCTTACCGAGGCGCAGTTGCTGCCTTTGCGCTTGGAGGGTTATTCATCGGGTTCGCGGCGGTGGCAGCAGATATCAATGTTCTGAGGGTTATTGTTGTCTTTGGCATAAATTCATCTTGTAAAACTACTCAGTCATGGTTACAATAATGATACACGGTCGGTTTGCATGACCAAAGGGCTGTGTTTATCAGTTTCCGTAATTCCCGCGGATTCGTAAAAATTCTATTATCATTCCCATTATCCCGGCTATATCGTACATTCAAACCATACCTTTAAGTATGGTTGGTTCTGATTCGATATATGCCCTAAACGTCTGATTAAATCTCCCCGGAGATTTATTTTTTTCCCATTCTTTAGCATAGTACTATTTAATTATAGGAGGTAACCGGGTGAAAGAAGATCTCATACGTTTACTAGACTGCGAAATGATATGGTCTACTGAAATGATTGAAAAAGCCAACACAATGCTGAAAAACGCACCTCCAGGAGAACTGCGTGTGATTAGGCATCATACTAATTATCAGTATTATCACAGGCTTCCTGGACAGCGCAAATATATCAGCAAGAAAAATACTAAGCTTGCAATGAAGCTGGCGCAGAAAGAGTATGATGCGGCTGTGCTGACGAAAGCACTAACATTGCAGGAACAGATTAATGCTTTGTGTCGCACATTGGAGGTTGATTTTGATGAAATTATTAATCTATTTCCAGAGGAGAAAAAGAAGCTTATCAAGCCTTATTTTACATCAGATGATGAATTCATCAAGGAATGGAAAAGTATGTCTTATGCCGGTAAGTTGATTGACGAATCGATCCCGGAATTGTTTTCGAACAAAGGTGAGCAAGTCAGATCGAAATCCGAGAAGATTATTGCAGACAGACTCGCTGAGTTGGGTATCCCATATCGCTATGAAGCTCCGCTGTTCTTAGGAACAATGGGCATTGTATATCCTGACTTTACGCTCCTCAAGGTGTGTACTCGTGAAGAAATATACTGGGAGCATTTGGGTATGATGGATGATCCATCCTATGTACACAAGGCGCTGAACAAAATTAATACATATATCAGAAATGGCTTTATACCCGGTAAGAATCTTCTGCTTACTTTCGAATCGAAGGCTGTCCCCCTTAACATGCGTAATGTTGAGTCTCAGCTTCGTGCGATTCTTTGCCTCTAGTAAATCGCGATTTCTTCGCGTGCGAACTGCCGAGGCTCATTCTTCAACGCATGCGGCATCATAGGACACTGCCCAGCACTACCTTGGGTGAGGCTTCATTTCTTTAACTAGTTCAAAGACAGAGGCACCAAGAATATTGTTTAATATACAAGATTCATGGTGCCTCTGGTTTTGGTAAGTTTCAATTTCCGTGACAGACCTCACTTACATTGATATAATAAATTCAGTTCGCGGCTTCTAGTCTTCCAGACCGGCAAGTCTGCATTTAGAGTCCCACGAACTATCTAAAACATACTTTTGTGGAATATCAATAACAAAGTATAGCGAGATATATTATGAAAAAAAATATGACACTGGAAGAAATCCGCTGCCAAATCGACAGTATCGATACAGAAATCCGTGATCTCATTATGAAACGGCTAGACTGCAGTCGGAATGTTGCCTTGGCCAAACAGGCTTCCGGAAACTTGGTAATTTATCGGGCAGACCGCGAAGCAGAGATTCTCGAAAGACTCAGTCAGGGTGTGCCAGAAGACAGGAAAGCTGAATATCTTGCGGTCGTTAAAAAAATCATGGAGACAAGTCGTATGTACCAGTACGGTCTTCTCTATGACTGGAACGATGAACTATTCTCGGATTGTTTCGGAGAGATTGACATTTCTGCCGAAGCCTCCCATGTCCGTTTCACTCTCACCAGACCAAATCAGCCAAACTCGATGGCCCAGATTCTCTCAATGATAGGCGACTACGGGTGCAATACGGAGCTCATGGAACTTGTCGGAGAGGATAAAGAAATGAGTACGGTCTCATTCACATTGACTATCCAAGGAGATCTGAATGAAGTGAAAATGAAAAAGCTCATGTATCAACTCTCGATGGAAAGCCGCGACTTCGCTATAGAGCAAGTTTGGTGAGCTTGTCTGAGTAGTACCGAATTACAAAGTTCGGGTGATACGCACATCCCAGAAGATACACAGGTCAGCACTCAAGCGCTGCTCAAATTGCGCTATCCGATTTGCACTCATTACTATCAATCGAGTTGCCGTATCCGATTGACACTCATTGCTGCTGATTGAATTGGTAAATCCGATTAGCGCTCGTAATGTATGAAGAAATCCTATATCTGCAAAAGCACAAGCCGGTAAAAATCAAATAAATACTATATAAAGAGGTTTTAGATATGTATGAAAAAGGCATGAAGACAGTAAGTGACTCGCAGGTCGAAACAATTCATCAGCTCCGTTACATCGACATCAACGGACAGGGCAGACTCTTTGGCGGTCGGCTGCTTGCATGGATTGATGAAACGGCAGCTCTTGCAGCAGAGCGTCACGCCGGTATGAACGTAACCACCGCCTCCATCTCCCACCTGGATTTCAAGGAGGGGGCTTATCTGAATGATACGATCGTGTTGGTCGCCAGAGTGACTTATGTCGGCAGGACTTCCATCGAGGTCCGATGTGACACGTATCTTGAAGATCTTGAGACAGGCATGCGTCATTCAATTAACCGCGCATTTCTGACAGAGGTCTGTGTTGACAAGGAAGGTCATCCGACTCCGGTACCCTATGGGCTCAAGATTGAATCTGTCGCGGAGCAAGCCCGCTATGAGGGGGCTCTTAATAGAATTAAGATGAGGAAGCTGGCGAATCAGGAAGGTTTCTGAAGCTTCGAAGACTCAAAGCGCTTCTGTTAAGGTTTATCAACTAACGCTAAAATGAATCCCGTTCTCAATCTTTCAAGTGATTATCACTCTGTAGAACAGCACAATTTATTAGGCACAGCAGAGGATCTTGCCTAAGAAGTGCAGCAGAGTATCACGTCCATAGGAGATGACAGACCACACGGGGATAGATGTTCATAGCAGAAAACCATAAACATGGCAATAAAAAGCGTAACTAGAATACTCATAATTTCGAAAGGACACCACGATGGGCAAAATTCTTTTCATCGATGTTGACGGAACTCTCGTAGACTATCAAACAAATCTTCCCGAATCCGCCATAACCGCAATCCGCAGGGCGCGTGAGCGCGGTCATCGGGTCTACATATGCACCGGCCGCAGCAAAGCGGAAGTCTACTCGAACATTTGGGACATCGGTCTCGACGGCATGATTGGCGGAAATGGCAGCTATGTTGAAGATCACGGCACCGTCGTCATGCACCAGCTGATTACGCCCGACCAGGCAAGACACATAGTCGACTGGCTCCACTCACGCGGGCTCGAGTTCTATCTTGAAAGCAACAGCGGGCTCTATGCGAGTGAGCACTTTGAGGAGGGCGGACTCAAAGTGATTCAGGAATACAGCGCAAGAAAAGGTCGTCCCTCTGACATCACCATCAGGGATGCGTTCCCTGACATGATTTTCGGGGCGGACCTCTACCGCGATGACCTGAACAAAGTGAGCTATGTCCTCGGCAGCTATCAGGATTTCCTTGACGCACAGGTCGAATTCCCTGACCTCGAAAACAACACCTGGGGCGGGGCCGGTGAGACGGCTCTGTTCGGGGACCTCGGTGTTAAAAACATCACTAAATCCCACGCAGTCCATGAGCTCCTGTCCTATCTCGGGGCAGACATCTCCGACACAATCGCTTTCGGTGACGCGAAAATCGACATTCCGATGCTCGAGTGCTGCGCAATTGGCGTAGCTATGGGGAACGGCGGCGAAGAAATCAAAGCTATGGCTGACTACATCACAGACGACGTAGATAAGGACGGTCTCTATAAAGCCTTCGAACACTTTAATTTGATATGATTTTATAAGGCAGCTGATATCCTGTTTCTGGGCATATCAGCTGCCTTTGTCACGAGTCCCATGAAACCCACCAAGCACAAAAGCAGCAAACTTGCCTCAAAAGCAAGAATTTGCTGCCTTCGACACCCAGAGACAGAAAACTACCGCTCCGTGTCACTGACACGGAGCGGTAATCATTCAAGTTCCAAATCAGAAGGCAGCCATCAACATTTCCATCGAAGCCTCCACCCGCCTCAGTCATAATTCCTGAGCACACGCCCCATGAACTCTTTATACTCCTCCCGGACCGGCTCCGGTCCCTCGATATACATCTTATCGCCAATCCCGGTCACCCAGCCGAAAAACTGCGAGCTGACCGTCACCACGACGTGGGCCGCGAACCGCCCGTCTTTCCGTGGAACAATCATGACATCCTTGCCGAACCGGTCGATCACGACGCCGATCAGGCTGTTGTCGCAGTTCAGCGTAACATCGGTGTCCTGTCCGCCGTACATGCCGAATGTCTTTTTTGCAAATACAGCCAGATCGAAGCCATCGACCTTCTCCCTTCCAAGCCGCGCCTCCTCAAGAATCCGGATATCCTGCATCTTATCGACGCGGTAGTGCTTTATCTTATCCGTACTCTCCTCGTAAGCCACAAGATAATAATTCTCATCATCCCAGGTGAGACTCCAGGGCGAGACAATGTAGTCTGCCCCGTTCTTGCGCCTGACAAGCTTCTTGCTGACCGACCATTCACAGTACTTGAAACTGATCTGGCGGTTCATGTAGATGGCCGTGTGAATCGAGTCGACATTGGCATAGACCGTCTCGTTATCTGTCTTTGCCCGGTTATAAATATAGACTTGTCGCTGCAGCTGCCGCGCGTTCTCGTGACTTGTCATCTTCTCCAGCTTCTTAATTAGCTCATCCGATTTCTTTGTGGTGATGAACTTCGCGGACTGGACCGCGTCAACAAGCAGCTTGAGCTCCGGAAGCTCGAACTCGCGCTCAGCCACGTAGTAGCCTGAATTGCTGCCCTTCACCTGCTCGATCTTTAGCCCGAAGCTGCGCAGCTTCTCCACATCAGTGTAGACCGTTTTTCTGTTGCACGTGATGTGGTAAAGGTGATCCATGCGGGATGCCAGATCAGTGGCGCTTAGAACGTGCTCTTTGTCCGTCTCATCAAGCAAAATCTGCATGAGATATAATATCTTCAACTTCTCGTCAGCCATAATATCTCCCACCGACACCCAAAAGTGTCTTCTCCAATCAGCCTTATCATTATCGGCGGTCAAAAGCGCCCGCTCAAACAGCGTCGCCTCACAGCAGCTCAACGCCCTTCTGCCGGCACTCTTCCGCGAACTTTTCCGATATCTTATCGTCAGAAATCACGCAGTCGACCTGATCAAGCGTACAGGTCGTAAACGAACTCTTTTTGCCGACTTTCGAGGAGTCGAGCAGGATGACATTTCGTTCACTTCTCCCGATGACCTGCTGCTTTATATGATTGTCCTCCGCAGATCCGCATGCAAATCCTATATCCGACCGATATGTCGTCGCCCCTATAAAAGCAATATCAAAGTTCACACTCGAAATTGTCTTAGCAGCTCCAAATCCGGCAATACTCAGAGAATTTCGATTCATCACGCCTCCGGTGAGCACGATCTTGGCCTGCGTCAGATGGATGAGTTCCGCGGCGCAGCTGATACTGTTCGTCATAATAAAGCACGGTATGTCCGGAATGACAGAGCACATCTGCGTCGTTGTGCTTCCCGAATCAATAAAAATTGTCATATTGGGGCGAATGAGTTTGGCCGCCTTTTGCGCAATCATCCTCTTTTCATCGACGTTGCGGATGGAGCGGGTGCCGAGGAGGTCATCATTTGCAAGAAGTGTCTCCACCGACTTTGCCCCACCATGGATGCGCACGATGCGCTTTTTTTCATCAAGCACGCGGAGATCTGTTCGGATCGTCATGTCCGACACCTGCGGGAAAGCTTCCTTTATTTCGGCAAATGTAACATTCTTTCTCTCATTTACAAGCGCGCAGATTGCCTCTCTGCGATTCTCCATAGTATCCATAGTTGTCTCTCTTTCTGCCAGTCACCTGAGCCCGGCACAGTAATCAGGTCTTCTTCAGCTGCCAAATTGTTGTTCCGAATTCCGGATTCTCTACACCGCTGCCTCGAAATCATTCTAGCATGTTCTCTGGACGCTTTGACTGTTGTTTCAAAACTTAATTTCATCATACTGAAAGACTATACGGATGTCAAGGCAACTATTATTTTCCACTAACCACGTCTCTTTGTTTGCTCAGGAGATAAAAGGTCGATTTCAATCCGGCATAGGCCGACACACTTCTGCCTTACCGATACTCGCTTTTATTTCGACAATACACGTTTTCATTTTTTTATAAATCATATTTGTAGACATCTTTGCCGCCAATGTTTAAAATTAGTATATACCTTATAAGGAGGGCTCATCATGAAGCATATGACCAAACTGCAGATTCTGCTCATCACCGCACCCCTTTTGTTCGCTCTCTTATCCTTCTTTGTGCTGGCAAAGACCACTTCAAGTGTTGATTTCCACAAGGCAAATATAGAATCTCTGGAAAACAAAAAAGACAAAGTCATGGAGCTCACAGCGGCTTCGGCAGCCGCATCCGCAGCCATCACGCTCATCCCCGGCGACGTTGCCACCCCGATTGCGACAGAACTCGCGGATCTCAGTTCGAAATTTATAATCGTCATATGCGCAATTTATGTAGAGAAATATTTGCTTACAATAACGGGCTATGTGACATTTGCAATACTGATACCGATCGCCTGCATCATTTTCTCGATCGGAGCCCTGCTGATGCGGCCACCCCTGTTCCGCACCTCCCTGCGGATCGGCCTTCTGGGACTTGCTTTCTTCATGGTGATTCCCGCAAGCCTTGGGGTCTCGAGCATGATTGAAAACACATATCATGAGTCCATCGAGGCCACGATAAAAAACGCGACACAGACCGCTGAGGAAATCGAAGCAGAGACGGAATCGATAGCCGAAAGCGTGCCGGCCGAGACCGAGTCAGAGCCCGAAAAGCCGTCGGGAATCGCCGATACGATCGGCGGCTGGCTAAACTCCGTCACTGAGAGCGGCAGAGAGCTGACAGAGAACCTTACAAACTCCGTCAACCACTCCACAGAATCTTTCCGGCAGCTCTTTAATAACATGCTTGAGGCATTTGCGGTCATGCTGGTCACTTCCTGCGTGATCCCGATTCTCGTGCTGCTCCTCTTTGTCTGGATGGTCAAGTTGATTATTGGCTCCGGCAACGGACCTCTGCCGCCGCTTCCGAAACCATAATCAGCATAAGGCTGCGCAATACTGCACTAAAACAATGCCGGACATACTCAGGTACTTGAATATTCCCAAAGATTAAGCTCTGTCAAACCACGCACCATAATGCAGAAAGAATACACGCAATGAACAAAAAACTCAAAAATCTTCTTGTCTTCCTTCTCTCATTCATCATGATTGTATCAACCCCGATGTCCCTGCTTGCGCAGGACTCGGCAGACCGGGCAGCCTCTGGATCGAGGGTCCGGGTGACTGCGCCGGGCAGCTCGGCCTCTGAACAGAATGTTCAGGTGACTGCACCAGGCAGTGACACTGCATATGAACCGGGAGAAAACACCCCGATTTCAGCCGATGATCCCTTGATTTCTGAATGGGACGCCCCGATTTCAGCCGAGGACGCCGCCACTCCCGAAGAGATCGTGGGACGCTCTGATGAACATACGCACGGTAAAGGTCTGATAAAACCGTACGTGGTCATTGTGCCGCCAAGCAGCGATGACATTCTTTATGAGGACTCTGCCGAAGAACCGTTGGTCGGCAGTTCTGAGATTGCTGCAACGCTGGATGAATTTGCCGAATTATACGGCAGGGCATCTAACGAAGCTGCTGCCGGGGGGGACACTGATTTCAGTGTTAAATACCAGGCTTCATATGATGACGACGTTAGCACCGTATTTTCTGAGCAGCTATTTCCTTTGGCAAAACCGAATATCTTCCCTCACAACGGCAATCCGACCGAAGGCGATTACGCGCTATGGCATTATGCGGGAGCCGGATATTCGGCTTCCGGGTATTACACAGACAGCGCACTCATTGTTACATTTGACACCTCTGTTGAGTACTACACAACAAAAGTTCAGGAAGCCGAGCTTACAACAAAACTGAATCAGGTTATGGAATCGCTCGACCTTGACACAAAGAGCGAATATGAAAAAGTAAAGGCAATCTATGACTATATCACAAGCCATGTCAAATATGACTGGGATAACCTGAATGACTCATCATATTTGCTCAAGCACACAGCCTACGCCGCCCTCATAAACGGAACATCTGTCTGCCAGGGCTATGCGACATTATTCTACAGGATGTGTCTTACGGCAGGACTTGATGCAAGAGTCATCACGGGAAGCGATACGCCGGGGTACAGTGACCATGCCTGGAATATCGTCCGCATTGGTAATCTCTACTATAACATCGATGTGACATGGGACGAGGAAGAGGACCCGGAAAACTATAACTACTTCCTCAGGGGACAGGATACATTCAAGAATCATTACCGGGACGATGAGTATAACACCGCAGCGTTCCACGCAGAATATCCGATGTCCGCAACAGATTATGACCCCACGGCAGTGACGCCGACACCGACCAATACCCCGACACCGACACCGACCAAAAAGCCGACTAACACTCCGACGCCGACACCGACCAAAAAGCCGACCAATACTCCGACGCCGACGCCAACCAAAAAGCCGACCAACACGCCGACACCGACGCCCAAGGTCACCGTCTCACCGACGCCGACTTATAAGCCGACTGCTACGCCAACCGCGAAACCAAAACCGACAAGCACTCCGGCACCAAAGCCGACCGCAACACCAAAGCCGATAGCAACGCCAAAGCCGACCCGAAAGCTCTTTGACGACGTAAAAAATCCAAGCCACCCGTATTACAAGGCAATATACTGGGCGGTCGATGAGGGAATAACAAAGGGCTACACAGGCACGAATCTGTTCGGCATCGATGATCCCTGCACACGCAGTCAGGCTATGATGTTCCTCTGGAGAATAGCCGGAAAGCCCGCCCCGAAGACGCAGGCTAAGAGCCCATTCTCAGACATAAAACCCTCTCATCCGCATTACAAAGCGGTTCTTTGGGCTTACCAGAAGGGCATCGCCAAGGGCTTCAGCAATGGCACTTATGGAGTAGACGTACCCTGCACCCGCGGCCAGATCATGACGTTCATCTGGCG
>ODAI014438712.1_pt1 | contig 11091 bp, 4 predicted proteins | sample 1539321 | NCBI WGS metagenome assembly ODAI01 (sample SAMN02144231, study PRJEB22623) | gut metagenome | biome: sheep rumen | host: Ovis aries | place: New Zealand | reverse complement strand
CTCCACTATAAAGATGGCATGCGTAAGTACCGTTAATAACTGTTCCTGAAGAATTAATTTTCAGGAATTTGTCAACATCCTTCTTAAGATTTGCACCATTTGCATAATTTTGAAGTGTTGAAGGTACAAATGTCCCGACCGGTAAGCAGTTGTAAAGAAAACTGTCACCATCGTATTTTGATATTAAGTCGTAGGATAACTCACCATTTGCTCCCTTTGCTTTAAGTGTTGGGCTATATCCGCCGATGTAACTGTTCAGTAAAAGGTTTCCCATATCAGGCAACTTATTAAGACCTTGAAGGAACGCCTTTGTCGGCTTCATATTCAACATCTGGAATGCACGTTCAACGTTTCCTACCTCAAGCTCCGCAATTAGCTTTGCCTTCTTCGTAAAGTTTGCAACACTTGAAGTTGATGTATCATTACTTTCCCCAGGAGAATTGGCAACATAACTACCACCAAGCATACTATAAAAACACCTGTACATGAAAATATCCATAACAAGGCGGGCAATCTTTTCGTCTTGAAGATTCTTTTCGTTCAACACGTCAAGATAAGGATTGCCCTTTCCTCTCACTATATCATAATAGTTTATAGGAACAAGGTCTCCTTCTCTATCTATAACATTATCTTTCGGTGTTACCGGTTCAAAACTTCTTCTGTTAAGTGAAGTCGCATCTATTATTGCCTCAACAAGTTTTACTTCGTCAAGTTTGTCTCCGCCTTCAAGCTCACCTGGCCACATCATGACCATTTTCTTGTCCTCGGAATTTTTTACAGTCTCTTCCTTGTAAAACATCGTAAACGGAGGAAGTTTTCCGCCATTGCTTGATTCGCTTTTTAATGCATTATCGTTAACATCAACCTCAATCTTGGAGCCACCACCGCAGAGTTTTGTGTATTTTCTTGAATCATCGGTACTTGACTGTATGCTCTGTCTTATTCTATCAAGGGTGTTATAAAAACAAGACATGAACGTATCAATATGTGCAAACACCATATTGTACATATTTTTAATCGTCGGGTCAAATCCTATTGATTTAGTAATTTTTTGGTCACGCTCTTTATCAAGCTCTACTGTGAGGGCATCAAGTTCTTTCTTTAACTTGTTATTCTGTTCAACAATGTCTGCCTTGTAGTTCAGATTATTGAAGAAAAATGCTCTTATCGTCCACTCTTTCTGGGCCATGCTTTTATGCATTGGAGAATTGGCATCATTGTTTTTGAATCTTTTCAGAAGTTCTTCAACCAATGGCGTAAATTCTGATTGGCCTCTCTTCCCAAACGAAGATTTACTTGCATCAAATACTAATACCGGTTTTTCTTTATCCGTGTCATCTTTATGAAAAGCAAGAACCGCCATGTGTTTTTCAAGCATTGTTTTAATTTCTTCGTCGGTATAAACGGAACTTATTGTTGCCGCACTTTGTCCTTCAGCTTGTGTCTGTTTCTTGCTTTTGCGTATATTTTCTGCGTCGGAATAAAAATCATTGAATATGTCTTTCGTCATTAAAACCTCTGATTTATAATATTCAGACGTACCAGCTGAAATATTATAATCGTTAAGATTTGTTGCAAAAGTCAAAAAGTTTTCAAAAATCTTCCTATTGTTCTCAGCCGAATCAGCAACCGGCAAATAGTAAAAACCCTCTCTCTTGTTATCCTCCTCCGACGACGTCCATGACCACCATGAGTAGTTTCTTGATGTCATCGGATAATGAAAAATAACCTTCTGGTCAAGCTCGTTTGTTAATTTTCCAAGCTCAATCTTACGTTTTCCTTTCGGTGTAATGGCTAATTCCTTATCTGCTTTTTCCCCAGCGTTTTGTACTTCAAACCTTAACTCCGGGAACGTATACATCGTTTTTGCTGGCTTATCCTTTTCGTCAATGTAACAAAAATCACCGGTTGACCTTTTCTCGTCCCACGTATCAGCTCCGTAAAGTTGTATGTACGGCGCAAGATAAATGAACGGGAAAGGTAGGTCACCATATAAACCATACATATAGCCAATGAAGCTTGCATTTACTTCAAAGTTTCCGGTTGATGAATTGAAAGACACGTTGCATTTTAGAACGCTAAGGTCATATGTAACTTCCTTTCCATAAAAACCCTTTACACTAAGTTTAAACAACGGGTAAGGGAAACTGAAAAACGCCTTGAAAAAATCAGAGTTACTTGCCGCTTTGTTCTTTCCTTGTACCGGATTTGGGTTTCCGTTGTTATAATATTCATATTCGGCTGGCTGCATAAGCGACGCGCCCCTGACATCAATAAACTTCATGTCAACGGTAGGATAATACCAACTGTCGTATTTAATGGAGATAGACTCAATACCAAGGCATTCCTTTGTGTTTGTCTCCGGGTTGTTCATGCTTATGTCGGTGAAGTTTGTTGTAAGATAACCCTGACCGCCTACGGAAGTTCCATCCATAAATGATATTGTACCATTATCAGAAGAAAATTCCAGGAAGTCATTCGCTAAATCGCCACCCTCTCCAGTCATACCACAAGCATACCGGTCTCCGTTTATGACACGAAGATTTACAGAAAAGGAATAATCCTCATAAGGCTGAGGAATCCCATTCTGTACTTTATTTCCTATGCTGTTTATGAAAAGGCTGTTCGGTTCAATATATTCAACCCTTCCTGATTTTTTAACGTCGTTTTCAGCTGGCATTTAATTTTTATTTATAAAGTCTCTTATATTCTTCAATGGAGGCTCTATAGTCCTGAATTGACTGGCTTAGCGGGTAAGGTATCCTTAACTTCGCACCATCCGGTATTTCAAATTCTATGGAACCATACTGCGGGTTAGCTTGCATAATGAGCCACCCATAGTTACTATCATTATAATATTGATAGGAAAGAATATCAAGCCTTGTCTCCCCCTTGGCATAAACTTCAAAAAAGTCTGTATCTTTTGGGGGAATTGCGCCAAACGGAACGATTGAAATTGAACCGTCCTGTCTAAACTGTGAGTATCTGTCGTATGAAGCCATAAATTTAAATATTATCGTTTATTTGTGTCGGTTCCCGCATCGGGTTTCCTTGTCCAGAACCTACGTGCTTCAATTATATTTGCGTCCTCATCTTTGTTGAGAAGCACCGGCGACCAAGTCATAGCTTCGTCATTTTCCGGGGTTACATAAGACTCCCTATAATCAGAACGTCTGTCGTAAATTGAAGTATTTGCATAATAGTTGAACGATGCGGCATTCTGAAGTCTTGCGATGGGGCCTGAGATGTCGCTTCCGCCAAGGAATGTGAAAGTAATGTTTACGTTTGCCATCATAGGCTGTAAACCAACGCCTTCCGGGTTAAGGTCCCACTGGATTCCATTGTTATCATATTCAATGTTTATACTCTGTATGCATATCTTCGTATTGAAGAAGTCACCTATTCTCAGCACACAGAATGGAGCTCTACCAAATGATAAGTTACCGGCTCCATATGCGCTTCCCATACCCATGTCGGCAGCAGAAATCGTCGGGCCTTGCCTCGTACATTGCTGTAAGAAGGTCAATCTTGCATTAAATCCTTCTGGTGTAATTGAATGGAATGCCGGGTCAAAGTAATCAACCTTGTCCGAGATGTACCTCTTGACCATGTCGTCATTTTCGTTTATCTGTTTGAAATACGTGTACTCGTTATCATAAGTATCGTTTTCGTAATCGTCAGACTTGCTTGTATCATACCACTCCTTAAATCTTGTCTCTTCACTCCTTCCAGTTACAACCCTCTTCTCTATGTCAGAAACTTCCTTGTATTGTTGAATCTCGGTTATTTCTTTCTCGGCAGGTATAATCCTAAACGTTACAACCGCAGCACGAGCAGCCTTTGGTCTGAATCCAGACTCGTCGCCGCCGTTCGTGCCTTGAACTTCCCCGTTTCCGTTGTGCGTTATGGTATCCCTTCCATTAAAGTCAAAGCAAGGAAGTGTTCTAATCCAGCCCTCTATCACGGCAGCTCTGTTTTCAGCAAGAATATCATTTGACCTTGTTTCGTTCCTTACCTCTATATCACCGCCTTCACCGGTAACGTCAACATCAGCAAGCTTAAAGGTTTTGTCCTTTGAACTATAGCCGTGTGAAGAGGCAAAACCCTGCACCTCAATTTCATATCTTGTTTTATTGTCAGTTGCGGCATTAAACTTTGATATGACATCGTTTAGATGTTTGTAAAAGTTATATGCTGGGATGAAGTATTTTTCCTCTGCGGAAGACAGATTAACTGTGCTTTTTGCTATATTCAATTTATCTTGCCACGTATTTGCGGTCAGGCTTGTGTTACCGCTGTTAAGATAATCAACAATCTTGTCCTGCTCCGGAATATCGTCACCCCAATAAGTTCCATAAAAACCTGCATTCAAACCATAGTCTACAAGGTCCTTATAACCTCCTGTGGTTCGTAAAATCTCATTATGAACCCTGGAATCAACCGGATAATACCAATATCTCGTTGAAGCACTGTACTTACCTGGTGCGGAATCATAGTATTTACCATTATATGTCATACCACTATGCTCGGTATCGCCTGTTGCATTTCCGTGTCGCTCATATCCCTTGTTTGAAGTTCCGCGCCTATCGCCCTTTTCAAACATTTCATCTAAACCAAGCGCATAGTCGTTTAAGTGGTCTTGCCTATCTCTTGGCAATTTATCCTTAAGGGTTCCTTGGTTATTTGCCTTTGAAACCTTCTGGCCCATGAAATCTGCTGCAGAATAGTTGTTCGGGTAGTAGAATATACTATAAAAAGTCATTGCGGCGCCTTCCTTCCAGTTCTCCTCTTTCTTCACTGAATCAGGAACCTTTTTTGGGCCGTGGTCAACAGAAACTTCCTTTTGCGTATCTGTTATACCATTCATTGTTACACTTGTAAAAGGTACATCATACTCTTCTCTTGGATTGAATTCAAGAGCGTCACAACCAGCAGAATAACGAAGAATTACCTCGTCTTTGCTTAATGGGGATGTCTTATTTGCCGTCTTTCCCGTTTTTCCACCCCTTGTCCATTCATTTATAATTGATGGGTGGTCAACAAGTATTGTGAATGAAAGCGTCCCGGTTCTTTCTGAATTTACATAGGAATAAACTTTTTCGCCCCTTCCTATAAAATCATTAGCGTTCCAATCGGCATGCGTCTGCTCAGAGAATTTAAGATTATATGGAGGGAACCACATAATACGTCCGCCATTTGGCCCCCTTTGTTCTGGTGTAAGCGTCATACCATATCCGTGAGCAATACCGTGTTTTTCTACACGATGCAATGTAGTTGTAGCTGTTAATCCGTTTTTAACCTTATCATAGGTAATTGACTTCTCTTTTTGGTCTGTATAAACAACTTCTCCGTTTTCATCTCTATCTTTACGAATCAACGTACTATCCGGAATAATGTCTTTCCAAGCAAGGTTTTCAATAGAAAACATACATCTCTTGATGGAATCTTCCTCCATCTTGCTTCTGTCGTTTACATAGTACGGGGTAAAGATTGGCCTTCCGTTTTCCGGGTCAAGTGATGTGAAATTCTTAAGACGTTCATAGCCTTTGTTTGGACGCATTAACTGGTCGCCATTGTGTAATGTGTAATGCTCAATCCCGGCATTCATTGAATCATCTGCCCACTTTCCTCTAATCAGATGTTTGTATTTTGAATACTGGTAGTGGGTTGTCCATACACGGCAATAAGGATTAGGATAGCCATTTTCATATGTAAGATTGAGTTTCCTAAGGTTTCTACCTCTTGACAAACCATAAATGTGGTCCGTTGCTGTATTTAGGAAATCGGGTCTACCCTCATCATTCAAATTTAAGGTTGCAAACCTATTTGCTAAGGACTTGATTTTTCCTTCGTAGAACATTTTGTTCGTTTTTCCAAGAAGTCCCTTGATTTCATTATCCGGTGAAATTGTGTCGACATCCAGAAAATATGCATAATCGGATTGTGGAACAGCGTCACGGTCAAAAACCATAACCCTATTCCTTGGTTCAAACTCATAATTCTCAACATAGAGCCCATGTTCAGCAACGCCATTAAGAAGATTCAAATAATAATGTGAACCCATATAGTCCCACATATCCAACAAAGAGCCGCGATACGGTTCCCTATTCGGGGTAAATGCCTCAAATTTTTCTTTGAATCCCTGAACACTTCCGTTCATGGTTCTTCTTACGAAGTTATTTTCAAGTCCTTTTAGGACATACGGCTCTGACGGGTTATATCTCTTTGGTCCTAAATTGAAATCCTCAATATCTTGGTTATCAAAAGGGTAGTTAATGTCTCCGAATACAGAATAGGTTGTCTTAAGATAAATTTCATCATTTGAAGCGTCCCCGCTTCTTTCTATTGCAGCATTTTCAAGGTGAGTATATCCGAAAAGGTCTCGGCCAATAGTATCATCAAGGAAGCGAAGATGATTTTCTTCACTTTCATAAACATCATAATATTCACCAATCGCAGGTGAGCCCTGTAACCCAAAATTGTAAGAGCCATTTGCGCCAGGACCCTCATATCTTCTCATATAAGGGTTTCCAAGAAGGTTTGCCGTTCTTGCTGGTGTGCTCTTTGGCCCAACACCACCACTTGTGCTACTTACGGTTCTACCTATCTGTCTTGACGTAACTTTCCTTACCTCCCTGGACCCGATTCTTTGGTCAAGGGAAGCTCTCGTTTCGTCATCACCATTTGACAACTTCATAAGTGTTGAGTTAAGGCCGAGAAGATTTCCTCCCATTGTTCTTAATTCTGACCTTATTGCATGCCCCGTTGCGAACATGTCAAAACTACTTATACCTGGTTTTCCGGTTCTCATATTATTTTCGTTTTAAATTATGGATTCTGAATCATTCCGTTTGCGTACATTTTTGCCAATGACTCAGAGATTGCCTTTGCTACTTCTCTTGTAAAGTTTGAATTATTTTCAAGTAGTTTCATTATATCTGCTGTCCCTATCTTTCCTTTATCACCACTTATGTCCATCGTTAATGTGCCGGACAGGTTTAAATTATAGTTAAAAGTTTGCCCTTGCTGACCACCTGGTTGCGTTTGGTTATTAGTTTGTGTTCCATGACTAGTTGGTGCAACCTGTGCTTGTGGTAAACTTTGCTGGTTTTCTGAAAACTTTACTCCATTTTCCCCCGTTGGACGTATCGGAGCAACGTTTTTCATTAGCTCTTTAAGAAATTGTTCAAATGGCATTGTCTCGGTTTCATTTCCGGCATATGCTGCTGTTGCTAGCGCTACTTCACTTTGTGCCGCAGGCCCTATTGTTGGATTACTACCATTTGAGACTGAGTAACTTGCTTGTGTCCTTAAGTCGGATTCTGCTGTTGGCCTAGCCGCAAGTGGTGTTTCTCTTCCTTCTTGTCCGGTATGCGTCTTGTCGTTTTTGGCTGGTGTGAGACTTATTCCAGCCGCATCTGTTGTATAACCGTTAACTTTTGAAACGACTTTATTAGCCCACTCTGAGATAGAGCCAACAAAAGAAGATACCGCATTCGCCAAATCAGAATCACCAAATAATTTTTTAAACTCTTCTTCAACAACACCTTTTGCTTCCTCCGGCGTGTTTGAATTGAGTACTGCATCAAATGACTTTGTTCCTCCGATTACTAACTTGCCTTCCATGGCCTTTGAGAAATTAGAAATACTCTCTCTGAACAAATCAATTTTTCTAGCGGCATCTAATACCTTGGGGTTAAACTCTTCGTTAATCATTTTAGATGCAATCTCATATGCCGAAAGTCCGCTAACAGCACCAGGAATTATCTTATTCCTTGCTGCTTCGTTTTCTGCTTGTGACCTGAAACCAGCAACTTTTTCTTCAATAGTCATAACTGACTTAGCTATGACTTTAATGTCTTCACTTTCACTTCTGGTTTCCTCTATGAGTTGGTCCTGGAGTTCCGGCATGCTTGCTATTTCAGAAAGTGTCCTAAATTCACCGCCAATTGTTGCACCGGCTACACCAGTTTCACTGTCTATTTCGGCAACATTTGGAAGTAATTTAAGGACGTCATCTCGTATTCCGCCAATTCCATTCGCATCTATTTGCCTTTTAATTTCAGTTTGTCTTGCCTGTGCATATGCCTGGTCAATGAAATTATTCGGGTCAACACCCATGGACTGCGCAGCTCTTTTCATTAACTGCCTGGTCACCGGGTCCATTTCAATCTGATGCGTAACAGAATTGTACGTTGCCGCCCCTTGTGTCATCTGGTTGAAACGGTCCTGAAGACCATTCATATCTGTCAAGCTTTCATTAAGCATCGCAAGCGGATTTGATAGCGCTGCAAAGGAGCCACCTAGAACCTGAAGATTTGCGGCTGTTTCTACCGCACCGGTTACTGTTCCAACTTTATCTGCAAATGACGCTATTTGTTTCATGTCTTGGCGTATTTCTGTGGCCTTCCTTGCCATTTCTTTGAGGCCGTTAACGCCGTTTCTGAAATTATACATTTGAGCCATCTGCAAGTTTGAGGTAAAGTTTTCAGTATATTTTTGCAAATTTATACCATATTCACCAGCTTCTTTGTATAATTTTCCAGTCGCCTTTGCTGCGGACTTCATTGATATACCTAATTTGTCAAAACCAGCAACGATATTTCCAACGTTTTCTTCCCCAAAGACTTTAGAAGCCGCAATAAGATTTTCAATATCAGAATCGAAATTTGGATTTACCACTTCGCCATTAACATTTCTTTCTACTGTACCAACTTGGTCAATTGCAACATTTCTGCCAAGCTTTGACATCATCGTTTCCTGTAATCTTATCATTTCAGGGGTTGATATGTTATAAGACATTGACAGCTGCATCTTCCTGTTCTGTTCAATAGTCCTGGTAGCTGTGCTCATAATACTTTTACTTGACAAACCTATCGATTTGGCAAGTTCGGCGGCAGCTTTTTGTACCTGTGTAAACGGTTGAACGGTTGCAGCTATAGATTCAGCCATACCGACGACAGTCCCAAGAGCAACTCCGAGGTTTGTTACCGGTTGTTTTAACTTGTTTAAAGATTCTTCAAGTTCTTTTATCTTATCTTTTGTTTTATCTAGTATTCCGTCAACCATGAAAAATGCGATTTCTTAGTATAAATATCTTCTGTCTATTTTCTTAAACCCAAAAAGGGAGGCAATATTTACCTCCCTTTCATATTTTTAATATTCTCTTGTTCAAGCCTTGCAAATTCATTAATAGCCTCCCCGTCGTAGGTCCTATTGCCACTCTTTCGTTCATAAGAAGCCTTTAATCCTTGCTGTTCTTCGTTATGTTTTTGTATGTAATATCTTCGGTCTTGAATCGGCAGTCTCATTACAGTTTCCATTGGTAGTTTCATGTAATGTGTGCATCCCCAGATTTCGTCCTTCAAAACTCTTTCATAACTACTCGGTATCAGTGAGAAATATAAATTGGTCAAATTGTAGAAACACAGTCATGGAGCCACCTCCGAGACTCTCAGGCTTCTGTATTTCAAAATTATAATCAACACCAGGTGTATTTTTGACTATGTACTTTCTTAGTGAACTTGCGTCTTTAATTGGCATATTGATGATATAATTATGAATAAAATTTCTGTCTGTGTTTCCGTTGATGGAGACTACTTGCATCTCGAGTTCGTTTGTTGTCCTGTGTGAGAAATGAACGCCATCATCTTCAAATTTTTCGGACCACTCCTTTAATTTTGTAATTGCGTGTGTTATTTCTTTTCTTTCCGCCATAGTTAGCGTTTCATCTTCGCCAAGATAATACTGTAGTTTATCATTGTATTTTTCTATCTCGGCCTTTCTTAAACTTGAAATCTCAAGCTCATCAAGTTTTGTTAGGTTGATATAATCCCTATGCGTTAGAAACTTAAACTTTACCTTGTCTTTTGAAATCGGGAGTTCGTAATCAAAATAGCCATTTTCATCACCAACTAACGTAAAATCTTTATATTTAATTTTAGATAGGTCTATTTGTGTGTCAAAGGTTTGCTTCGTATCCGGGTCTGTTGTCGTTACGGAATACATGTTTCCATAAGCAGATGAACGGAGAAAAAGAATTATTGCATCCCTATCACCATCAAGAAGGTCGTCTGGGTCAATCTCAGGGTCGCGTACCTTTTCTTTAAGAATGATGTCAAGTACCATATTATCCCTATAAAGGTTTGGCGATACAATGATATTTTCATCCATCGCGGTTAAATAAGATACAGCAATCCTTCCTTGCTTATTTGAATAACATTCACCCTTAGAAGGAAGAGGAATGATATCATAAGAAGCCATTGGATTGGTTTCGTCTCTTTCTGGGATTAATTTACTTACGTTTTCAACCCTCGTTGTCCTGTTTGTTACTGGTTTTGAGTCGTCAGACTTCTCAACCTTCTTAACTTTTGGCATTTCTTTATCCTCAATTTCAGCAATTTGTTCTGTTACGGTTTTACCGGTGGCTGTCTTTTTCTTTACTACCGGCTTCGTTGACTTCTTTTCGCCGCGAAGTTCATCCATTGTACCTCCGAGGAATGTCCACTTGTCAATAATATCTTGCTGACCATTGCGAAGCATTTCAACCTTATCCTCAATCTGGTCTTCGGTATATTTCTTCGTATTATCTTCCTTCCTTGCGTTTTTCATTGACTCTATTGTCTCATTTATGGTCTTTTCCCACATGTCAAAAGAAGCCTTAAGCTGTTTTTTCTGTTTTTCAAGGTCCTTTATCTCAATACTTGCCATTTTAATGCCTTTTATTCTTTTCTCTTATTTTTTTCTGTTTTTCGGTGTATTTTCCGATTGATTCTTTCAAAATTTTCATCACCTTGTCGGGATTATCATGTATATCATGCTCCCAAATTCTTAGAATCGGAATTCCATGCGAGAGAGCCCATTCATCCTTCACTTTGTCAACCCACTGATTGTGTTTTTGCATCGTATTCTTTTCCTCGTAAGTAAGGCCGTATGAGTGGTAATAATCTCCGTCAACCTCTATGATTACATTTGCATCCGGACAAAAGAAATCGTAGAATCTTCCTATCTCCTTTGCTTCATACTGTCTAACATATTTAACACCAATCACATTGAGAAAATTCTCGGCGAAGTAATCTTCAAGTTTTGATG
>ODAI011278116.1_pt1 | contig 11091 bp, 8 predicted proteins | sample 1539321 | NCBI WGS metagenome assembly ODAI01 (sample SAMN02144231, study PRJEB22623) | gut metagenome | biome: sheep rumen | host: Ovis aries | place: New Zealand | reverse complement strand
TAACATTATGAAGAAAATGATTTTCGTGCTCCTTGCAGCACTCGTAACAATAAATATATGGGCTTCGGAAGTAACTCCTGCAAACCAACTGCCCACATACTATTCCAATTTAGAAAACCTGTCCGGTATCAATTTGGTCAATGCGGTAACTACCACAGCCCGCAAAAACTATAGCGGACGCACTTATGCTAACCTTTGGACGGACTTCTGCACAACGGATATATATCCTGCAGACTCAACGGACAAAGCCGGCAAACTGTGGGACCCCTATTCAAATGTCCTTTGGACCTGCGGTTCTAAACAATGTGGCAACTACTCTGACGTGGGGGATTGCTACAACCGCGAACACTCGTTACCTAAAAGCTGGTTCGGCGTAGGTAAAAACCCGGGGGTTGGTCCCGGTACAGACTTATACCATATGTACCCTACCGACGGATACGTTAATAACCAACGCAGTAACTATCCTTTTGGAGAATGCACAGGAGGCACTACCCTTTCTAATGGTTCTAACGTAGGGAGAGGACGACTTGGAACATCTACTTTGGAAGGATTTACAGGAGGTACCGTATTTGAGCCGAACGATGAGTTCAAAGGCGACTTCGCACGTACCTATTTCTACATGGTCTTGGCTTGGTGCAACTATAATAATCAAACCTATAGCTTCACTCAAGAGACTAACGGAGAACGAATGTTTAACGACGACTTTACCGCTTCAGGACACTTCGGATTAACAGACTACAGCGTGGCGCTACTTATGAAGTGGCATCGCTTAGACCCTGTTTCACGCAAAGAGACCGACCGTAATAACGCGGTACAATCTATTCAAGGTAACCGAAATCCTTTCATCGACTACCCGGAATTAGCAGAGTATATCTGGGGAGCACACGCCGGAGAGACATTCACCATCAATAGTGGAGACACACCAGGTGAGGTGTGTACAAAACTCGCTACTCCTAACGTGACCGCTACTGCAGGAGACGGACAAGTCACTCTCGCTTGGACTGCTGTTAACGGAGCTACAAACTACACCGTTACTATCAGTAAGGGCGAAGGCTTTACTACCGAGTGCCTGACCGAAGCGGTTATCAGTAACGTTACCACTAACGGCTCGAACTGCACATGCGTTATCTCAGGACTCACTAACGGCCTGACTTATACGACAACAGTTATCGCAGTAGCTGACGATAAGACCTGCGACAGCGATGCCGATAACGACAAAGTGACACCTAAAGAAGGAGCAGTTGTCCAGTACGCTAGCTACCAGGTTAAGCACTACCAACAGAATATAGAGGACGACCTCTATACGCTCTTCGAGACGGAGAACTTCAACGGTCTGGTTGGTACACAGGTTACTCCTGCCGTTAAGAACTATACCGGCTTCGTAGCTCCTGCAACGCAAACCAAAGCAATCACAGCTGACGGCAATATGGTTATCAACTATAACTACAACCGACAGACCTATCAGATCCGCTTCCTTAACGAGACTGTCGTACTACAAGACGAACAACTCAAGTATGGCGATACGCCGGTCTATAAGGGAGATACACCTACTAAGGCTGAAACAGAACAATATATCTACACCTTCGATTCTTGGGAACCGGAAGTTACTCTCGTAACCAAGTCCCAAGACTACGTAGCTTTCTTCATTGGCGAAGAGAAGCATTCCACCGCAATCAGCACTATCGTTGCCGACGAAAACGACATACGAAAAGTGATGATTAACGGACTGCTCTTTATCCAACGTGGAGAACATATCTACGACGTTACGGGTAGATTAGTAAAATAAACACCACAATGAGAAAACAACTATTATCGGTATTACTACTCTTCTGCGTAGGATTAACCTATGCCCAAACAACTTTCGAAGAGTACAAAAAACAGCAACGCGCTCAGTACAAACAGTACAAGTCTGAACAACAGGCTGCATTCGATGCGTTCCGAAAGAAATGCAACGAAGACTATGCCGAGTTTATGAAGCACGCGTGGGAAAAAATGGAACCGCAACCGGCAGTAGAACCGGTTAAGGAAAAAATCGTTCCTCCGGTAGTCTATCAGGAACCGGAGCCTCAACAACCGCCTAAACAGGAGGACAATAAACAGATTGCCCAAAACAAACCTGACGACAAAAAGGTGCAGCCTGAGAACAAACCGGATACACTGACTAAAGTGAACCCGCTGGATAAACTGCAGGCTGTGAACGAACAAATCAAATCCAAACCTATTGCTGTACAGCCGGTAGTGGTTGTTTTACCAAAACCCACTCCCGCTCCGGAACCTATCGTTCCTAATGTAGAACCGACTGAAGACCCGACTTCTACCGTTACCGTCAAATACTATGGAACGGTTATTAAGGTTAAGTTCCCGGAACCCGACAAGTTCAAACTCAAGAGCATGAGCGAGGATGCACTCTCGGCAGCATGGATGGAGTTGTCGGAAGACGCCTATAACGTTACACTCAAAGATGCCTTGGACGCGCGGAAGAAATATCAACTCTGCGACTGGGCATACGTGGACCTGCTGCAACAAGTGACCGAAAAACAATACGGTCAAACTAACGAGGCTGTCTTTATGCAAGACTACCTCCTTACACAGTCAGGATACAGAGTGCGTTTGGGTGCCGACGACAAACAACTGTACCTCTTAATCGCAAGCCAATACGACCTCTTTAACCGTTCTTACTTTACTATTGACGGCATCAAGTTCTACGCCATGGCCGGTAAAGTAAAAGGACTTAAAGTTTGCAAGGCGCAGTTCGAGAAAGAGAACACACTCTCCCTCCAAATCGCCCAACCGCAAAAACTCACAACAGCGCCTACCGATGAACGGACACTCACCTCAAAACGAGGCGTGACCGCTAAAACGAAAGTCAATAAGAACGATATCAACTTCTTTGACAAATATCCGGAGGCTTGTATTGGCGGAGACGGAACGACAAAGTGGGCTGTCTATGCTAATACACCACTCTCACCGGCCATCAAACAGACGCTTTATCCACAACTCAAAGAGGTCACAGACAAACTCGGCGAGAAAGAAGCGGTTGGAGCACTGCTTAACTGGGTACAGACTGCCTTTAAATACGAGTACGACGATAAAGTGTGGGGACACGACCGGGTCTTCTTCGCCGAAGAAACACTCTATTATCCTTCATGCGACTGCGAAGACCGCTCTATCCTCTTCTCCCGACTCGTACGTGACATATTAGGACTGGATGTTGTACTACTCTACTACCCCGGACACCTGGCTACTGCCGTACGCTTCAATCAACAGGTGAAGGGAGACTATCTGACCTATAAAGGCAAGAACTACGTCGTTTGTGACCCTACCTACATCAACGCCGGAGTCGGAAGAACAATGCCGGGTATGGATAACCAGAAAGCAAAAGTTATTGCACTCAAATAATGAGAAAAGCGTTTTGGATCATATTCACCATCTTGTTACTCGCAGTTGCCGGAGCAGCGGCGTACTATTACTACAACCCGGCGATATTAGACAAAGCAAAGCAGTATCTCGGCATCACTGAGCCCGTCAAAGACCCTGCACCGCCAGTGATTGAGATTGGACCCAAGAAGCCAAAAAACAACATTCCTGCGCCGATAGTAACGGACACACTCAAGCCCATGGAACTGGAGCAACCCAATGAGATGACAGACGAGCTGGCGTATTTCGACGGAGAAGAGGAAACAGATTTCCTCACCGAAGAAGATGAGATGCTTTTAGGCAAATGGCAAAGCTCAATTAACGAGCACTGGTTTCGTGTCTATACCGACGAAGCCGCTGAAGACGGATATTATTGGGGATACGAATGGAACGAGGATGAAGATGTACATCCCGAAGACCTCAATAAGTACGGCAATGGATGGTTTAAGTGGAAAAAAAGAGGTAATAAAGTGTTAGAGTTTGCTACAGCGGACAACAACGGACAACTCATTCCCTATCCATATACTATTACCAAACTTTTTTATACGGAGCTCAGTTACAAAGAGATTTATTCCAATAAGAAACAGTACTTCCACAAGGTAACAGAGTAATCAGTATGCAAACATTTAAGATGATAGCTAAGACCTTCAAGGGATTGGAGGAAGTATTGGCAGGCGAGTTAGTGGAATTAGGAGCCAACGATGTGAAGATTGAGCGTCGTGCCGTTTCATTCACCGGAGACAAACGTCTTCTCTATCGAGCCAATTTCTGTCTGCGGACAGCATCGCGTATCTTGGTACCTATTGCCACTTTCAAAGCAGCAGATGCGGATGCCGTCTATGAGCAAACAAAACAGATTGACTGGTCTCGGTATATGTCATTGCACACCGGCTTTCAGATTGACGCAACGGTCTATTCCGACACGTTTCGTCACTCACGCTATGTAACCTACCGGGTGAAAGACGCTATAGCCGACTGGTGGAACGAGCGGGAGGGGAAACGGCCTAACGTGAAGCTCACAGACCCTGACTTAAGCCTCAACGTACATATTGCAAACGAGACCGTTACTATCTCTTTGGACAGTTCGGGAGAAAGCCTGCACAAACGAGGTTACCGCGTAGCAAATACAGAAGCCCCTATCAATGAGGCGCTCGCTGCGGGGATGTTGCTCATAGCGGGGTGGAAAGGTCAATCCGACTTCTACGATCCTATGTGCGGGTCCGGTACACTGCTTATTGAAGCGGCACTCATCGCACAGAATATAGCACCGGGACTATTCCGTAAGGGCTTCGCTTTTGAAAAATGGGCTGACTTCGACAAAGACTTATTTGAGGACATCTACAACGATGATTCACAAGAACGTCCATTCACTCACCGTATCTACGGATCGGACGCATCGTTCTACGCAGTACAACAAGCACTCAAAAACATCAAGTCTGCAGGTCAGCAACGGTGTATAGAGATTCGACAGATACGCCTGCAAGAAATTAAAAGGGAGACAAATACGCCGGCCTTAGTGATGGTCAACCCGCCTTACGGAGAACGACTCGCACAAGACAAGGACGTGTTGAGACTATATGCCGACATGGGAACTGCCTTTAAGCACCAGTTCACCGGTGCTACGGCTTGGGTCATCTCCTCGAACGAAGACGCACTCAAATGTATCGGACTCAAACCCTCTAAACGTATCCGACTTATGAATGGAGAGTTGGAGTGCTGGTTTAATCAATACGAACTCTTTGCCGGCGAAAGGAAAACCTTCGTCGCTAATAGAGGACCTAAAAAAATAAATAATGGAAGAAATTCTCATAAGCGAATATAACTACCCTTTACCGGACGAACGGATTGCCAAGTATCCGCTTAAAGAAAGAGACCACTCTAAATTACTCGTCTATCGCGACGGACAGGTTTCACAAGACTATTTTTACAACGTAGGCGATTATATTCCATCCGGCTCGCTGTTAGTCTATAACAACACGCGTGTGATTCCCGCACGATTGGTGTTTCATAAGCCGTCAGGTGCACGGATTGAAGTCTTCTGCTTGGAGCCGCTGGCGCCGAGAGATTACCAATTGGCACTCTCATCCACCGCAGGCTGCACTTGGAAGTGCATGATTGGAAACCTCAAGAAGTGGAAAGAAGGAAAACTCTCCTTACCAATAGGTAATACTACAGTCTATGCCGAGCGTGGAGCGACGATTGGCAACACATACGAAGTGAGATTCACTTGGGACAATACTGACCTGTCATTTGCACATGTGTTGGATGCCTTGGGTGAACTGCCTATTCCGCCCTACTTGAACCGCAAAACAGAGGAAAGTGATAAGACCACCTATCAGACTGTATATAGCCGTATCAAAGGTTCAGTTGCAGCACCGACAGCGGGCTTGCACTTCACGCAGAATGTGCTCAACGACTTGCGACAAAGAGGCATACAGACTACGGAACTTACACTACATGTCGGAGCCGGAACATTTCAACCCGTAAAGACCGAAGATGCTAACAAGCATGTTATGCATACCGAGATTATTGCGGTGCCGCGAAAAGCAATAGAAGATATCGCTCGTAACTTAGGCCATATCGTAGCTGTCGGTACAACTTCGATGCGCACGTTAGAGTCGCTCTATTATATAGGAGTTAAACTCAGCGTGCAACAGGGCAATAACTATGACTGGCATGTAGGACAATTTGAACCCTATGAACAGTTATACGACATAACTACGGCTGAAGCACTGCAAGCTATAGTGAACTACTTGGACACTACCGGACAAGAGACTTTGCACGCGGAGACACAAATCATGATACGTCCAGGATACACGTTCCGCGTAGTGGACCAACTTATAACGAATTTCCATCAACCCAAATCAACTCTGCTGCTCTTAGTAAGCGCTTTCGTAGATGGAGACTGGCATACAATTTATGACTACGCACTCAGCCACGATTTCCGTTTCCTCAGTTACGGAGACAGCAGCATCCTTACTCGTAATTCCAAGCCAAATAAATGATAGATACTCACGCACATATTGATGACCCGCAATACGAAGAGGGGTTAGACCGCTTTATCAAAGAGCAGCAAGATGCAGGAGTGGAAGCAATCTTAGTGCCCGGTGTGGACGTTGCATCAATAGAACCCGTACGCAAGGTGTGCGAACGCTTCCCCGCTTACCTATACCCCGCTATCGGACTACACCCGGAAAATGTCAAAGATGATTATAAAGACCAGCTCTCCACCCTCCACTCCCATCTCTCCACTCTCAACTACATCGCAATCGGCGAGATTGGTCTTGATTATCACTTCGACACCACGTTTAAAGCCCGGCAACAAGAAGCCCTGCGCATCCAATTAGCGTGGGCTGTAGAGCGTGACCTGCCCGTAATGATTCATAGTCGCGACGCTACCGAGGACTGCCTTAACATTCTGAAAGAGTTTCCGAGCTTACGGGGAGTGATGCATTGTTATAGCGGCAGTAATGAAACTGCCAAGCAGATTATAGATATGGGCTTGTATTTAGGTATAGGAGGAGTCATCACATTTAAAAACTGCAAGTTACGCGATAACCTCGGAGGGATACCTTTAGAGCGATTGGTTTTAGAGACAGACGCTCCCTATATGGCCCCCGTACCATATCGAGGACAGCGAAATGAGAGTCGGTGGATGCGTTATGTAGCAAACGTATTAGCAGAAGTGTATAACACCACTTTTGAGCACATTGATACAGTCACTACCAACAACGCCAAACTACTCTTTGCACTAAATATCTGAAAAAACGTGCATATATATTTGCATAATTCAAAAAAAAACAGTACCTTTGCGCCCAAATAAAACAAGTATAGTTATGGCAGAAGAAAGAAAACAACCTTCAGCAGACAAGCTGAAAGCATTACAGAATGCAATGGCAAAAATCGACAAAGACTTCGGTAAAGGAGCCATTATGCGTTTAGGGGAAGATAAAATTGAAGACGTGGCGGTTATTCCGACAGGCTCTGTCGGACTCAACGTTGCTTTAGGCGTAGGAGGCTATCCGAGGGGACGTGTAATCGAAATCTACGGCCCCGAGTCCAGTGGTAAAACCACACTCGCTATCCACGCTATGGCGGAGGCTCAGAAACAAGGTGGAATAGCTGCTATTATCGATGCTGAGCACGCTTTCGACCGCTTTTATGCGGAGAAGTTAGGTGTTGACACCGATAACCTGCTTATTGCACAACCCGACAGCGGAGAGCAGGCATTAGACATCGCCGACGAACTCATTCGCTCAGCGGCTGTGGACCTTATCGTCATTGACTCCGTTGCGGCGTTGACTCCTAAAGCTGAGATTGAAGGGGAGATGGGAGATAATAAAGTCGGACTGCAAGCGCGTCTCATGTCACAAGCGCTGCGCAAACTCACGGCTACTATTAATAAGACACAAACGACCTGTATCTTTATCAACCAACTGCGCGAGAAAATCGGAGTGATGTTCGGTAATCCGGAAACAACACCGGGAGGTAATGCGCTTAAGTTCTACGCTTCCGTACGATTGGATATCAGACGCATCGGACAGATTAAGGATGGGGATAACGTTCTTGGTAACCAAGTACGCGTTAAGGTTATTAAGAACAAAGTGGCTCCACCTTTCCGCAAAGCTGAGTTTGATCTCATGTTCAATGAGGGTATTTCCAGGGTCGGAGAACTCATTGACCTCGGCGTAGAAAACGGAATCGTCACCAAGTCCGGATCCTTCTACAGTTACAATGGTAATAAATTAGCTCAGGGACGCGATGCGGCTAAGGCGGTTCTGCGGGATAATCCCGACTTGGCAGACGAGATAGAAGCTAAGGTCTTCGAAGCACTCAAAAACAAATAAGCCGTGCAAACCGTTGTTCTGACAACATCGCCCGGAGAGGCTAAACGAATTGAGACGACGTACCGAGTGGTACGTCGCTCTCTTGATGCACGACAGCGGAATATAAAGGTTAACCTTACTATCTTAGCCGACGATGCCGGACACTATATTCCCATTGATGCACCACTTCCCAGATACGAGGAGCCTCACTTTCAACACGTAGAATCCGATGCTCCCGTTGCATATATCATCGGAGCAGGTCCTGCGGGATTATTTGCAGCACTCACACTACTTGAACACGGCATCAAACCTATTATCTTCGAACGAGGCAAAACCGTCAGCGAACGTAAAAAAGACATAGCATTGCTCAATCGCAATATCGCGTTCAATCCCGAGTCTAACTATTGCTTTGGCGAAGGGGGAGCCGGAACTTTCTCTGACGGTAAACTCTTCTCTCGCAGTAAGAAACGGGGGAATATGCAACGGGTAATGGAGCTCTTCCATTTTTTCGGGGCTCCGGACAATGTTTTATATGAAGCGCATGCTCATATAGGTTCAGATAAACTGCCACGTATTATACAGAACATGCGCGAGTGCATACTGGCACACGGAGGAGAAATTCACTTTCAAACCCTCATCACCTCCCTCTCGTCCATAGACTCTCGTCTTTCGACTCCTACCCCTCCCGTCATCCTCGCCATCGGGCACTCCGCCCATGATACCTACAGGATGTTAGCCCGCGAGGGCATCGCTATGCAAACCAAAGGCTTTGCCCTTGGAGTCCGCGTCGAGCACCCGCAGTCGCTTATCAACCGGCTTTTTTACCACAATGCTCCGGCACAAGTGATTGCCTTATTGGGCAATGCATCGTACTCCCTTGTTACACAAGTCAATTCACGAGGAGTATATAGTTTCTGTATGTGTCCCGGAGGACATATCGTACCCGCGGGAAGTGCGGCTAACGGATGTGTCGTCAATGGCATGTCTGCTTCACACCGCAATTCTCCCTTTGCCAATTCGGGTATGGTGGTACAAATTAATCCCGACGATATAGGAGGCTCTGACCCCTTGCGCGGATTAGACTACCAAGAGACTTACGAAGCTCTCGCTTACACTGCCGTAGGCAATACACGCGCCAACGGAGCATACTCCGCTCCCGCTCAGAGACTACAAGACTTCGTCAACGCACGCTTCTCACAAAATCTACCGCCCTCCTCCTACCTACCGGGGCTCATCAGCTCACGCTTGGACGAGTGGCTGCCCGAACCGATTGGTTCCTCCTTGAGACAGGGACTACGTATCTTTGACCGCAAGTATCCGGGCTTCTTGACGAACGAGGCGGTGGTTGTCGGGGTAGAGAGCAGAAGCAGCTCCCCAGTACGCATACTACGCGACAATAGCACCTTAACCTCTATCTCACATCCTTGGCTCTATCCCTGCGGTGAGGGTGCCGGCTACGCCGGAGGAATAACCTCCTCCGCCTTGGACGGTATAAATGCAGCACACAAAATCGCAATCCGATATGGAATCTTACTTTGATAGAACAATACAGGCTATCGGTCCATCCGCTTTCGATAAACTACAAAACGCCAATATCATCCTCTTTGGAGCCGGTGGCGTAGGAGGATGGTGTGCCGAAGCACTTGTCAGAACAGGCGTAAAGCACTTGACAATAGTCGACTTTGACATCATCAACCCGTCTAATATCAACCGGCAACTCGTCGCTATGCGCGCAAATATCGGACTGCCTAAGGTCGAACAACTCCGTACACGCCTGCTCAATATCAATCCCGAAGCGGATATAACAGTTATTAACGAGCGCTATTGCGACAAAACGGCAGAACTGTTTGACTTCAATCAGTATGACTATGTCTTGGACGCAATTGATAGCGTACCCGATAAAACCTTACTTATAACCAAAGCAACACGCTCTTCCGCTACCTTTTTCGCTTCGATGGGAGCAGGACGCAAGTATAATCCCGGTGAAATTCGCGTCGGACGCTTTAACAAAGTCTATGGTTGCCCCCTCGCTCGTGCTCTACGACACCATCTCAAATCCTACGCCAACATCAATACATCCTTTACCTGCGTCTGGTCACCGGAAATAAGTACTGACAGCGGAACTATAGCTCCTGTTGTTATGACCTTTGGCGCCACACTCGCCGGTTTGGTAATTAATGATATCATACAATGCAAATAATTATCCGGACTTTGATTCGCGTATCTATTACGTGAAAGACGGCAAGGAATACACTATTGCGAATTTCAAGTCAGACCGTTATGACGAATACACTTCCTCTCCTGATTGCATTGAGGATTAAAGGACTGCCAAAAGGCATCTTACAAAGTTACGATTATAGGTTACTATTACATAAAAATTCTATATTTATTTGCACGCCTCAAAAAAATACACTACCTTTGCAGCATGATTGCGAGAAGAAATATATTTCTCTCCGTTGTTGTAGTTGTCTGTTTGTTGCTAACAGGCTGTTCGTCCAACTCGTTGCGTGAGGCGCAAGGAGTAGTGTCGGAGGCGGATAGTTTGCGGGCAGAAGGGCAAGGCTATACGGATAGTGTCGCTATCGCGGAGGCGTATAATACGTTAGAGAAATGGCAGTATCTCTATCCGAAGGATTACGTACATGCATGTTATCACTATGGTCGTTTGCTTCGTGCGAAGGATGACCCTGTGTCTGCGATGGAGGTGTTTATCAACGGCACCCATTCGCGCACGCGCGATTATCATATATTAGGTCGAATCTATTCGAATATGGGTTCTATCAGTCATTTGGCAGGCGAGTATCAATTGGCATATGATATGTATAGCCGCTCAGCAGATATGTTCCTC
>ODAI011851523.1_pt1 | contig 11093 bp, 8 predicted proteins | sample 1539321 | NCBI WGS metagenome assembly ODAI01 (sample SAMN02144231, study PRJEB22623) | gut metagenome | biome: sheep rumen | host: Ovis aries | place: New Zealand | reverse complement strand
CGGGCACACCTGTACCCATCCCGAACACAGAAGTTAAGCGCCGCAGCGGCGACGATAGTGCGCGAGTGCGACAATAGCGCTCCGCCAGGTAGCGAGAGGACCGGAAGGTCCTTTTTCTTTTGCCTTCATATTTCATTTGATGAAAATAGAAACATCGTGTTTCTATGAATGGTATAATATGTTAAAAATGGAGGTAATAATATGAGTGGATTTCCAAAAGACTTTTATTGGGGCGGTGCTACTGCTGATTTTCAATATGAAGGTGGCTTTAATGAAGGCAATCGAGGTTTACTATCACATGACTATGAGACGGACGGTTCTATGGAGCATCCTCGGCATCATACGATGAAGCTAGCTGATGGTACGATTAAGAATTATCGTTCTAGTTTTTTTTATGCAGACCAAATACCTGAAGATGCAACACCTGTATTTTTAGATAATGAATACTATCCATCCCATCAAGCTGTTGATTTTTATCATCATTATAAGGAAGATATAAAGCTTATGGCTGATATGGGTTTCAATATATATCGCTTTTCTATTTGTTGGAGCAGGATATATCCGTTAGGTGATGAAGAAGAACCTAATCAAGAGGGTATCGCTTTCTATCGTAATGTCTTTGAAGAACTTAAGAAATACAATATTGAACCAATGGTCACAATATGCCATGATGAAATGCCAATGCATTTAGCACTCAAATATAATGGCTGGTCAAATCGTCATCTTATAGATGCCTATGTGAAATATGCGGAAACATTATTTAAGGAATTTGGTTCCTATTGTCACTATTGGCTGACTTTCAATGAGATTAATGCAGTAAGAGGCTTTGGCCCATGTGGGACAAGAGAAAGTGATGGTTATACACGCTATTTAGCTGACCATAACATGTTTGTTGCTTCAGCTAAGACTGTTATTTTAGGACATAAATATAATCTTGAAAATAAATTTGGGGCGATGTATGCGATGAGTGGCCTTTATCCAAGAACATGCAAACCTGAAGATATGCTGCAATCACAACTTGCTAGAAGAGAGAACTGGTATTTCATTGATACAATGTTACGTGGCTACTATCATCCCTATGCGAAAAGCATCTGGCAACATCATGGCTTTGAAACACTAGAGATAAGTGAAGAAGATAAGAAAACGCTTTATGATGGACAGCTTGATTTCTGTTCATTCTCATATTATCGTACAAATACAACACAGGCTGGTGATAAGTGGTTTAATGTTGGTGGTGGTGATAATCCTTACTTAGAAAAAACACCATGGGGCTGGGGTGTTGATCCTTTGGGATTGCGTTATGTCTTAAATGAAATCTATGATCGTATCCAGAAACCAGTATTTGTGGTTGAAAATGGTATGGGAGCTATTGATGAACCTGATGAAAACGACTATGTAGAAGATGATTATCGCATTCAATATCTTAATGATCACTTTAAAGCAATGCGAGATGCCATCACTATTGATGGAGTAGATTGCTTTGGTTATACGATGTGGGCACCAATCGATCTCGTCTCATTGTCAACAGGGGAAATGAAAAAGCGTTATGGCTTTGTCTATGTCGATATGGATGATAAGGGTCGTGGCACACTTAAACGTACACCAAAGAAATCCTTCTATTGGATGAAACATGTTATTGAAACGAATGGGAATGATCTTGAATGATGCAAACAGAACAACTTGCGACCAAGAATATTCGTCAACTTTTATTAGAATTAGCCATTCCATCGATCATCGCTCAGCTCGTTAATGTCGCTTATAATATGGTTGACCGTATTTATATTGGTCAGCTTGCCAATGGGACAAAGGCAATGGCAGCCTTATCTGTTACTTTACCAATCATCACCCTTATCACAGCTTTTACCCAGCTCTTTGGCATTGGTGGTGCACCAATTGCAGCTATAAGACTTGGTGAAGGAAACAAAGAAGAAGCAGAACGGACTATGATGAATAGCTTTGTTCTTTTATTGTTAGGGGGATTTATCCTTACTATTATCATCCTTCTTTTTCAAAAACCTTTATTGTATATGTTTGGTGCTAATAAGGAAACAATTCATCTTGGCTCATCCTATATTACTATATATGCATTAGGGACAATCTTTGTCATGATTACTCTTGGTATGAATGCTTATATTAATACTCAGGGAAATGCAAGAATGGGGATGATGACGGTTTTGATTGGGGCTATTCTCAATATTGTCCTTGATCCAATATTCATTTTCCAATTCCACATGGGTGTTGCTGGTGCAGCTCTGGCCACAATTATTTCCCAATCTGTAAGTTGCTTTTGGGTCATGCTTTTCTTATTAGGTTCAAAAAGTACGCTACATTTAAGAAAAAAGTATATTCGTCTCAAGTTTAAAACGTCTCTTGCTATTATGGCATTAGGAATATCACCCTTTACCATGAGTGCCACAGAGAGCTTATTACAAATTAGCTTTAATAATAGTCTTAAACTTTACGCAGGAACAATTGGTGTGGCAGCGATGGCAATCTTAGTAAGCTTATGGCAGTTCATCATGTTGCCTTTACAAGGACTATGCCAAGGTGCACAGCCAATAATGAGCTATAACTATGGGGCTAAAAACTATCAGCGTGTCAAAGATACTTTCAAGCTGTGTTTAGGTCTTTGCGTTGGTTTTGGCTTAGTTGCTCAAGTCATCATGATGATATTTGCGAAAACATTTGTCTCCATCTTCTCGAGTGATCCTTCAACAATACACTTTACTTCATGGGCATTACGTATTTATCTCATGGGAGCTGGACTCTTTGGTGCCCAGATTACCTGTCAACAGTCTTTCATGGCTCTTAACCAGCCAAAAATATCATTATTAATGGCAGTAACAAGAAAGATTATTCTTCTTATTCCCATGATCTACATTCTGCCCCATGTTATAGGGGGAACACCATTTGCCTTGAATATGAGCCATTCTATTGCCTCACTTGTGAATAATGGAGGTAAAACATTCAGCGTATTGTTGGCTGAACCGATATCGGATATTCTTGCAGCTACAATTACAACAACAATGTTTATGCGCTTCTATAAAAAGATGGATTAAAAAAGATATGGGCAACCATATCTTTTTAGCTAGAATACTTTTTCTTCAAGAGCTTTAGAACGATATTGCATATTTGCCACCTTATAAACTGTGACAAAAGCATCTTCATCAACCTCATGGATAAAATTCATCAGTTTTCTAAACTCTGCCTTGTCAGTAATACAGACAATCTCATCATGCACATCACCATGATAAGCACCAATACATTTATAGATTGAAGCTCCGGAATGTAATTCATGAAGAATGAAGTGACGAATTTCTTCTATTTTAGGTGATACAATACATACTCTTTTCTTCATCTTCTGATCAAAGATAAAATGATCGAGGACAATACCATTGAGATAAGATCCAAGTAATAAAAGAATGACAGTTTTTGAATCATATGCCAGTAAACTAGAAAAAGAAATCAGAAGACCAGCAATGGATACAGCTTTACCTAATTCAATATGAAAATAAACATTCATGATCTTCGCAATAATATCAATACCACCTGATGAAGCATTCATATTAAAGAGCATGGCTAGCCCGATACTCACTACAAAAATATAGCAAACCACATCCAACAAGGCATCATGGGTAAAGGATGTAAAATGTGGAAAAAGTATTTCAAACATCCCTATAAAGAGAGGAAGAAGAATGGATGTATAAACAGTCTTATAGCCAAACTCTTTACCAACAGTGAAAAAGCCAATTATTAATAAGGTAATATTAAGAATCATTGTAATGGCTGATATAGGTAAATGGACAAATTGTCTGATGACAATGGCAAGACCAGAAACGGATGAAACAGCGGCATGACTAGGAACTAAGAAAAAGAATACAGCTGCACTGATGATCAGTGTGGCAAGCGAAAGTAGTATAAGTTCTTTGAATAATTGTTTGTATTTCATAAATTTCCCCTTTTTAATGCATGATAGATTATTTTTGATGATTCTACAATAATATATTGTATTTAAAGTAGAAGGAAGTCATTTGTGTTAAAATAGTAGTCATCGGAGGTTTTGATATGAAATATGATTTTACGACGATTATGGATCGTCACAATAAAGATGCTTTAGCTGTTGACGGTCTAGGCTTAAATCCTGGCTTTACACCGGATCGACCAAAAGATGGTTTTGATGTCATTCCAATGTGGGTGGCCGATATGAACTTCCCAACTGTTCCAACTATTACAGAAGCCATCATTGAACGTGCTAAACATCCAGCTTTTGGTTACTTCAGACCGACAAAAGAATATTATCAGTCCATTATTAACTGGCATAAAAATCGTAATGGTGTAACGGATTTAAAGGCAGAATATATTGGCTATGAAAATGGTGTGCTAGGTGGTGTTGTTTCAGCTGCCAATATTCTCTGTTCTAAAGGTGATAATATTCTTGTCAACGCACCTACCTATATTGGTTTTACGAATGCCCTTGCCAAAAAGAATGGTTACAATCTTGTGGCTTCAAAACTGATCAAAGATGAAAATAATACCTGGCGTATGGATTATGAAGATATGGAAAGAAAGATTGTGGAAAATCATATTCATACAGCTATTATCTGTTCACCTTATAATCCAGCAGGACGTGTATGGGAACGTGAGGAACTAGAAAAAGTCATCGCTATCTATGAAAAGCATAATGTCTATATTATTTCTGATGAGATTTGGTCAGATCTTATTTTAGAAGGCCATAAACATATTCCAACGCAACAAGTCAATGATTATGCGAAATATCATACAATTGCTTTCTATGCTCCAAGTAAAACATTTAATCTAGCAGGACTTGTTGGCTCATATCATATTGTCTATGATACCTGGTTGAGAGAACGATTGCTGAGAGAAAGTGCAACAAGCTGTTATAATGATATGAATGTACTCAGTATGCATGCTTTGATCGGTGCTTATAAGGAGGAAGGCTATGAATGGCTTGATGAATTAAGACAGGTTCTAACTGCCAATGTGCAATATGCCTATCAACATATTAAAGATCATTATGAAGGTATTGATGTCTCTATGCCTGAAGGGACTTATATGTTGTTTTTAAATTGTCAGGAATATCTAGAAAAGCATCATATGACATTAGAAGAACTTGAGAAAAAAGGCTGGGATGTTGGGGTAGCTTGGCAGGATGGCAAGATGTTTGGTGATCCTTATGGCATTAGAATGAATCTTGCTTTACCACTAAGCCGCATTCAAGAGGCATTTAAACGCCTTGATACCTATGTATTTTGTGAATAAATAAAAATAGCTTCGGGAGCTTCCGAAGCTATTTCTTTTGCCTTTTAATACAAGATTCTCTTTCTATTAATGTACAAGGAAGAGTTGTGCGTCTTGGGAAAGTGATATTGTTAATAATCATATAATGAATTAAGTTAGCACCTGTTTCTCCCATCTCTAGTGAAGGCGCATGAACTGTAGTTAATGGTGGGTTGGTATAGGATGCATCATCTATATCATCAAAGCCAACAACCGAAATATCTTCAGGTACACGAATATTGTTTTCTTTAAGTGCACGCATAGCCCCAATCGCAATTGGATCACTTGCACAGAAAACTGCATCCGGCAGTTTATTATCATGAATCATATCAATCATCATTGAATAACCGGCTTCACGACTATATTCTCCCTGTTTTATGTAATCAGCACATTCTAAACCACGTAACTTACAAAAATGCTTAAAATAATCAAGACGCTGATCAGGATAGATAGACCCATCACCTAATTTTTCAATACCACCTAAGAAACCAACTTTTTTATTGTTGAGAACATATAGGTAATTCACAACCTCTTTAATGGCATGGAAAAAATCTAGATTAATTGTATTATAAGCAATTAAATCAATATTCATATCAATAAAGACGATTTTAGGATTTATTATATGCAATGCCTCCATCTCTTCATATGAGAATTTACCAATACATATAATTCCATCAACACGATTAAGTTTTGTAAGATAATCCCCATCAGTCTTAAAAATACGAATCATATTAATATCATTTGCAGTACAATATCTTTCAACACCAGTTCTAATCATTAAATAAAAAGGATCATTCGATTCCTGTTCTAGAGAATACCATTGAAGAATACCAACTGTAATATCAGCTTTTTTTGCTTTTTTTCTTTTAACATAACCAAGCTCTTTCACAGCTGTATAGATTTTGTTTTTTGTTTCATCGGGCAAGATAAGAGCTGGATCATTATTAAGTAATCTTGATACTGTGGCAGTTGATACACCTGCCTTATTTGCGACATCTTTTAAAGTTGCCATAAGCCACCTCACTACTTGTATTATACAAGATTTTAGAGAAATGAAAAGATAATATTTAGTAAAATTATACTAGAAATTGCTCATTTAAATTTACTAAAAATATTGACATTAATTTAGTAAATTATTATACTTGTGTTTGTGGGAGGTTTTTACTAAAATGAACAAATATATAAATCAATTAATCAAATATGCCCTTGAAAATCATTTAATCGATGAAAATGAAGTAAATTATTCAGTAAATTTACTATTAGATATCTTTCATTTAAATGAATTTCAAGAGGAAGAAGTTGCATCTGATAGTCTTTATAATATCTTAGATCACATGTTGGCGTATGCGATTAACCAAAATATCATAGAAGATGGTATTACACAAAAAGATCTCTTTGATACAAGAATTATGAATGCCCTGATGCCTCGCCCGGCAACAGTCCAACAGACATTCAATATGCTTTATAAACAAAATCCAGTCGATGCTACAAACTATTTCTATGATTTAGCCATTAAATCTAACTATATTCGTAAAAATAGGGTCAATCGTAATATTAAATTCACACGCAAGAATCAATATGGACATATAGACATTACCATTAATCTATCAAAGCCAGAAAAAGATCCTAAAGCGATAGCAGCAGCTAAGCTGATCAAGAAGTCTAGCTATCCACAATGTCTTCTTTGTAAGGAGAATGTAGGTTTTGCAGGGACATTAAACCATCCTGCTCGTCAGACACTACGACTCATTGAGCTTAATCTAAGTGGTGATACATATTATATGCAGTATTCACCATATGTGTACTACAATGAACACTGTATCATCCTCAATAAAGATCATGTTCCAATGAAGATTGACCATCATACTTTCTCCCATCTCTTAGACTTCATTACGATTTTCCCTCATTATATGCTTGGCTCAAATGCTGACTTGCCAATTGTAGGTGGATCAATTTTGACCCATGATCATTATCAGGGAGGTCGTTACCACTTCCCAATGGAAGATGCAAAGGTCATTAAGAGTTATACATTTGATGGTGTACAGGTTGATATGATGTATTGGCCATTATCGACATTACGCCTTACTTCAGCATCAAAAGACAAGATAGTAAAACTTGCCGATAAGATTCTTCTTGAATGGCGAAATTACAGTGATGAAGAAGTTGGCATTCTCGCAAAAACTGATGCACCGCACAACACGATTACACCAATCGCAAGAAGACAGGGCAAACTCTATCAACTAGATTTAGTTCTACGTAATAATCGTACAACAGACGAATACCCTTTAGGTATCTTCCATCCTCATCAGGAACATCATCATATTAAGAAAGAGAATATTGGCTTAATTGAAGTTATGGGTCTTGCGATATTACCAGCACGATTGAAAAAAGAATTAAATGAAATAAAGAGCTGTCTACTCAAACAACATCAGTTTGATGAATTTGAGGATTTAGAAAAACATCGTACTTGGTATAATTATCTTCAGACACTTAATGTTGATGAAAGTAATATTGATGATGTTATTGAAAATGAGGTTGCAAAGAAATTTACTGCTGTCTTAGAGGATGCTGGTGTATTTAAGATGGATGAAAATGGTATCGAGCACTTTATGCGCTTTGTCGAAAGTTTGGAGGAAACATATGATTGAAGTCGTAAAAAATTATGGAGACGGTAAGAAAATCTTTCGCCTAAAAAATGAAAAGATCAGTGTTGATGTGAGTAATTTTGGGGGTACCATTTTAAGTATTATTGTAAAAGACAAAGAAGGAAAGCAACAAGACGTTGTCCTAGGTTATGACCATTTAGAGGATTATGCCCATTATGATGGCTATCTTGGTGCCTTAGTTGGGCGTGTTGCCAATCGCATCGCGAAAGGAACATTTACGCTCAATGACAAGACATACCAGCTTGCCATCAACAATGGACCTAATTGCCTGCATGGAGGAGTCAAAGGCTTTTCATATCGTATCTTTGATGATGAAATCAAGAATGACCAGCTCATCCTGCATTATTTCTCACCAGATGGAGAAGAACATTTCCCGGGAAATCTTGATCTTTATGCCACATATACACTGGATGAAGATGCACTTGTCATTAACTACCATGCTACAAGTGACCAGGATACTCTCATCAATATAACTAACCATTCTTACTTCAACCTTAATGGTTGTCCATCATCTATTGATAATCACACCTTACAAGTACAAGCTCAGTATTTCGCATGTAGTGATGAAGACGGTCTTGTCACAGGGGCATTAAGAGATGTTGATCATACACCTTTTGACTTCAGAGAAGAGAAAACCATTGGTTCACAGATTCATCGAGATGATGAACAGCTTACAATTGGTCATGGCTATGACCATCCATTCATTTTCGATACCGAAACAAATCAAGTCAAACTCTATTCACCATTAACAGGTATTGAACTCACAGTCTCAACAACATTACCACAGGCACAACTCTATAGTGCTAACTATCTTGATGGACGCTTAGGCAAAAATGGCAAACCAATGAATGCCCGTGATGCTTTGGCTATCGAAACACAATATATGCCTGATAGTATTCATAAAGAAAGAAATTCAAAAACAGTATTAAGAAAGGGAGAAGTCTATGATGAAACAACATCATATCGCTTCAAAGTAAGATTATGAAAGCAACAGAAATAAAAAACTATATCCTTAACCATCAACTTGATGAAGAATTAAAAGAACTCTATGTTGATGAACATCTCTTAGAAAAACAATATCAACGCTATATCCAAGCACTGGACAAGTTCATTGAACTTTATGGAGATCAAGACGTTCATATCTTTACAACATCCGGAAGAAGTGAAGTGGGTGGTAACCACACAGATCACCAGCATGGTCGTGTTCTTGCCGCAGCACTTAATTTAGATATGATTGGTATTGCCGCTAAAAATGAAGATACAATTAAGATTCTCTCTGATGACTATGATATTAAAGCAATTAACATCAATGATTTAGGAAAGAAAGATGATGAAGCAGGTACTTCTGAAGCACTAATTAGAGGGGTGAGTGCTAAATTGAAAGAACTAGGTTATCAGGTAGGTGGCTTCAATGCTTATTTGACTTCTGATGTTTTACAAGGTTCTGGTATGAGCTCATCAGCTGCTTTTGAAGATATGATTGGGGTTATTCTAGATGGCCTTTATAATGATATGAAGGTTGACATGGTCACAATTGCGAAGGTTGGTCAGTATGCCGAAAATGTTTACTTTGAAAAGCCATGTGGCTTGATGGACCAGTGTGCATGTGCAGTAGGTGGCCTTATTGCGATTGACTTCAAAGATCCAGCACAGCCTGTTGTCACACCAGTTGATGTGGACTTTGCCTCATTCCGTCATTCATTATGTATCGTTGATGCCAAAGGCTCACATGCCCAGCTTACTCATGAATATGCAGCTATTCCTGAAGAAATGCATGCCGTCGCACAGTATTTTGGCAAGGAATACTTACGTGATGTAGATTTCAATGACTTTATTAATCATTTAGCGGATGTAAGAGAAGCGCTTGATAATGATCGTGCTGTTCTTCGTGCATATCATTTCTTTAAAGAAAATGAACGTGTTCCAAAGCTTGTCAATGCCTTAAACAACAACGACTTTGATAGCTTTAAGAAGTATATTAAAGAGTCAGGTGATTCTTCTTATAAAGCCTTACAGAATGTCTTTGCAGCAAGTGATCCAATTCATCAGTCTGTTGCCTTAGCTCTAGTACATTCAGAAGCCATTTTAGGTGATAAAGGAGTATGTAGAGTTCATGGAGGAGGCTTTGCCGGTACAATGCAGGCATTTGTGGAAGATGACTTTGTTTCAACATATAAACATGAGATTGAAAAGCTCTTTGGTGAAGGAAGCTGTCATGTATTAAAAGTAAGAAAATATGGTGGAAAACAAGTATTATAAGATTAGTGGTGCTATGTGTAGACATAGCACCATTTTTTAAAAAATGATTTTCAAATTCTGCAAGTGAGTTGTTGAAATGAAAATGATTACATAAAATAGTATTGTATGAAGGAGGAGATATTCATGAGTTTTCCTAAAGGATTTTTATGGGGCGGTGCAGTAGCTGCCAACCAATGTGAAGGGGCGTACTTAGAAGATGGTAAAGGCTTAAGTGCTGCTGACATGCTTCTTGGTGGTGATGTTCATACACCACGTACTTTCTTTCCATCGATTATTGAAAATAAGTTCTATCCATCCCATCAAGCAATTGATTTCTATCATCATTATAAGGAAGATATTGCCTTATTTGCAGAAATGGGCTTCAAGACATTTAGAACATCTATTAACTGGTCACGTATTTTCCCAAATGGTGATGACCAAGAACCTAATGAAGCAGGTTTAAAATTTTATGAAGATATGTTCACAGAATGTAAGAAGCATGGCATTGAGCCATTAGTCACATTATGTCATTATGAGATTCCTTGGAATATCGTTAAGAATTATGAAGGCTTCTATTCTAAAAAGACTATTGATCTTTATGTTCGCTATGCTACAACGGTTATGACGAGATATAAAGATTTAGTGAAGTACTGGTTGACATTTAATGAAATCAATGGAGCTAGCCAGCCATTTGGTGGCTATATGGGTGTCGGTTTAGTTGCGAAAGAAGATTTGGAAACAACAGAACCCATCCCAACATCCAAATTAAAAGATCAGCCACAAAAAAGATATGAAGCCTTACACAATCAATTCCTGGCCAGTGCTAAGGTTGTCATTGAAGGACATAAGATTAATCCTGATTTTAAGATAGGCTGTATGCTTATTAATATT
>ODAI011469333.1_pt1 | contig 11093 bp, 13 predicted proteins | sample 1539321 | NCBI WGS metagenome assembly ODAI01 (sample SAMN02144231, study PRJEB22623) | gut metagenome | biome: sheep rumen | host: Ovis aries | place: New Zealand | reverse complement strand
TATATGCATACACCTGCTCTCTGACTGCGCGGCCGTTGTTGTCGCAGGCATACCGGGCATCCGTGACCTGTGCGTCGGTGATCTTAAGAGACGTCCAGTCACGGCTTTTGCCGAACAGGCCGGGCGCCCTCCTCTCGCCGTTCTTCTCCATATACCCGCGCAGGTGCTGTGCGAACACTTCATTTCCGCCGCCGGCTCCCCCATAGGAGGTGTCCGCCATGAAGAGGTCATACCTGCTGTGAAGTTCTCTGTGAAATTCCGCCAGGCAAGCATTCTGCGCGATCCTGCAGACACTCTCTGTCTGCATGCGCGCAGCGCCTATTCGGGCTCCCAGGATCAGCACCATATACAGACTGAGCGTCACCGCCAGCGTAAGTGCCAGAAACAGCGTGATGGAACCGCCCATGGACCCTGATGATACTTTTGCTTTTTTTCGGGGGCGTTTTGCCGCCCCCTTCACACACATCAATAAAGCCACATTACGCCTGACACTTTCTGCTGAACGCTGTAGATATAATAGAATTGCTGTCACTGTTGATTTTCTGAAACACCTTTTTGACAAGGTCATTGAGCTGCTTCTTAAAGATAATGACCAGTCCGATCAGTACCACGATGATCAATATGATCTCCACGGTACCCATACCTGTCTCATCTGTCCAAAATGCTTTTGCCGTATTCCCCATTTACTGACTCCTTTCCCGATCCGCTTGTGTCTTTCATTTTCTGCTTGCTTTGTGATCCTTTTTGCCTCCTTCCCGGCTGAGCCTTCTTTGGATCCACGCCATTTTCCGGTCTCTCACTCAGCCCGCGAAGCTGTAATAGGCAGGAATTATAATGATCAGCATTGTGATCGCCAGCATCATCACCATGGGAAGAAGTAATTTCGTCTCAGCCTCCTCTCCCAGTTTTCTCGCTGTGTTCCTCCGCTCTTCAAATGATGCTTTGGCCTCCTGCTGCATTACATTCAACAGTTCCTGGTTTCCTTTTCGGAGGTTCTGCGCCAGAAGCGTGCACAATTTGGTATACTGCCTGGATCTGCACCGCTGGCCGAATCTCTCATAGGCCTCCGTCTCAGGAACACCGCTGGTCAGCTCTCTCATCACGAGAAGAATCTCCTCATAAGCACCGTGTTCCCTCATTCCCTCTTCTCTTTGTCTTGTATAGTCCTCCCCGAGTTTTATGAATGTGCTCCGGATGCTCATTCCCGCGCCGAGATAGAGAACGAATTTGCTGACGATCTGCGGATAATCCAGCATCATCTGCCTCTCTCTCAGAACCACTTTCTGATGAAGCCTGCTCCCCATTGAGACTGCCGCAAGAAACGACACTGCTGCAGCAAACAGAATCACGGATAATCCCGAATCCGGCGCTTTCTCCTCCCACCGAAGCTCTGTCTTTTGATTCTCCGTTTTCTGAAGGTCTGTCGGCAGCGGCAGAACATCCTCGGACACGCTCTTTTCATCGGCCTCCCGGATCGCCTCCCGGATCTGCGCGGACAGCTTTTCTTCCCCTGTCAGCTGCGGAGGAAATACAACCGCTCTGTATTCCTGCTCAAACCGAAGTCCCTCGAGCGTGCCGTTGTCATAGCTGAGAACGGCTGTCAGAACGACTTCCCGGCTGTCATCCTCTTCCATCGCCAGATTGCCCACTTTTCCGTCCGAATCGATCAGCGCATAGCTGCTGCTCTCCCATGCGATCTTGAAAGGATACCCTTCCACGCTTGCCGGGAGCTCCATCGGAAAGGTCACATGTTCCAGCGAGCTGTTCTGACCGAGGATCTTCCCGGGAAGGATCCGGAACAGGTCCGATGCCAGCTTCTTAGCTTCTGCTTCACTGTATCGCTTCGACCGGACGCTGAGCCGGTAACTCCCCTGGTAGACCTCCTCGCTTTCCTTTTCAAGGATATAAGCATCGACCTGCGTGCTCCGGTCCTCCCCGCCGATCTCATCGCGGACAAGTTCATTTGCACCGGTAAGGATCATGTTCCCGCCCGCCGCAGCATAGTTCGCTGCAGCCAGCAGATCTCCGGCCAGCACGATCAGAAGCACGAGGCGGATCCTCTCGACATAGAATTTCTTCTCCTCTTTTTGAAGCTGCCCGAAAGGATAGAGAAGTGCCAGATCCCTTCTGACGCCGCCTTCGCGGCAGGTGCCCCGCCTTTTTGCGATCCGCCCGAGCCCTTTTCCCTTTCGGTATATATACTCTGCCATTTGCCGGGTCCCTATCTTCATCCCGTCCCTTGAGACAAAGGCAAGTATCAGATAACCTGCTGCGATCAGCCCGTAAATATAGATCTCCATAATCTCCTCCCATGCCGATGCGCGCATCGTATATACAACGTCGGTTCACAGCGTGATCGCAAGGATCTTCTCGGAAACAACGAGTGCTGCGAAATACGCTGCCAGACAGATGCTCATGAATACAATGCCTTCAAGATTGTGATAGAGCACATCGAAGAATCCCGGGGATGTGATGCCGATATAGAAGATGATCATGAACGGCGTTACGTCCATAATCCTCTGTTCCAGGCGGCGGTTGCCCAGCATGATGCGGATCTCGTTTTCCACATCCAGCCGCTCCTCGATCAGGGCCGATGTCCTTCCCAGGATCTCAACCATATTTCCTCCCCCTCTCTTGGCGATCCGGAACACCTCGGCAAACTCACGGATCTCCTCTGTCCCGGCACGCCTTGCAAAATCATCCAGCAGTGTTTCCAGAGGGATCCTGTTGTCGAGCCCGTTGACGACCCGGTTCAGTTCTGTGCAGACGGGTGCCCCTTCTCCGTATTCATACAGCATCTCGCTGCATCCTTCCCGGAAAGCATTTTCCGGAGAGTCTCCTGCCCGGAGCGCGTTGTTCACACTTGCCAGTGCATCCCTGAACTGTGCGGACAGGATCCTCTTTTCGTTCTTCCGCCTCTCCTCCACTCTGTAAATGCTGTAGGGGATACAGATCGGGGAGAGGATGACCGCGGCTGCATAAGACTGATAGAACAGCCACGCGATCACCGCTGCGATCGCCAGACCCTCCAATACATACAAGAGCCCTCTGTCAGACAGAAATGCCCGCCCTCTCAAATTTAAACCGGTGAGTGATCTCATTCTCTTTCTCCCAGCAGCCGATGATCCTGCCATCTTTTTCTCCCGTCTCTCTGAATCTGTATAATGCGGACAATTTGATCTGCCCGTCCTCCATCCCCGTGACTTCCATGACTTCCAACAATTTCCGGCTCCTGTCACGGAGCCTTCCCAGATGAACGATCATATCGATCCCCGAACTCAGCTGTCCCCTCACTGCGGAGAGGGGCAGTTCCATCCCCATGAGGATCATCGTCTCAAGTCTCGAGAGCATGTCCGCAGCACTGTTGGCGTGGCCGGTGCTCATGCTTCCGTCGTGCCCCGTATTCATCGCCTGGATCATATCGATCGCCTCCGGCCCTCTGACCTCTCCGACAATGATCCGGTCAGGGCGCATTCGCAGGCTTGATTTGATCAGGTCTCTGATCGTGATCGGTCTGCAGCCCTCCACATTTGCATTCCTCGCCTCGAGCTGCACCAGGTTGGGGACGTGCCGGATCTGCAGCTCCGCATTGTCTTCGATCGTGATGACTCTCTCATTGGGTCCGATGCAGTCCGACATGACATTGAGAAAAGTTGTCTTCCCGGAGCCGGTTCCGCCGCTGATGAAAATATTGAGCCCGGCCCTGACGCATTTTGCCAGAAATTCCGACACTTCCGCGGAAATGGAGCCGAACTGCAGAAGATCCTCCATTGTGATCGGCTTCTGCGGAAAACGGCGGATCGTCAGGATCGGCCCGTTCACGGCGACCGGGTGCAGCACTACATTGACGCGGTCTCCGTTCGCAAGCCTGCAGTCCACGATGGGAGACGAAGTATTCACCACTCGATTTGACTCGCCAACAATTTGCTGAATGACGTCTTCAAGCTTGCCCATCGAGGAAAAAGCAGCTTTGCAGGGGCGCAGTTCCCCGGCCTTCTCGATAAATATGGAGTTCGGCCCGTTTACCATGATCTCTGTGATCTGCGGGTCTTCGACAAGTTCCTGAAGGACGTCCAGACGGCGTATGGAATGAAAGAGGTCCTGCCTCAGCCTCTTTTTTTCTTCCACTGACAGATTCTCCAGCATTTCAGGCACATTGCTCGTAATATGATCATCGATCAGATCCAGTACTTCTTTGTCCTCGACTTTCCGCGAAAAGTCGATCCTGCTCATGATCTTCTCTCTGAGCGCATCCCTGGAAGCCAGATACGTGCTTGTGATGCTCATAACCGCCCCTCCCCGTCGATGATCTTCTGCACACATTCCGCCAGTTCTCCGTGCGTCAGGGTCAGGAGACTCCCCGGCAGCTCGCGAAAGACCGGAAGGCGGCACCGGCGTGTCTTCATGAAGATGTCTTCATACTGTGTACTCTTTAATACCTCTTCATACTGGCGGAGCTTGGCCTGGGAAATGCCGTCCTCCCGGGTGATCGTGAAGACGTAGTCGCATTGCCTGAGGATTTCCAGAACACCCTCTGCCTGTTCCGTCAGATCCAGGATGCAGTATTCGTAATCCGTCACTTTCTCGATCGTCTTGAACAGGTCCATCCATTGTTCCGCCTTGATCGACCGCAGCTGTATGAAGGACTTCATGGGCGGAAGAAAGTCCAGTCCTCCCGCATTCTCCGTCATCAGGCGAAGCTGTCCGGCCAGCTTTTCTCTCGCGCAGTCGTTAAAATACAGAAGATCGCTCACGCTCCCCCGGAAAGTCCTGTCCAGCAGGATGTCCAGACCCGAATAGGCCTCGAAGTTGAGATAGAGCGCCGGTGCCCTGCGGGACAACAGCTGTCCCATACAGAACGCAAATGTCGTCTGAAGGCACCGGGTGACCGGAGAATACACGCCGATCAGCTTCATCGGATTTCCGTGTCTGACCGTCTGGGGAAGATCCTCCTCCTCGGAAGACATGCACATCTCCTGTATTTTGTCGCAGATGTGCTCCACCGACTGGTACTTGCTCAGGTTCTCCGGTTTCTCCATGTAGGTGCTGCTCTCGTTCAGGAGCAGGATGTTCTCAAACCCGGCGGACTCCAATTCCTGCGCATACTCGGATTCTGCGATCACCAGAAGCCTGGTCGTCTCCGGGGACTCGCCTGCCAGAAACACCTCCCGGCTCGAATACAGGTAGATCTCAAACGGCAGATTTGCTGTGCTGCGCAGGTACTCCATCAGGTGTTCCCCGTAAGAACGTTCACTGTCACAGATACAGATCCTGCGGACCTGGTTCAGACGGCCTGAAACAGACATGAAAGGCCTCCTCTCATACAACATGCTGGTCAAAATATCAAAAAAGGGTTGGGCTCTGCATTCCCAGCTGCTCCAGAAGCAGACAGAGCACGGCGCTGATGCCTACCGGCACCGCAAAATGAATGGTTCGGGACAAGTCCCGATATCTGATCAGCAGAATCGCGGAGAACACCGCACCGATCAGAAATGAAAGAATAAAACTGACAATATACCACTGTACGCCCATAAACGGGACCATTGCTGCAAGAAGCTTGATGTCGCCCGCCCCCAGGCCTCCCGCCCTCCAGAAAGGGAACAGAAGAGCAGCCGTCAAGGCCATAGCCCCGAGCACTTCCGGAAGTCTCTCCGGTGTGCTGACTGCCTGCAGCCACAGGCCGGCTGCCAGCATTGCGAGGATCATCGAGTTGAATACTCTTCCTCTCCACAGGTCGGATCCCGCAGCAGCTGCCGCAAATAACAGCAGCAGGATCCGTCCGCCTTCGGTCATTGGCTTCACCCCCTTCCTCCGGCTGGTGAAACCGATTATAAACAAGCTTTTAACCCCGCTTCAACCCCATTTCGGAAGGTTTTCCATCTTTGTGAGTATAGCCGAAAATGAGCGGAATTTCCGCTGTGCATTCCCGAAAAAGCCTGTATTCTCCATGCTTTGAGGCATCCAAAAACGGTACCGTCATGTGGCTGATCAGCCGTCTTTTTCTCACTGTTTTGACTGCCTTGCACGCCCCCCGGGTGGAAAAACCGGGCAGCAGGACCATTCCGACCGTCCCGTTTCGGTGGTTTTTCCGCTGAAAACACCGTGTCCTCCGGCTTACGATCCCGCTGCAGGATGGTGTCGTCCGGGTACCGCGTACTTGTTTTTCCTGCCGCTGAATTCTCATTGCAACCGCTATGGCCATCTTATATAATGGAATCATCTCTTATGGGGGATGGATATACATCATACAAATACCGGCCTTCTCTTGGGGGGCAGAAAAAGGAGAAAACTATGGCTAAATTCGAATGCACTGTTTGCGGTTATATCTACGACGAAGAAGTCGGCGATCCCGATAACGGAATCGAGCCCGGCACTCTCTTTGCGGATCTTCCCGATGATTGGGAGTGTCCTCTCTGCAGCGTCGGCAAGGAAGACTTCGAGGAAGTATCCTGACGATCTCAGATCGCATCACAAACATCACAAAAGCCCGTGCGTGATCGCACGGGCTTTTCATTTGCAGAACAATATTTTGAACTATATTCGAACTAAAGAACTAAACTCTTTATTATTTTGCTTCACCGAAGACATCGTCAACGATCGCCTTGACGGTCGCTGCCGTTTTCCTGAGCTCGTCAAGTTCATCCTCGCTCATCTCCAGCGGCACAAGGCACTCCACGCCGTCTTTGCCGACGATCGCGGGCATGCTCAGCGCAAGTCCGTCGATGTCGAAGGCGCCGTACATCAGGCTCGAAACGGGCAGTACGGATTTCTCGTCGCGAACGATCGCTTCGCAGACTCTGCGAACGCCCATCGCGATGCCGTAATATGCGGCTTTCTTTCTCCGGGTGATCACGTCGTTGCTCGTTCTGACCTCCCTGGACACTTCTTCGAAATAGTCCGAGGGATCCGGATATCCGCGCATCTCGCAGAACTCACGGATCGGAATGCCGGATACTGTCGCGCTGCTCCAGATCGTCACTTCGCCGTTGCCCTGCTCGCCGACCATGTATGCGTGAATATTGCGCGCATCCACATTGAGCTTCTCGCTCAGGAGATATCTGAGTCTGGCAGTATCAAGGACGGTGCCCAGTCCCAGGATGCGTCCTTCCGCCCATCCGCTGATCTTCAGCGCGGCATAGGTAAGGATATCGACGGGATTGGCAACGATCAGCATGATGCCTTCGCTGTTTCTCTTCGCGATCTCGGGAATGACATTCTTGAAAATAGCGACATTCTTTTTCACCAGGTCAAGCCTTGTATCGTCACGTCTCTGTGAGGCTGCAGCCGTCACAATGATGATCGCCGCATCTGCAAGATCATCGTACGTTCCCGCATAGATCTTCATCGGTCTTGAAAAAGTGAGGCCCTGCGCAATGTCCATTGCCTCGCCTTCCGCTTTCTCGGGATATGCATCGATCAAAACCATTTCCGTAAACAGGCCGCTCTGCATCAGCGCAAAACAGGACGCCGCGCCCGCAGAACCACATCCAACCATTGCTACCTTCCTCTGATTTAATGCCATCTTTCGAACCTCCTCCAAAACATTGCATTACATGTGGTTTACTAATATCCCGTCTCTATATATTCAGTTTACCGGCCGCCCCCAGCAGCCGGCATTAATATTTATTCTGCAGCTGTCAGGCCAAGTTCATAATTGACATACTTGATCACTTCATCAGCATCGATGCCGTGGACCATGCACGCATCCTTGAGCGACTCCATCTGGGCAGAGGGGCAGCCGATGCAGCCCATTCCACAGTTCATCAGCACATATGCGGATTCCGGATACTGTCTCAGAATATCTGCGATCAGCATCTCGCCGTCGATCGGCTTCTTGCTGTTTTCTTCATTTGCCATGATTCATTCCTCCAAATATCACATAAATTAAATACATCTGTAATTGTAATTATATTTATTTCCTGTCACTTTGCAAGCATTCCCTGCCCTTCTGAACCCCTGTGAACAAAATGAATGCAGCGATGTTGCACAGGACTATGCTGGCACCTGTCGGCGCCGCATACAGATAAGAAATGATCAGCCCGGCCACAAGGCAGACCGCCGATACGATGGCCGATGAGATCATGACCGAGCGGAAGGTAATGCAGGTCCTCATGCTGGTGACGGCCGGAAAGACCACAAGGCTCGAGATCAGGAGCGACCCCATCATTCGCATTCCGATCACTATGACCAGTGCTGTCAAAAGAGCGATCACCATATTGTATAATCCCGCATTGAGTCCGGTCGCGCGCGCAAACGTCTCGTCAAAGGTGACGGCAAAGATCCGATGGTAGAAGAACACAAACAGGGTCAATATCACGGCAGACACCACTCCTGTCAGCGCCACGTCTTCCTGCGACATGCTCAAAATACTGCCGAACAGATAGTTATAGACGTCTGTGTTCATCCCCGTCGTCATGGAGACGACCATAACGCCGACCGCCAGTGCCCCTGTCGAGATCAGCGCGATCGCCGCATCTCCCTTGATCTTGCTGCTCTCCGAGAGTCGAAGGAGCAGAAAGGCTGCCGCGATCACCACGGGGATCGCTACCGCCAAAGGCGCCGCATTCATGGCGCTGGCAATGGCCAGTGCTCCGAATCCCACATGAGAAAGGCCGTCGCCGATCATGGAATATCTCTTGAGCACCAGCGTGACGCCGAGCACCGCCGCGCAGAGCGCCACGAGAACGCCCATGCACAGCGCCCGGACCATGAAGGGATATGTAAACATTTCTCCTATCAGTTGAAGCATTTATCGATCTCCCTTCTCCGTTCTCTCCTGCGGCTGTGTCTTCTCCTGCGGCTGTGCTTTTTCCTGCTGCTGCAGCTTTTCCTGCTGCTGCGCTTTTTCCTGCACGGTTTCTTTCTTCGCGCGCTTTTTCTCCGGCTGAGGCGCAGGTTTGTTCCAGATGTGCACGGCTTTCCCGCCGTCGGTAAAGCTGTGGTATGCCGCGCTGCGGCGGTATTCCTCCCGCGTTCCGAAGAACAGCTGCCTGTCCTCGCCAAGATGCAGCACGTGCGACGCATATCTCATCGCCGCCTGCAGATCGTGGGAGACCATGATCACCGTGATGCCCATCTCTCTGTTGATCCGCTCGATCAGTTTATACATATTGATCGTCACAAGCGGATCCAGGCCTGCGACCGGCTCATCCAGAAGGATCACTTTCCGGGCAGCGCATAATGCCCTCGCAAGGAGCACCCTCTGCTGCTGTCCGCCCGAGAGGTCCCTGTAGCAGCGGTCCCTGAGGTCGGTGATCTCCAGCGCCTCCATAGTCCGGGCTGCTCTCTCCCTCTCCGCTTTCATGTAGAAGGGCCGAAGGCCCATGCCCGACAGGCACCCCGACAGGACGACCTCATTCACACTGGCAGGAAAATCCTTCTGTACCGGTGTCTGCTGCGGAAGATATCCGATCTGATTCGCGCGCAGGTCCTCTCCGAACTCCACGTTTCCCGCCGAAGGCTTTTTAAGTCCCAAAAGCCCCTTCATCAGCGTGCTCTTGCCGGCTCCGTTCTCTCCCATGATATACAGATAGTCACCCTGCTCTATTTTGAAATTCAGATTCTCCAGAACCGTCACACCTTCATAGGCGAATGCCAGGCTGCTGCAGCTGATCAGACTCTTTGTTTCCATTTCAATCATCTCCTCCCGCGCCGCTTTCTCCGAGCGCTTCCCTGACTGCTTCCAGATTCTCCCGCATCAGGGACACATATGTTGCACCGCTCTCCATCTGGTCTTTCGTCACGTTGTGACAGGAATGAAGGGTACGCCTGACGGCCCCCGTGCTCTCGCAGATCGCCCGGGCGATATTCCCGTTTGAAAGCTCTATGCTGAAGACCACCGGAATCCTCTCCGCCCTGACCTTGTCGATCAGAAAGGCCAGTGTCGATGCGCTGGGCTCCGATTCCGATGAACAGCCCGGAAATGCGGCATAATAGTCCAGTCCGTATTCCATGGCAAAATAGCGGAACGGGAACCTGTCCCCGAAGACGATCGTCCTGCGCTCCGCATTCTGAACGATCTGCCTTAGCTGCGCGTCGATCTCCAGGATCTCTTCCTCGTACGCGCGGGCGTTGGCGAGATATTCCTCTTTGTTTGCGGGATCGATCCGCGCCATCTCGTCGGCGATCCCCTCGATGATCTCCACCGCCTTCACCGGTGATGTCCATACATGTTCATCCGCTTCTTCGTGCTCTTCCCCGGAGGAATCTCCGCCATGTGCGTGGTCCTCGTGCTCTTCCGGCTCGTCATGCTCCTCCTCGCCGCGGCCGTCTCCTTCACTGCCATGGTCATGCTCGTGTTCTCCGCGCTCCTGCATCATTCCTTCCACAACCTCCTCTTCCACGGTCTCCGTGAGGTCGACAAGGCGCAGCGTCTGAGGGCGTTTATCCCCCATGTTCTCGAGGATCCTGTCCACCCAGACATCATTTTCACTGCCCACGTAGATGAACAGGTCGCAGTTCTGGATCTCCTTGATATCGAGGGGCGTGGGCTCATAGGAATGCACTTCCTCGCCCGGCGCGAGCAGCATCCTGACGCTCGCCAGCTCCTCCGGTCCTGAGATCGCCCTGGCAAAATCATACGGCGGAAAGATCGTCGTCACGACCTTCATGCGTCCGTCATCCGGCTCCGCTTCCCTGACCGCACATCCCGCAAAGCTTGCGAGCATCAGGCTCACAGCTGCCAGGAGCGCCGGTATGGCCCGGAAGATTTGCCGCCGGCCTTTATCCTTTTTGGCCATACTCTCTCTCATGTCCGCCTCCTGCAGTCTCCGCAGATCCCGTAAAAGAGTGTGCGCGTGCAGTCCAGCTCAAATCCGCTGCCCGCTTTCGTCTCCGACAAGCCCTGCATCGCCTCCTCCACGAATTTTCTCTCTATATGGACCAGTTTCCCGCACTTCTCACACTTTCCGTGCACATAAGCAGATTTGCTGCCGTGTTCTCCCTTGAACTCGTAGCAGGATCCCGTCACGGCATCCACCATGTATTTATTGACAGCACCCTCTTCCACCAGGCGGTCCAGCTGCCGGTAGATGGTTGCAACGCCGATGGTCACGCCCTTCGTCCTGAGCTGCTCCAGGATCTGGCCCGCTGTC
>ODAI011460065.1_pt1 | contig 11095 bp, 9 predicted proteins | sample 1539321 | NCBI WGS metagenome assembly ODAI01 (sample SAMN02144231, study PRJEB22623) | gut metagenome | biome: sheep rumen | host: Ovis aries | place: New Zealand | reverse complement strand
GCAGGCCAGATGTATTCTTCAATATATTCCTGACGGGCATCTACTACATAGCAGGCAGCAGCACCAGTTTTAAGTGCACGTGATTTAATTGCATCCCAGTCATCACCCTGACCAACATCAATACAAACTGCGATTACGTCATAATCATAATTTTCTTTAAGCCATGGAATGATAACTGTTGTATCAAGTCCACCAGAATAAGCAAGAATTACTTTATCTTTTGCCATATATAACCTCTCTTTTTGCATAAATATACAGAAAATATACATCTTTTTGTAAAAATATGCAAGATAGATTAAAAATGCTTTAATTCCTGCATAAAGTTTTCTGCCGTTAAGGGGATTTTTCTTTCATTTGGAGACTGGCCTAAAATTAAATTAAAGGGATAATTAGCAGAGTCTGCCTCTTCCAAATGCCAGACAAGTGCAGATGATGCAAGTTTTTTTTCAAGAGCGGCTTTTATAAAATTATAGGCTAGACGGGTTCTGCGGTCACACCTGGCCGCTTTTTCTAGACGAGAATTTAATTCCACCTCATACTGGTTGCGGCGGGAAAGAAACTCTGAAATTTCAGGAAAGGGATTATAGGGAAACTTTGCGTCAGCTATTTTTACAAAGTCAGACCCCTGACGCTGCAAGAGAGAAGCCTTTATCTGATTTTGAATAAAAAGACGCAGGCGAATTGTAGAAGTTACGGGCACTTCCCAGGAAGCGGAGCTTGCTTTTATTTCATAATTTGCAGTAATTTCCGGATGAGCAAGAGCAAACCTTTCTACAGCAGCCGGAAGGTCTGCGAGGCTAAGACGTTCGGCCCCGCTTCTGACCATATTTTTATGCTGAAGGTGAACAAAAAGCTCCTTCCAAAAATCAGCTTCTCTGTCACTATATTTTAGGGCACTCATAAATCAGTTTTTTTAGAACTTGTAGGATGCACCAACTTTTATTAAAGCTGTTGCCGGCATGCAGGTCTCTAAGAAAATATTAAAATTATCAAAATCTGCTTTTAGTCCTAAAAGTGTCACGTCCAAAATAGGAATAACGCCACCGTCTGGAATAACAAGGATTCCTCCGCTAAAAGCATGATAAAACTTAAAGTGTTCCCAACCATACTGACCAGTTACCTTTGCCTGAAGTCCAAGCAAATTCAAATTACTGATTGATTCATAAGAAACAAAGCCGCCCACTCCCAAATGATTCCAGAAGTAGTGATTATAGCCGGCGGTAATTGTAAAAGGAGAGGAAGTTTTTCCTGCCTCAAGTTCATCTCCTTCAGTTTCTGATTGGTTTTCTCCATTTACAAGAGCTTCTGCAATAGCAAGCACCATACCTCCAAAAACTCCAACAAAGGAAGATGTACCTGCAGTCAAATAAACTTCATTTTCACAAATTCCAAGGCTTTCAACCAGATCTTCATCATCATAAGTCTGGGCAAAAATTCCTGAAATTGCAAAGGCAAAAATCATAAAGCACAAAATTATTTTTTTCATAGGAAGCTCCTTGAATTAAGTTTAAAATAGATTATAACATAAAAAAATTAAAATGGAAGATAAGTTACAGTCGAGCCTGGAAGTTTTTCTAACCAGTATCGGGATTTTTCGCAGGCAAGGCGGCTGTCTAAAATCCATAAAACAGATGGTGACAGGCCCGCTTGAATTTGAGGTGGATTTCCCTCCCCATCAGTAAAAATTATCATCCCGCTATATTCATTAGAATGAGAAGAAAAATAATCAAAAGGAGCTTGAAAGCTGGTTCCGCCCCGCCCTTTTATTTCTTCCAGATTTATTTTACTGCGACTCCCCTTAAAAGCAAGAGGCCTGGTATTTTTTAAATTTACATCAAAAAAAATAAGGTCAATTTTTTCTATAATTCCCAGAAAAAAGAAATTGTTTATGGCATGATAAAAACGGGAAAAGGCTTCTTCTGTAATTGAGCCGCTCACGTCAACGGCAATTAAAATATTTGCCTTGCGCTCGTAGCGGCTACCCATGGCAGAAAAGCCATAACGACGGCTGGGACGCATACGAGTCAGGTGACGCTGGGCACTCACAATTTTTGCGCGAAAACGTGTTAAAGCCCGCTTATAGTCAAAAGAAAAATCTGCAGAATCGCGAAGCTCCAGGGCAAGATTTGCTCCAAGCCCACCCCAGCCTTCTTCCAGCTCCGCCTTTGTTATATTGCTTTTTATTTGGCTAAGAGCCTGCTGATTTTCTTCCCACAAGTCCCCCGCTTCTTCGGCATTTGCTAAAAGAGAGCTTTCACCTCCACCCCCAAAGGACTCGCCACCACCGGCCGAAGTTTCCTTAATCAAAAAAAGAATACGACGATACCATTCTTCAAAAGTAATGTCATCGGTGTAAATAAGGCGTCCTGTGCGAGGGTCTAGCTGCAGGTTGCGCTGAAAAAAAGCCTCTTCATCGGTGCCCGCCCATTTTTTTCCAAGAGGATATTTAAGGGTGCGGATTCGCTGGGCCTGAAGCTTAAGGTAAGCAAGGCCGGCAGGTTCAAATGGAAGCTTTTCGGTTAATTCCGCCGGCAGCAGGCCTGCCATAAGCGCGTCACTTGCTAACAGCAGGACCTTTTTTTTACAGTCGAAAGGCTGGCGGGTGTAGGGATGGCCCAGCAGGGCACGGGTTATTTCGTACTTAAGGCAAGCTTGCAGCTGGTCCTCCGAAAGCCCCTCAAAAAAAGAAGGATTATATTCTATACGAAAAGCTCCCGTTCTAAGCGGGATTGAAAGGCTGGGGTTTTCCAGCAGGCTATGCTTTGTTGCGATAGAAAAAAGTAGAGGTTCAGAGAAAAACCAGCTGCGGATAATTTTGGAAAAGCGCAGAGAAAGAGTCTCTTTTTTCATATCACCACTTTCCATATTACAAATCTGAGACAGCAGAAAGAAGTTTTTTGTATAAAGAAGGCTTATTTTCTGTAATAAAATTCAAAGTATTTGGAAAGCTTTCTGCCGAGCACAAGGAAATAAAATGAGCTGCAGCCTCTTTTGGAGCAGATTTTGTAAGAAAATCAAAATAGGCTTCCAGATTTTCTGCAACTTTATCTGATGACACAAAGGCACCGCCTTCTACAAAATGGAAAAGACTTTCATTAACAAGACAAAGCTTTGGCAGAGAAAGTTTTTTAAGCTGCTCTGTCACTTCCTCTGACTGCGGCAGACAGGAATCACAGAGCAAATGCTTTGCAGAAGGTAAAGAATTATCATTTACAAAGCGGAAGAATAAACTTGCAGCCTGCATTCCGATTATTCCGCTTACAAGAGCAAGCAAATCTGGCCCTAAGACTTCAAAATCTGCAATAATTTTAGAGGTACGTTCCCAGCTTCTGCGGTCAGGACTTCTTGCAAAGCCGTCTTCACTGTCAATAGAAGTGTCAGAATCAAGGTAATCAGGATTAGAAGCTATAAAAGAAATTATCCGCGAATCTATTCCGTTATCCCCTGCCCACTTAAGCCAATCTTCTACGCTTGGTGCAAATTCATAAATATTAAAGCGGCTGACCAGGGCCGGGTCCAGTTCTGTAAGCTGATACTCGCTTCCTCCGTTTACCGCACTAATAATACGGCTTCCCTGGGGAAGGCTCTTACCGGCCAGCTTACGGTTCAAGGTAAGGTCCATTACAGTTTGAAGCACTTCGGGTCGGGCACGGTTTAATTCATCTAAAAAAAGCACCACAGGCTTTCCGTCAGTTGGAAACCAGTAAGGCAGCATAAATTCAGTTTTGCCGCTTTTTTCATTAAGATGAGGAAGACCAATTAAGTCCCCCGGGTCACTCATCTGTCCTAAAAAAAGAGTAACAACCTTTTCTCCGCGAGCTGCAAAATATTCTTCCAGAATACGAGACTTACCAATACCATGCTTTCCAACCAGCATAATATTTTGCGCAGCTGGTGTGTGTTCCAAAATAAAATATAACTGTTTTGCATTAATTGTCATTTTTTTCGCCTTTCTATTGCGGAAAATGCAAGAGGATATAAAAAGATGATTACAAAAAATATAAGAAAATATTTTACAAGATGTGCAAAATGAGGTCCCAAGAAAGAAAAAATTAAACTTCCGCAAAAATACAAGGACAAAACTAAAAGAGTTCCAATTATTATTCTTAATATTTTGTTTCTTACAGGAACATCTACTGAAAACTTTACAAATCTTCTTTCTAAAACCCAGCCAATTAACATTCCACAAGTCATGCCACAGGCTGTATAACAGTCAGTAATTAAAGGATAGACATTTTCAACCTTATACGGCTTTAACTGCAAAAAAACTAATAAAAGAAAAGAAAGCAGACAGGCAATCAGACACAAAAGAATATCCTTTTCCTGATTTTTACTATACCATAAAACAAGAAAATTAATGATGATTAATGAAACAGCAGCAACAATTACTGCAAAAATGACGTCTTTTAGTGTATGACAGCCCAACCAGTTGCGGGAAAAAGCTGTTAAAAGAGTAATAATTGTACACAGAATAACTACCCATCTGCGTTTACGCTGCCACACGGCGATTCCGCCAAAAACAGAAGCAGCTGTAACAGTATGCCCGCTGGGAAAAGAAAAGCCGCTTGCGCCATTTTCTGCAATAGCATCTACATGCAGTCTTGAATCTAAAAGCCAGGGACGTGGAATACAGGCAATATTTTTTATAGTTTGATTAAATGAATATGATAAAACATAGCTAAAACCAATATACAGGCCACTTTCTTTACTGAAAGACCAATAAATTATAGCAACTAGAGCAATGCCACATTTTAATACAATTTCAGATATAAACAGAAAAAAATAATTGAGCAGAGCCGGGCTTGATTCCCGGATGCTCTGAAGTGCATATAAGTAGTCCATAAGATTATTATATCACAGCTTTTTAACTTTGTTACTTAATAAAGCGGATATTATCTATATATATATGAGATTCTTTATTATATACAGCCCAGTTATCGCTGGCAATAGAAATTCTTCGAACGTCGTTCATTTTTTCTGTATAATTTGACATATCATAAACTACAGTATGAACACCTTTAGGAATACTATAAGTTGGTCCCTGACACCAGTTCCAGGAGCTTGTAGCTTGAACAACTGCGGCTATATTGTAGGTATAATCTTCAGGATTATAAATATCAACTACAAGATAACGGGCTCCTGTTAAATCATTTGTACCATCATAAAACCAGACAGCAGATTTAGAAGAAGATTCATCCATTGCTTCCATTGTAAGCTCAAGGGAATGACGACCTTCAGAAGCCCAATCCATTGAAAGATTTGCTCCGGTTGAAATTTTATGAGTTCCATACTGATCCCAGTCGAAGCCAGCCCATATCCAGTAATTTCCATTTTCAAAGCCGTCGAAATTTACAATGGTTCCAGAGGGCAATTCTTCATCAACCTGAGCAAAAGCAAAGCCGACTGCTGTAAATAATATAAATAAAGAAAGAAAAAGCTTTTTCATATCATCCTCCTGACTATTCTACCTTGAACTTATTCATTGCATCGCGCAGCTTTGCAATACTTTCAACATTCTTTACAACACATTCCTGAGCACGCTTAGAGAAGTCACTGATAGCATCTGTTTTTTCTGTCATATTGCGCACATTTGTATTTACAGAAGTTGTCATGCTTGCAATAGTATCCATTTCTATAGAAACCTGCTTACTGCCTTCCATCATTTCGTCAGAATCGTTCTTTACGTTGCTGGTAATATTATTGATAGTGTGCATAAGCTCAAGAACCTGTTCTCCACCCTGGTTCTGCTGCTTCATTGCTTCATCAATAATAAGCTCCTGCTCGCTTACAGTTTTTGTAAGGTTAAAGATACTTCCAAACTGAGCCTGAACCTGTTTTGTAGACTCAGTTACTTCATTAATCAGATTCTGAACATCCTTCAGTTCATTTTGAATCTTTGTTCCCTGAGAATTAGATTCTTCTGCAAGCTTTCGGATTTCTCCTGCAACGACAGCAAAGCCCTGTCCGCTTTCGCCGGCATGTGCAGCTTCAATTGCGGCGTTCATAGCCAGAAGGTTTGTCTGACTTGCAATATTACGAATTACAGAAGAAGCCTCCTGCAAATTTTTTGAACGTTCCTGAATCTTTGTAGAAAGAGCTGCTGTATTATCAATAAGGGACTGACCAAGCTCAGAAGCCTGTTCCAAAGATGTAATAGAAGTTCTGTTATTTTCCAGAATATTTGTTACATTTCGAATATTAACAGTCATTTGTTCAATAGAGGCAGAAGATTCAGTAACACTTGTTGCCTGAACTTCAATGTTTTCGTTCAGCTTATGAATATTCTTTACAATCTGCTCTACAACAGAACGAGCTTCTTCTACTCCAGCAGCATGCTCCTGCATTTGACCTTGAATAGCAGAAATACTTGCAGTAATGTCTTCGACAGCCTTCGAAGTTTGGGTCATAGAATTGTCAAGCTCATTTCCAATTCCATCCATTTCGGCAGAAGATGATTTTACATCCTTAATTGAAGAAGAAAGCTTATCCATTGTTTTGTTAAAGCTTTCGCACATAGCCCCAATTTCATTATTCTGGTGAGCATGAAGGCGGACAGTCATATCACCATCACCTTCACTAATATTTTGAAGGGCATTAACTGTAATTTTAAGAGGCTTAGTAATTCGTGTAACTACAGCAAATACAATTGCAACTACAATAATTATCTGAAGAACAAAGGCTCCAATAATAGTCCAGATTGTAGCCCAGGCACTTTCATTCATCACCTTTATTGGAGTCATAGAAACAAAGTACCAGTAAGCCCCAGAACGGTCTACCTGAGTTTTTGCTATGACTAAAAATTTATCTTCATTATCAATATGAGCAGTCAAAACCTGAGTTTCGCCAGAAGCAATTCCACTTTCTTCATCAATAATTTCAAAAAAAGGATGTATCTTACTGTCAGAAAAGAGACTACTCTTTGAACCAACTCTAGTCTGATCACCAGCTGCAAGAACAACACCTGTAGAAGTAATAAACTGGCATACTGAATTTTTGTAGATAGAATTTCCGTCCATCATGCCTTCAAGTCCAGAAAGTACAATATCAATGCCGGCAACACCGGAACGCTGACCAAGAGAGTTTTGAATTGCAGAGAAAACCTTTGCACTCAAAACCTTTTCTCCATCCAAAGTTATGATTGTTGGTTCACTGATAAAGGTATTTGGAGCATTAGCACTGTCTTCTATCTGTTTTGAAGAGAATTCTGTTACAATATCATTTTTAATTCGTCCGTTTTTATCTCGAATATAGTGAATTTTAAACTGTCCTGTAGGATTATCTTTTACATCTGCACGCTTTTCATCATTATGATCAAACATACCTGGCAGCCAATAAGCCCAGGCAGAATCAATAGAGGAAGTTTTTACCATTGAACGCACAGCTTGTTCTGCAGAAGAAGCTCTCTGTTTTTCAGGAATTGCCCAGGTACCTCCCAAGAGTCCAGAAAGAGCTTCCGCAGAGTAAACCATTTCCGTCATGCTCTTTTCAACAGAATCTGCTTTTTTCTCTGTAAGAGTTATAATACTTTTTGTAATCTGCTCTTTATTATCATTTAAAACAGTTTTTCCAATCCCAAAAGTCATTAAAACAGAAATGAAAACCATTCCAAGTCCAAGCGAGAGTACAAGACTTGTTCTAATAGATTTAAAAGATGATTTAAAATCACTCATTCTTTTCTCCTGCCTTATCTTTATTTGCAAAGTTACCTATACAATAATGATTGTACACAATTTTTCGAGACAAGTAAATCGATTTTTTATAACATTCTTATTCTTTTATTGTATATTTAGTTATTCTTATGAAATTCCTGTTTTTGTGTGTACATAAGGCTGTCTACATTTTCTACAGCCTCCTCCAGGGTAAGTGTAGATTGAGACGGTACGCTATAAGTTCCCACACTGGCAGAAAGATTATAAGGAAGATGCATAACAGAAACCTTTTGAGCAAGTCTCTCCTTAATTTTTATGCAGTAATCTTCACCATTATAGTTTTTGCTGTTGCCAACAACAAGAAATTCGTCACCACCATAGCGGATGCAAAGCCAGTTTTTTGGAACAGTCTCCAAAACAGCAGCCGAAACTGTTTTTACGGCCAGATCTCCATGCAGGTGGCCAAACTGGTCATTTATATGCTTCATCTTATTTATATCAACAAAGAAAAGCACAGTTGTTAATCCATTTTTCTTATTTTGTGCATAGAAAGGCTTAGCAAGCTTTTCTAACCCCTGTCGATTAAGCATACCAGAAAGAGCATCTTTTGTTGAAAGCTTAAGATACTGCTGGCTCATCTGCTTGAACATATTCTTTTTGCGAAACTGCTCTATACCATCACCAAACTTTCTTGTCAAAAGATAGCCATAATGATTATCAATCATTGAAAGATTATTTTTTGTAACATAATAACCATGGACATAAGAATGATGATAAATAGGAAAAAACATATAAATGTTACTTTCTTCACTCTTCATTTTGGAAGGAATCAGGTCGCGGGTTGAAATCATTTCGCGAAGATATTTTACATTATTCTGAACAGAACAGACAGCCTGCATTTGATTACCATAGGACCAGTCCTGGGGAAGATTTTCAGCAGAGTTGATTAAAACAGATGTCCAGTCTGCCTTCATAAAGATACAAAAATCTGTTCCTTCAAAGGAATGAGACTTTGCAAAATAGGCTTCAATATTTGTAAGAAGAGTAAATACATCAGCAGCTTCCGTAAAAATTTCTCCAACAAGCTCCATTTGAGTATCAAATTCTTCCTTACGGTTTGATTCATTTAAGGCATTCAGCATAAGAAGATTTTCTGCAGGTTTTACTTCGCCCTTACAACCACAAGTCTGCCTGTAAATAGGCTTACTGTTTATTTTTAAATGCTGAGTTTCGTCGCCTCCCTGAAGAACTCTATTCACTGCTTCATAGCCTACCTGCTCTGTATTATTTTTAACTGTGGAAATTGCAGGTTCCAGAGCCTTTGTATAGGAAATATCATCATATCCAATTATTTTTAACTGTTCCGGAACCTTTATACCCTTTTCCAGACAAATTTTCATGAGTGCAAGTGCTATTAAATCATTTGCACAAACGAAAACCTCAGGATAAGTTGTGTTCTTTTCAAAATACTCTTTAAAGAAGATATAGGCACAATGATAATCACAAGTCTGAATTGAATAAACCTGTGAATTGTTTATTTCAAGTCCATTATCCTGCAAGGCTGCTCTAAAAGCTTTATATCTTTCTGCAATATCTACAGAGGTTTCACGCCCCGCAACATAAGCATAATTTTTATATCCGTGTTCAACTATTAGATGCTTCATCATTTCATACAGACCTGTATAGTTATCTACACGTATGCAGCTTAAAGAATTAAGAGCTTTATTAATGGTGATTGCAGGTTTTCCGGCCTTAATAATTCTCTGCCTTTCTTTTTCCAGAACTCGAACATTTCCAATTAAATCTGAAAGAAGAATAACGCCATCAAAATCTTCATAATGAATCAGGTTAAAAACTGAAAAACCTGTATAGTTTAAGAAACCAGAATATTCTGTGTAATCATAAGCGACAAAAACATATAAATCTACATCTTTATCTTTGGTAGCCTTAAGCATACCATTGATAAATTCCTTTACGAAATACGTACTCCAGCCGCTTGTTAGTACTGCGATTTTCTTTTTCATTATTGTTTATCCTTCAAAATCAACTTACGCAGGGCTTCCACGCCAACTGTTATTGCAAGCTCGGTGTCGTGGGCCTGTTTATTTTCGAGTCCTTTTTTTGCTCTTTCTTGATTTGCAACTACCAGAAAGCAGGAACCAACGCGGACACGAAGGAACTGGCCGGCAATAAAAAGGGCAGCACTTTCCATTTCGCTTGCAAGACAGCCCATGCGGAGCCAGGCCTGCCATTTGTTTTCCAGTTCATAGCTTACAGGCATAACTTCAGGTTCGTGCTGACCAAAAAAGGAATCTTTGCACTGAACTACACCTATGTGGAAAGGAGCCTTAAGGTCTGTGGCTGCAGCAACCAGGGCATTTACACAATCCAGATTTGCAACAGCGGGATATTCAATTGGAGCAAACTCCCTGCTGGTGCCTTCCATACGAACGGCACCTGTGGCAATCACAATATCGCCGCCCATTACATCCTCCTGCATTCCGCCGCAAGTGCCAACGCGAATAAAGGTATGAGCCCCGCATTTTGCAAGTTCATCTATGGCGATTGCCGCAGAAGGACCGCCAATACCGGTAGAAGTAACACTTACCGGAACGCCTTCCAAAGTGCCGGTATAAGTTGTATATTCCCGAACATCTGCAACAAGACGAGGATTATCAAAGTGAGCGGCAATCTTTTCGCAGCGTTTTGGGTCGCCAGGCATAATAACATATTTTCCAATGTCTGATGGACCTACTCCTGTATGATACTGTTTTCCTGAACCTTCTGTATAATCAACCATGAAAAATCTCCTGTGTTGGGGATGTCTAATAAGTAAATAATGCGGTGGTTTCGACAAGCTCAATGACCACAGTCACAGAACTTATTAGACATCCCCTGGCCGCCGGTGGCCGTATTTTCAAAACAATTTAATAAGAAGATTATACCACAGTACAGCCGATTTTGCGAAAAAAAAAGCGGAAATAGTTGAAGACCCCAACCATTTCCGCCGTTTAAAGCTTATAAAATCAGATAAAACTATTCTGCGCGAGCCATTGCTTCGTCAAAGTCTTTTGTTCCCTTCCAAATCTCTTTTGTATAAGGATTTGTTTTTGTTGCAGCAGCCTTTTTGCAGATTGCGGCAAGAACAAGCACGTTGATTGCAAGAGCAAGAACTGCAATAACCCCCTGTGCTTTTGGATCTGCAGTAATTCCCATCTTGGCGATAGCCTGCTGAACTTCAGGACCATTATTTGCAATAGCAGGATTATTGTAGATAGCCATAGAAGCATCATACAAAGCCTGGGCACCACTTCCGTCCAGAGGAGCACCGGCATACAATGAAGGAAGTACAGAGAATGGTTTTGTAAGCTGGAATGGTACAACCTGTGCGAACATACACCAGATAGAAAGTGTAAAGGCACGGTTCTGAATCCAACCACCCTTAT
>ODAI014259580.1_pt1 | contig 11096 bp, 5 predicted proteins | sample 1539321 | NCBI WGS metagenome assembly ODAI01 (sample SAMN02144231, study PRJEB22623) | gut metagenome | biome: sheep rumen | host: Ovis aries | place: New Zealand | reverse complement strand
TCGTCGGCGGCGGTGTGAACGCCATTACCAAGAGCGGTACCAACACCTTCAAGGGCACTGCCTACTACTATCACCGCAACGAGAACATGCGCGGTAACATGGTCGACGGCGACGCTATCGCCACCGCCCGTGACAAGGACCGCACCACCATCTACGGCTTCACCCTTGGTGGTCCCATCATCAAGAACAAGCTCTTCTTCTTCGTGAACGCCGAAATGATCAAGACCCCCACCATCGTGAATCGTTGGAGAGGTTCTGCAAATGGCGAGGCCGACGAAAATAATTTCATTTCCCGTACCACCCTGGACGACCTCAAGAAGGTTTCCGAGCACGTGAAGAACAAGTACGGTTATGACACCGGCTCTTGGACGGACTTCCCTGCCAATGAGAGCAACTATAAGATTCTGGCCCGTGTGGACTGGAACATCAGCCAGAAGCACAAGCTGGCCCTCCGCTACAACTACACCCTGAACAATGCTTGGAACAGCCCTAACGGCTCCTCCATGGACGGTGGTACCCGTAGCGCATACAACCGTATGTCTCTGTATTCCATGTCCTTTGCCAATTCCATGTATTCCATGAACAACACCGTTCATACATGGTCTCTGGATTTGAACAGCCGTCTGAATGACAACCTGTCCAACCAGTTCCTGGCCACCTTCTCCTTGCTGAACGATATCCGCGGCACCAATTCCGAGGAATTCCCGTTCATTGATATCTTGGATGGCAGTGGAGATACCAACAACTACATGGCCCTGGGTTACGAACTCTTCACCTGGAACAATGCTGTACATAACACTATTGCCAACGTAAAGGACGACCTCACCTGGTATCTGGGTAAGCACAAGGTTACTGCCGGTGTGAACTTCGAGTATCAGATGGCCGACAACCAGTACATGCGTAACGGTACCGGCTACTATCGTTATGACTCCGTTTCAGACTTCATCAACGGTGCAACTCCCGAAATCGTTTGCCTTACCTACGGTTACGACGGAGAGCAGTTCCCCGCCGCCCGTGTACAGTTCTACAAGACTGGTATTTATGGTCAGGACGAGTGGAACGCTACCGACCGCTTCAAGCTCACCTACGGCCTCCGTTTGGACGGTCTGTTCTTCAATAATGGAGACCTCCTCACCAACCAGGCTATCTACGACCTCAATTACTATCCTAAGTCCAAGAATTATCAGGAAACCCACATCGATACCGGTAAGTGGCCCTCTGCCAGCATTACCGTTAGCCCTCGCGTTGGTTTCACCTGGGATGTATTCGGTAACAAGAGCCTGAAGGTTCGCGGTGGTACCGGTCTGTTCAGCGGCCGTCTGCCTCTGGTGTTCTTCACCAACATGCCCACCAACAGCGGTATGGTGCAGTACCAGGCTCAGTTGAGCGGTAAGACCAAGATTTACGATGCGAAGAACGGAGTGGTAAAGGGTTTCGAAAACTATACCGGAACCTACACCGAGAAGGATGGTAACCACTATATTGATATGGGTCAGTTCGCCGGCGGCCTGGTAACCGAAAACGGTAAAGCCAACATTTCTGCCCTCCTGAATAAGCTCCATAATATGGGTTACCCCACCACCATTTCCTCTGAGGACGGTACCGTTCCTTCCGCAGTGAACGCGGTGGATCCCAAGTTCAAGATGCCTCAGGTGTGGAAGACCTCCCTGGCCATTGACTATACCTTCCCCACCTCCTTCCCGTTCAGCATCACTGCTGAAGGTATCTTCAACAAGACTGTTAACGCTGTCTCCATCTCCGACTGGAGCATGATGGCTGTTGAAGGCTTCGCCCGTTGGAACGGAGCTGATGCCCGCCCCATGTATCCTTCTTCCTTCCGTACTACCACCAAGGCTTTCGTCCTGGAGAATACCAGCAAGGGTTATGGTTGGAGTGCCAACGTTACCCTCAATATGCAGCCCATCGAGGGCCTGAGCCTCATGGCTGCTTACACGCACACTGTGAACAAGGAAATCACCGGTATGCCCGGCTCTGCTGCTGAGTCTGCCTTCACCTATGTTCCTACTGCCTGCGGCCCTAATTACATCACTCTGCACAACTCTCAGTACGTAACGCCTGACCGTGTGGTTGCTTCCGCTACCCATCACGACAAGAGTGGCAACCACTATTCCCTCATTTATGAGGCCTGGAGAGGTGGTTACAACTACTCTTATATGATGGCCAACGATATGAATGGTGATGGCTATAACTATGACGCCCTCTACATCCCTACGGACGAGCAGGTGTCCAATGGCCAGTTCCGCTTCGTTTCCCAGGATGATGCCACCCGTTTCATGGACTTCGTTCACAACGACAGCTACATGAGCAAGCACCAGGGCCAGTATGCCGAAGCCTACAGCATCTATTCCCCTTGGGTTCACCGTATTGACCTGAGCTACAAGCATGACTTCACCGTGATGCTTGGCAAGACCAAGAACACGCTGCAGCTCAGCTTCGACCTCAAGAACGTCCTGAATCTGTTCAACTCCAGCTGGGGCGTGGCCAAGTACATGAACTCCAAGCTCAACGACGGACGCATCCTCAAGTATGAATCCACCGATGCCGAAGGTTATCCGGTGTTCTCTACCCCTACTGCCGTCAGCGGCTCCACCCAGACCTGGACTCCCAACCACTCCCTGGGCCAGTGCTGGTATGCTTCTGTTGGCATCAAGTACATCTTCAACTAATAAAAGTAGATTAATATGAAACTGAGATATATTATTGGTGCTTTTCTTGGCATGTTCCTCTTGGCTGGTTGCCAGCAGGAAGAGCTTGTCGGGACGTTCGACGACCTTACGGTAGAGAAGAGCTTCGTCTCTATTAGCATGGATGGCGGCAGCGCTACCCTTAAGATCACATCCCCTGACGCTTGGCATTTTGCCAAAATCATTGATTCCAAGCAGAAAGATGCTGCTGGTAAAACCATTATGGTTGAACTTCCTACCTGGTTAACTGCTAACACTCTTTCCGGCAATGCTGGAACTACCGACGTGACGTTTACGGCCACCGCTACTACGGGTGGACGTGAAACTGAACTTGAAATTGTGTGTGGTGGCAAGAGCCAGTTTTTGAGAGTCCGTCAGGGAACGCTGGAGGCTACCAACGCTACCGTGAAGGAAATCTATGATGGTCCTGATGGCAAGACCTATCGTGTAAAGGGTACTTGCACCGGTATCTACAATACCACCTATGGTAACTGGTATCTGGACGATGGCTCCAATGGAGATAAGGTCCTTACCATTTACGGAACCCTGGACAAGGACGGTAAGACCAAGAACTTTGCGAGCCTGGGTCTTGAGGTGGGTGATGTGGTTACAGTGGAAGGCCCTAAGACCACTTACGGCTCCACCATCGAGTTGGTTGACGTTACTGTTCTCAAGATTGAGAAGGCTCTTGTGAAGATTGTGGCTGCTCCTGAAGCCGCCGCTCCGAAGGAAGGTGCCGAGGTAACCGTGACCGTGGCTTATAAGGGTAGCGGTGTTTATCCCACTGTTGCCGATGGTGCCAAGGATTGGCTGGTATACAAAAAGACCGAATTCAAGGTGGGCGTACCTACCATCTTCGAGAAGGCCCCGGCTGACACGGCATTCGTGACGTTCACCCTTGCCGCTAACGCAGGCGGTGCACGTGAAGGTGTGGTAAACTTTACTTCTTCCACAAGCGCAAAGAATAGCACTACTGTTCCTGTTACCATTCAGCAGGAAGGCGCCATTCAGGAAATCACCGTTGCGGAGTTCCTCGCCGCCAAGGAGAGCGGTGCCGTGTATCGTATCAGCGGTATCGTTGCCGAACTGTACCCCTCCGACAAGCAGAACAAGAGCTTCTACATCCAGGATTACTCCGGCAAGGTGCTCGTATACCGCGCCGAGGGCTTCGAGACCTCCGGTGCCAAGGTAGGTGACATTGTTACCGTTACAGGTGTGCGTACTTCCTACAAGGGTACTCCTCAGATGGGTACTGCTACCTTCGAGTCCCTGGACAAGGTGGTCGCCACCAAGACCGTGGCCGAACTCCGCGCCCTGAAAGACGACAAGAACACTTACTTCATGGGTACTGGTAAGGTGGTGAAGTCCGAAGAGCCCAACACCAAGTTTGATCTCGAGACCTACGGCAATCTGAGCCTCAAGGATGAAACTGGCGAGATTTACGTGTACGGCGTTTCCACCGGCTACAAAGGCGCAAGTAAGAAGTTTGGCACCCTGGGTGTAAAGGAAGGTGACACGATGACCGTCATCGGCTACCGCACCTCCTACACCAAGGAAGGCTACACGCTTCTCCAGATTGGCGGCGCCATGTATGTGAGCCACGTTAGTAAGAACTAAGGCGAGGAATAATCCTTCCTTTTAAATAGTTTTCTGGCGGCCCGGGTTTTCCGGGCCGTTTTTTTTGACTAAAAATCCTTATCTTTGTAGAATAACATTATATAAGGTACATGCTATGAATATCCGTCATTTGTCTTTTGCTTTGGTCGCGGGCCTGCTTCTGACCTCCTGCAACAAGGATAACCCTGGTAATAATGATAATCCCGGTGGTGGCGACGAACCCCAGAAGAACACTCCTGTGGTCATTCTTCAACAGGACTTTACCAAGGGCCTGGGCCCTTTTACCGTTCAGGATAAAGACAAGGGCGGCTTCGGAAGCGCTATCTGGAAGTATGAAAGTGCCAATGCCAAGTACGGTGCCCAGGCAACGGCTTCTAAGGGTAGCGGCTCAAATTTCAAGGCAGAGAGTTGGTTAGTCTCCCCGGAGATTGACCTTACCAACTATACTGACGCTTATTTATGCTTTCGACACGCGTTTGCCTATGTGAACAGCGGAGTGCCCAAGGACTACTTTGGCATCAAGGTGTCGACCGATGGAGGAAACACATGGGTAGATATGTCTGTTCCCCAGTGGCTGGCGGCGCACAGCTACTTTGAGCTGGCTCAGTCGGGGGATGTGCCGTTGGGTGGCTTCAAAGGACAGAAGATTAAATTTGCTTTTGTATACAAGAGTACGGCCGATGTGGCCCCGACCTGGGAGATTACCGACCTCGTCGTTTCCTATGAAAAACAGACCATCCTTCCAGATGATGAAGGGGACAAATATACCACGGTCCCCGGCTGGATGGAACTGCCCAAGGTGGATAATCCCGATAACTATTACATCCACACGGCCATCCTCCGCTTTGACCGGGTTCGTAATTACTCTTTCTCCTATAACAAGGAAGGAATGGTTGCCAACTGGGTAGCGTACCCGCTGTATGACCAGTTTGCCAAGAGCCGTGTCAAGCGCTATGACAACATCGTCTCCACCAACCAGGCCTGGCAGTCAGATCCTTTTGTGAAGACCACGGACGTATCTACCGGAGGCAGCTACGAGTGGAGCACCTATGCTCCCGGCGTGGTGCTTAGCCGTGGCCATCAGGTTCCTTCGGCCGACCGTCTGGGAGGCGCTATGGTGAATATGCAAACCTTCTATACCTCTAACGTAACTCCTCAAGAATCCAAGTTCAACGGTGGTATCTGGGGCAACTTGGAGACAGCCGTTCGTAACTGGAGTTCTTCCGGCAACAGCACGGACTCCCTGTATGTGGTAACGGGCTGTATTGTGGATAACACCTGCGAGAAGGTAAGTGACCATAATGGTACGATGGTTTCCATCCCCAAGGCCTACTACAAGGCCGTGCTCCGTCTGAGTAAGGGTGAATACATCGGCGCAGGCTTCTACATGGAGCACGAAATCCACCCCGACGGAAACAACAAGATCGCTTCCGGCAATATCAAGGACTACGCCATGTCCCTCAAGGACCTGGAAGCCAAGACCGGAATGACATTCTTCGTGAACCTCCCGGCCGAAAAGGCCTCTGTCGTCAAAGCCCAGAACCCCAAGGACGTCCCCTTCTGGAATCTGAAATAGAATGAAACGATATATCCTCCTTTTGGCAGCGCTGTTGCTGCTGCTGCCCGTCGAGGGCTGCGCCAAGAAGAAAGACAAACGGCACATCATTGGGTTCTACAATGTAGAGAACCTCTTTGACACCGTACATGACCAGGGCAAGAACGACTACGAGTACCTGCCCGACGGAGCCAACGAGTGGACGGCCGACAAGTATGCCGTCAAACTGCAGAACATGGCCCGCGTGATTGCGGATATGCACAAGGACAACGGGATGTGGCACACGGTGCTGGGCCTGGCCGAGGTGGAGAACCGCCACGTGCTGGAAGACCTGGTGAAAGAGCCGTCCATCGCCAATGCCAACTACAAGATAGTGCACATCGAGGGCCCGGACCGCCGGGGCATAGACTGCGCCCTGCTGTACAACCCCGCCCGCTTCAAGTTCATCGAGAGTGCCGCCATCCCTTACGATTTCAATACGAAGATTCCCATTACTACCTATAATAAGAAAGAGCAGGAAGACTTCCGCACCCGCGACGTCCTGATGGTACACGGAACCATTGACGGAGAGCACTTCGCCTTCTATGTCTGCCATTTCCCTTCCCGCAGGGGAGACAAGGGCCAGGACCTGAGGGCCCGTGCGGCCGAAATCGTGTACAACCACGCCCGTCAGATGCAGCAGAAATACGCCGGCATCAAATGCGTGGTGATGGGAGATATGAACGACAATCCGGCCGATGCCTCCCTGTCGCAGTACCTTCACGGCCGCCGCAACCTCTCCGAGGTGAAGTCCGGAGACTTCTTCAACCCCTTCTGGGAGATGCTGGACGACGGCATCGGCTCCCTCTATTACAGGGGAGATCCCAATATCTTCGACTGCATCCTGGTGAGCAATTCTCTGGTGAACGGCAAGGGCTTCCGCATCGGCAAAATGGGAAAATACTACGGTGTAGTATATTCCAAGCCCTATATGACCCAGCAGAGCGGGCAGTACAAAGGCCTGCCTTTCCGCACCTTCTCCAACGGCAAGTTCATCAAGGGCTATTCCGACCATTATCCTACATTCATAGAAATTACAAGATAGCGTGAAGCGTTTTCTGAGTGTCCTCGCCGCCCTGCTGTGGACGGTCCTCCTGTTGGCTGAAACCTCCACCGGCGGTGTCAAAGGACGCGTGCTGTCCAAGACCGACCGTTACCCCGTAGAGCATGCCCGCGTGCGCCTGGTAACGGGTGTGGGCCTGTTGGATGAAGTCCTCACGGACGCAAAGGGCTCCTTTCTGCTTGAAGAAGTGCCGGACGGCACCTACACCCTGGTATTCCTGGCAACCGGTTATCTGGAGAACCGTCTCCCCGTGACGGTGGCCGATGGCCGCGTAAAGAACGTATTCAACGTGCTGCTTTCGGAAATCAACAAAGCCGGAGACAGCTGGGAAGACATTCCCGTCGGCTCTACGGACATCCACCGGAACATCAAAGGCTATCTGCGCTCTCTGAATGCCTCCGACGTGGGCGTGGTCCATCTGATGGACGAAGAAATCCTCCTGGCCGGCGTGAGAATGGACGAAGTGGATCCCACCGCTTCCACCTTCCTGTCCGAAGCCCTCAGGGACAACAAATTCACTTCCGGAGGAGGTGTCTCCGAGACGACCCTCGGCGGAGCCAACGGCGTCACGGAAATATCGGCCACGGCATCCCGCTTCCGCACGGGCTTTATGGGCTCGCTGGAGACGGATACAGACCTCTACGGCCTCAGGGCCGATGCCGCCTATGGCTCCGGACCCCTGGCGGGAGGCTGGAGCGTAGCGGCCAACGCCGCGGGCATCGGCTGGAACAAGACCGGCTTCGACCCGTATGCCGTCTATGTGGGCGCCGGCAAGAGCTTCGGCAGCGCCCATCAGCTGAGCGTGGCTTTTATGCGGGATCAGGAGCCCGTTTCCTTCCTCAGGTACGATTATACTCCCTCCAACCGTTTCCAGGCTTATACCACCGTTTTAGGCCGATTCCGGGCCGATGGCAGCGTCCACGCCGCCGCCGGTTTCTCCTGGAAGGCCGGTAAGCACTTCCTTCTGTCCGGAGGAGCCGACGGCCGGAAAGGTCTGCGGGACGCCCGGGACGATAACCGGGCCGAAGGCTGGCTCAGCGGCCAGCTCTCGGTGGGAAAAGTGGGCTTCCACGCGGGCATCCGGGGAGGATACGTCACCTCTTCTGTCGGCAAGGGCGCCATCTATACAGCCAAAGCGGGCCTTTCCTGGGCCCTGACGCACACCTGGCTGTTATCGGCCAATACAGGCCTTTACCGCTATCATCCGTCCATCCCCACCATCTTCGCTTCCGACGTGAACCTGGCGCTCAACACCAACGGCATCAACTTCAAGCTCACCGGCTTTTACGAGCAGTACCTGAGGTCGGAGGATATCCACACGGGCCTGGAGATGAGTTTCCGGCTTCCTGTCTTCGTGGTGCCCAACCTGTTCCTTCAGGGACAGGTGACGGCCGGCCATTTCGGCGAGGGAAGCGGCTTTGCCTGCCCCTTCGTCTACGGCGGCCTGTCCTGGAGCAAGAACGCCTGGTTTGCCGATGCCGGCTATATCCGCGACGTTCCCAACCAGCTGCTGGACCTGTCGGCCGGAAAAACCTGGACCTTCGACAAAAAGCGCCAGCTGGGCGTGGCCCTGGGTTTCCGCCCGTTCCTGAACCGGGAATTCAGCGCCTCGCGCTTCTCATTCCGCATCTTCTGCCGAATCTAATTCAATCCCTATATGAAAAAACTTTTAGTACTTATTGCAGCTATGTCCATGCTTAGCGCCTGCAACCAGCAGCCTCAGAACATTTTCCTCCAGGAGTGGGACACCCCGTACGGAACGGCTCCCTTCTCCAAGATTACGACAGACCAGTATATGCCCGCCTTCCAGGCCGGTCTTCAAGAGCAGAAAGCCAATATCGAGGCCATCGTGAAGAACACGGAGGCTCCCCCCTTCGAGAATACCATCGAGCCTTTCCTGCACGCCAGCCCCATCCTGGACAAGGTACAGGGCGTTTTCTTCAACCTGGCCGAGAGTGATTCCACGCCCGAGATGCAGGCCATAGAGGAAGAGGTGACTCCTCTTATCACCGAGGCCTCCAACGAGATCCTGATGAACGAGGACCTCTTCGCCCGCGTGAAAGCCGTTTATGAGACCCCCGCCAGCCTCACCCGCGAGCAGCAGATGTCCGTGAAGAAGATCTACGAGAGCTTCATCCGCAACGGCGTGGGCCTGGAGCCCGAAGCCAAGAAGCGCTTTGCGGAGATCAATACCCGCCTGGCCACCCTGAGCCAGAAATTCGGCCAGAATCTGTTGGCCGAGAACAACGCCTTCAAGGAGAAGACCGGCATCACCGTAAGTGAGTATTACGACTTTATGGGCTCCTGCGAGGACCGTGAGAAGAGAAAGGAAGTATTCCTGGCCTACTCCAGCCGCGGAAACCACGGGGATGAGCACGACAACAACGCCATCGTGCTGGAAACCCTGCGCCTGAGGGCCGAAATGGCCGAACTGCTGGGTTATCCCAATTTCGCCGCCTACCAGCTGTCCAACAAGATGGCCGGTACCCCCGAGACCGTGGACAACTTCCTGCAGCCCATCATGGACGCTTCCATCCGCAGCGCCAAGGAGCAGGTAAAGGAAATGGAGAAGATCGCCGGCCACCCGATCAAGGCCTGGGACTGGAGCTTCTATGCCGAGAAACTCCGCGCGCAGAAGTATGCCCTGGACGAGAGCCAGACCAAGCCTTACTTCCAGGCCGACAGCGTGCTGAAGGGTGTTTTCACCGCCGCCGAGAAAATCTACGGCCTTCACTTTGAGGAGGTGACCGGAGAGGTGGAGGTGTACCAGCCTTCCGTGAAAGCCTATAAGATTACGGATGCCGATGGCTCCCTGATCGGCATCTTCTACCGGGATTACTATGTGCGTCCCACCAAGCGCGGCGGTGCCTGGATGAACAATTTCCGTGAGCAGGAAGCCGGCGTTCGTCCCATCATCGTGAACGTGTGCAACTTCCCGGCCCCCGGCGCGGATCCTACCGAGGCCAAGCCCAGCCTTCTCACTGTGGACAACGTGCAGACGGCCTTCCACGAGTTCGGCCACGCCCTGCACGGCTTCCTGAGCCAGTGCCACTATGTCAATGTGAGCGGCACCAACGTGGCCCGCGACTTTGTGGAGATGTTCTCCCAGTTCAACGAGAACTTCGCCTTCGTGCCGGAAATCCTCACCTGCTATGCCAACCACTGGGAGAGCGGAGAGCCCATCCCGGCCGCCCTGGTGGAGAAGATCCGGAAAGCCCTCAAGTTCAACCAGGGCTTTATGACCGGCGAACTCTGCGCCGCCTCCATCCTGGATATGAAGTGGCACGAGCTCTCATCGGCCCAGCTCTCCACCTTCACGGATGCCCAGAGCGTGCGTGACTTCGAGACCAAGGTTTGCGACGAGATGGGCCTTATCGGCGAAATCATCCCCCGTTACCGCACCACCTACTTCAACCACATCATGGGCAGCGGCTACAGCGCCGGTTACTACGGCTACCTCTGGAGCGAGGTGCTGGCTGTCGATGCTTGGGAGAAGTTTGTGGCCGACGGCATCTTCAATCCCGCCACGGCCAAGGCCTTCCGGGAAACCTTCCTGGAGAAGGGCGGCTCCGAAGAGCCCATGACCTTGTACAGACAATTCAGAGGAGCCGATCCCGACCCCTCTGCCTTGATGCGTGCCCGTGGGCTGAATTAGCGAATATAAGAAGTCAATACCTTCATGCTGCCGTCGGGGACAAAACAGATGTCGTCGGCGGCAGCGGGTATTAAGACCGTCTCTCCCTGGTGTACGGGAACTTCCTCGCCGTCCACTTCGATGGCGCCGCTGCCGGTGAGGCACATGACCACCAGGAAGGAATCAATCTCGGAAAGGTCCTTGGCGTAAGGCAGGGTGAGATCATAGATGCTAGTGGTGAAGTACTTGCAGCTTACCACTTCCTGCTCCTCGTTCTGCCGGGGCTCATAGTGGGTACGGTAGTCCGGATATACGGTGTAGTCGATAGCGTCCTTGGCCAGCTCCGTATGCACCTCGCGGGGCTTTCCGTCCAGGCCCAGGCGGCCGTAGTCGTAGATGCGGTAGGTGATGTTGGAGGTCTGCTGGATTTCGGCGATGAAGCAGCCGCCGCAGATGGCGTGGATGCGTCCGGCGGGCAGGAAG
>ODAI013959516.1_pt1 | contig 11096 bp, 9 predicted proteins | sample 1539321 | NCBI WGS metagenome assembly ODAI01 (sample SAMN02144231, study PRJEB22623) | gut metagenome | biome: sheep rumen | host: Ovis aries | place: New Zealand | reverse complement strand
CTCTGCTGCATCTTCTTTGATGCGGTCCGATATTACGATATGCCCTGCATATTCGCCATCTACGGCAACATGGACGATGGTGCCTTCATGATGGCAGGGATGCCATGCGGCGCCAAGTTTTGTCATGAGCTTGTCGTTTCCAACCGCTACGCTGTGGCCGTTGACAGAGGCGATTATTCCGTGGCCGGCGGTCTCCTGGACATCCTCTACGGTGCAGTTGTCCTGCTCGTCCGGATAGGCGTTTCTGAGTGCCATGGCTATAGGATGGGTGGAGTGGCGCTCAACATGGGCTGCGAGGTGGAGAAGTTCCGTCTTGTCCATCTTTTCGGGATGGACGGCGGTCACTTCAAAAACGCCTTCCGTGAGCGTTCCGGTCTTGTCAAAGACCACGGTTTCGAGCTTTGAAAGGGCGTCAAGAAGGTTGGAGCCCTTGATCAGTATTCCCTTTCTGGAAGCTCCGCCAAGGCCCCCGAAGAAGGTGAGCGGCACGGAGATTACAAGGGCGCAGGGGCAGGATACAACCAGGAAAAGAAGGCCTCTGTATATCCAGGTTACCCATTCTCCGGTAATGATTCCGGGGATTACAGCAACCAGAACCGCCAGCGCAACCACTATGGGAGTATAGATTTTGGCAAAGCGGGTTATGAAGCTTTCGCTGCGGGATTTTCTCTCTGCCGCATGCTCGACAAGCTCCAGAATCTTTGCGGCGGTGGACTCTCCGAAGGCCTTGGTGGTTTTCACCTTAAGAACACCGCTCAGGTTCACGCAGCCGGATAGGATCTCGTCTCCCTCGCGGATGCTGCGGGGGACGCTTTCTCCTGTAAGCGCCACGGTATCAAGGCTGGAAGTGCCCTCAAGCACCGTTCCGTCCATCGGCACCTTTTCTCCGGGACGTATGACGATGATTTCCCCAACCTCCACGTCTTCAGGATGGACAGACAGGATTTCCCCGTTCCTTTCCACGTTAGCAACGTCCGGACGGATGTCCATAAGGTGGGAAATGGACTTGCGGGAGCGCCCCTCGGCTATTTCTTCGAAGAGTTCTCCCACCTGGAAGAACAGCATCACAAAGACAGCCTCGGGGAACTGCGTTTCGGCTCCGGGCATGAAACCGATGCCAAGGGCGCCAAGGGTGGCTATGCTCATGAGGAAGTCCTCACTCAAGGCTTCGCCATGCAAAAGCCCCTCTGCGGCCTCCTTGAGAGTGTCCCAGCCAACTATAAGATAAGGTACCAGGAACAACAGAAGATACTGCCAGTTTTCCCAGTCCGTCTTCTTTTCGATTATTATTGCTGCCGCCAGAAGGACGGCGGCGATTATGATTTTTACAAGAGAGCCGTGCCCTTCTTCCTCATGATGGTGATGGTGCTCATGCCCTTCATGGCAATGCTCGCAGTGTGCGTGTTCGTCCATAGCTTTACAGTTTTTCTGCTGCAAAGCTAACTCACTTTTTCTGCAACCGGGTTGCAAAAAGCTATTCCGTTACCGTCATGAGGGATTTTACGGGAGCGATATCCTCGATGGCCTCACGCCCGCCAAGGCCTTCAATCTCCACAAGGAACACGAAGTCCATAACCTTGATGCCGTATTCTTTGCCGTTTACGACGATTTTCTGTTTTTCAAGGCCTTCCGCAATGCCACGGGCGGTGCCGCCGGTTGCGAGGATATCGTCAAAGAAAGTCACCTTGAACACATCGCCGTCGGGGACACCTGCAGCGACGTCGGAAAGGCGGAAGAAGATCTGGTCCTTGCCATATTCTTTGGTGATGTCGATTCCTACGAGGTCTCCCTGGGCATAGGGCAGCTTGCCTTTCTTCCTGAAGGGAATGATGTTCTGAACCTTTTCACACTCCGTGAGCATGGGGGCGGCAAAGAGGAAGCCGCGCGCCTCGGGGGCCACGATGTTGGGACTTTCGGAAAGACTTCCCAGGTCTTTTACAAGACTGCGGAAGACGTCCTTGTTCTGTACAAACGGGATGATGTCCACGAAGTTCACACCGGCGATGGGAAAATCGGGATAGAATTTGAGGTACTTTGTGTAGTCCATTACTCTACGGAATTAATATCGATAAGATTGTTCAGAAGCGCGTAAACCGTGAGTCCGGCAACGGTTTTGATACCGGTCTTCCGGGTGATATTCTTACGATGCGTAATTACGGTGTGGATCGAGATGTTCATCTCGTCGGCAATTTCCTTGTTGATCATGCCCTTGGCCACGCAGACAAGGATTTCCTTTTCCCTTGGAGAGAGAAGGGTTTCGTCGTCTCCCTCTTTTTCCGAAACCGTATCCTGGCGGCCTTCCAGGGCCGTTTCCTCCAGGAGGATGTGGCGGCGGATGTCGGCCTCGAGGACATTTATGCCGGAAAGGACGCGGAAGGCTTCTTGCTGGTCGGCATTCTTGGGAAGATGGGTCATGACAAGGTTCTTGAGGTCTTCCATGGTCTCTTCGACGCCGGAGTGATCCTCCTCATAAGAACCGATAGCAAACTTGCCGGAAGGGCCGCTTACGTAGGGAAAGACCTCTGTCTCTTCGTAGTTGAAGTGCTTGATGAGTTCATCCCTGAAATTGGTGAAGAACTTCCAGATAACCTTCTGATGGGCATCTTCGCAGGGGAACATCATTCTGCCGATGCTTGCGGCAAGGTCGCTGAGGGCCACATTTATATAGTACTCGTGGGAACGCGAGAGATAAGAGACAATGTCGGAAAGATTGGCTTTCTCAAGCTCCTCACGGCCTGGACGGTAGTCTGAATAGAGATATACCTTGCAGATGATGAGGAAGGTATATGCGTCTATATTCTGCGCCCTGCAAACTTCTTCTACAGTTGCGTCTCCATAGCCAAACTTCAGGCCCATTCTGGTAAAGACGCCGATAAGGACAGAATCCTGTTCCAGGAGCTCTGCCATTTTCATGGACGGGGAAAATGATGCTTCGTTTACCATAAAGTGCGAAATTACTAAAAATAGCGTATATTTGCAACCCAAAACGACTTGACAGATGGCTCTCCAGAAACATTTTTCTCCGGACGATATCCCTCCGCCTCGCAGGATAAGCGGCCTTTTCGCCCTTAGCCCGCTTCTCGTTTTCCTTCTGGTTTACGTAGTTACGTCAATTCTGGCAAAGGATTTCTACAAGGTGCCGGTAACTGCTGCCTTCTTCGTGGCATCTGTCTATGCGATGTTCATCACTCCGCTTGAGAAGACAGATGACAAACTCGCAGTCTTTTCCAATGGGGCCAGCAACGGAAACGTCCTTCTGATGATCTGGATTTTCGTTTTGGCGGGGGCGTTTGCAGCAACGGCAAAGGACATCGGAGCAATAGAAGCCACGGTGAACGGAGCGCTCAGAATCCTGCCCGGAAATCTTATTTACGCCGGTTTGTTCCTTGCATCCTGCTTCATTTCGATGGCTATCGGCACGTCTGTGGGAACCATTGTGGCCCTGGTGCCCATTGCAAGCGGCATTGCGGCGGAATCGGGAATGGGCGTTCCCTTCGTCACGGCGATTGTGGTGGGAGGCGCCTTCTTCGGAGACAACCTGTCTTTCATATCGGACACTACCGTTGCGGCCACAAAGACTCAGGGCTGCTCAATGAAGGACAAATTCAAGGTGAACATGTGGATTGCCGCTCCGGCCGCGCTGGTGGTTACGGTCCTGTACGTGGTTCTGGGAATGTCCGTGGAGGCCACGCCCCAGGCAGAGAGCGTGAGGCCGATGCTCGTGTTTCCATATCTTCTCGTAATCGGCCTGGCGCTGTGCGGGATGAATGTGGTGACGGTCCTTGCCACGGGAATCGTGGTGAACGGAATCATCGGCTGGTGCACCGGAGCATACGATTTTGTGGGGTGGATGGCTTCGATTGGAAGCGGCATCGGCACAATGGGAGAGCTCATCATAGTGTCCCTGCTCGCCGGTGGAATGCTGGAACTGATAAGGTTTAACGGAGGCCTCGACTATATCATCGGCCGCCTTACAAAGCGCATTTCCGGACGAAGGACCGCCGGTCTTACCATTGCCGCTCTGGTGTCGCTGGTGAACGTGTGTACCGCAAACAACACCATCGCCATCATCACCACAGGCCCGCTGGCAAAGGATATTTCCGACAGGTTCGGCCTGGATCCAAGGAAGACAGCCTCCATCCTGGACACCTTCTCCTGCTTCGTGCAGGGCATACTTCCCTACGGCGCGCAGATGCTCATGGCGGCCGGACTCTCCGGAGCCGGAACCATGGCCATCATCGGCAACCTTTATTATCCTTTTGTGCTGGGGATTATCGCAGTGCTGTCAATCCTGCTTCGCTTCCCTCGAAAGTACTCCTAGGTAAACGGCCTCAACGGCTGTGACGGCAGCGGTTTCCGTCCTCAGGCGGGACGGGCCGAGGTGAATCGGAACATAGCCGTTTTTCAGCGCAAGGGCCGCCTCCTCGGGAGAAAAATCCCCCTCCGGGCCAATCAGAACCGTCACCTCATCCTGCCCCTGTATGGCCTCCGCAATGCTCTCCCGGGGCGTTTCACCCTCGAAACAATAGGCAATGAGCTTGCTGCCGCTCCTTTCCGTGCCGATGAATTCCTTCACGCTCACAGGCTCCCCTATCTCCGGAATCCGGGCCTTGAGGGACTGCTTTGTGGCGGACAGAGCTATTCGCCGGGCGCGGTCGGTCTTATAGACCTTGCGTTCAGAACGGTCGCCGATAAGGGGGACGATGGCATCGACACCAAGTTCCGTGGCCTTTTCCACAAACCATTCGAAGCGCTCGTTGTTCTTGGTCGGGCAGCAGCCGACGGTGAGCCTGTAGGGATGTGCGTGCCAGTTTTCCTCCTTCGTGAGGACGTCGGCCTCTGCGTTTTTGGGGTTGTCATCCGTGAGGCGGCAATGGTACAGTGTGCCCAGACCGTCTATCACGTCGATTTCATCCCCCGTGCGATGCCTGAGCACCCTTACGCAGTGTGCGCTTTCCTCTGCGTCGAGCCTGCAGGTGCGGCCGTCGGCCTCGTATGCGTAAAAGAGTTCCATATATCTGCAAATATATGCAAATAATTGCTATATTTAAGCCATGAAACGCATTATTATTCCTTTTCTGATGGCAGCAATCCTGTTTGACGCCTGTGCGCCCAAAACCCCGGTTACGCGCAAAGACAACACCGTTGACAATTACTTCGGCACCGAAGTGCCCGACCCTTACCGCTGGCTGGAGGACGACGCCTCGGCCGAAACGGCAGCCTGGGTGGAAGCCCAGAACAAGGTAACGGACCATTATCTGAAGGCCATTCCTTTCCGTGCCAAACTCCTCGAGCGCCTCAAAGAGGTGAGCAATTATGAGAAAGTGGGAGCTCCCGCAAAGCGCAAGAACGGCAAGTGGTACTTCTACCGTAACGACGGTCTCCAGAACCAGAGCGTCCTCTATGAGATGGACTCACCGGATGCAGAAGCGCACGTATTCCTTGACCCCAACACCCTGAGCGAAGACGGTACCGTTGCCCTCAAGGGAGTGTTTTTCTCCAATGACGGCAAGTATGCGGCTTACACCATTTCCCGCAGCGGAAGCGACTGGGAAGAAATATACGTGATGGATGCAGCCACCCGCAAACTCCTCGAAGACCATATTGTATGGGCGAAGTTCACAGGAGCCTCCTGGTACAAGGACGGCTTCTACTACAGCGCCTATGACGCTCCCGCCGGCGACGGCCACGAATTCAGCGGCAAGAACGAAGTTCACAAGGTTTACTACCACAAGATAGGGACGCCCCAGAGCGAGGACAAGCTCTTCTACTCCAACCCGGCAGAACCCCTGCGTTTCTACCAGGTGAGCGTGAACGACGAGGAAACCATGGCCTTCCTCTATGAAGACGGGGCCGATATCGGCAACAACCTCTACGTAATGGACCTTCGCAAGCCGGGCGCAAAGTGGGTGCAGATCACCCGCGACATGAAGAACTCCTGCACCCCTGCGGAAACGGACGGCGACAAGATATACCTTTTCACAAATCTTGACGCCCCCATGAACAAGCTGGTGGTAACGGACATCAAGAATCCAAGGGTTTGGAAAGACGTGATTCCCGAGGGCGAAAGCGTCCTGGATGACGTCTCCTTCATCTCAGACCTCATCATTGCAAGCTACAGCGAGGATGCCTCCACCCACGCATACCTCTATGACCTCAGCGGCCGAAGGATAGAGGAAATCCACCTTCCGGGCGTTGGAAGCGCCGGCTTCAGCTGCCGAAAGGGCGAGCCTTGGTGCTACTACACCTACGCATCGTTCACCACTCCCGGAACCGTTTACCATTGGAATATAGAGACGGGAGAAAGCACCGTTTACAAGCAGCCCAAGACCGCTTTCGACCTTTCCGGCCTCGTGACCGAACAGGTATTCTTCCCCTCAAAGGACGGCACCAAGATTCCCATGTTCATCACCCACAGGAAGGATATCAAACTTGACGGCAGCAATCCGGTTTACCTCTACGGTTACGGCGGATTCAACATCTCCCTGCCCCCCTCCTTCTCCGCCTCCAGGGTGCCATGGCTGGAAAACGGCGGAATCTATGCACAGGTGAACCTGCGCGGCGGCGGGGAATACGGCGAAGCCTGGCATCTTGCCGGCACAAAGATGCAGAAGCAGAACGTGTTTGACGATTTCATCGGCGCTGCCGAATGGCTCATCGCAAACGGTTATACCTCTTCTGAAAAACTGGCCATCGTGGGCGGCTCCAACGGCGGCCTCCTTGTGGGAGCCTGCATGACGCAAAGACCTGAGCTTTATGCCGTTGCAATCCCCCAGGTGGGCGTGATGGACATGCTCCGCTACCATAAGTTCACCATCGGCTGGAACTGGGCGCCCGACTACGGCACCAGCGAAGATTCCCCCGAAATGTTTGCATACCTCCGCGGCTATTCCCCGCTTCACAACCTTAAGCCCGGAACCGCATATCCCGCAACTCTTGTAACCACCGCCGACCATGACGACCGCGTGGTCCCCGCCCATTCATTCAAGTTTGCGGCAACGCTGCAGGAATGCAACTCCGGGAACAAGCCCCAGCTCATCCGCATCGACTCAAAGGCCGGCCACGGCGGCGGAAAGCCCCTCGCCAAGGTTCTTGAAGAGCAGGCCGACATCTACTCCTTCATCCTCAAAAACATGGGCCTGAAATACTGAAAACTCAAAAATCTGGGATTAATTGCCCGGATTTTTTGTATCCCGGGAAAAATGTTATACATTTGCAAAAAGTGTTATCATTATGAGAACTTCAGAAGCAAGAATACAAACCGCCTTCAGGCTGAGGCCCTCCCTGATTGCAAGACTGAAAAGGGAGGCGGAAAAGGAGCACGAATCCCTAAACGGCTATGTAGAAAACATCTTGGAAAGGCACGTAGAACTGGAATGGCCCAAGATTCCTGCAGATTTCAAGGTGTCGGACGAGGTTTTGTCCCTTGCATGCATAAAAGGATGGAAAGAGCCCACACAGGAAGAACTGGATGCAGATCCAAGATTAGCACACATTTTAGGTTATGCGCGTTAAGGTATTCGTTGACACTAATATTATTGTCGATGTGCTTGTTGGCAACAGAGTTCACTCTGAGGCATCAAAACGCATTTTTGCCCTCGTCTTCGGCAACAGGATCGAAGGAGTTATCGCCGCACAAAGTTTAATTGATGCCTCATACATCCTAAGAGGAGAAGTAGATGTCCCGGATTTTCTCCGCAATGTCAATAAATTATGCAATAGTTTCAACATTCATTATTTTGACACCTTCGCAATCAATTATGCCTGCAATAACCCCACTGGTGATTTTGAGGACGATGCAATGTACTACGTAGCAAGATCGTCATTCTGCGACGTTATCGTCACGTCGGACAAGCTCTTCAAGGAACGGCACCAGGGAGAGGATCCAAATATCCAGATAATGACTCCGGAGGAGTTTGTGGCAAGGATTACCGTCTCTTGACAAGGAGGGCAAGGCCGGCCATAGTGAACAGGGCGTTCAGAAGGAGAATTTCGTAGCTGAAGTGATACCCGCCGAACCAGGCCTCAGAGTTGAGATCCAGCACAAGGCACAGCACAGGAGCCAGGATGGCAACTACGGGCACCCAGCGGTCCCTGACCGGTGCCTTGAAAAGGATTCCAAAGGCAAAGAGGCCAAGGATGGGGCCATAGGTGTAACTTGCAAGACGGTAAACGGCGTCGATGACGCTGGTGGAATTGAGCGCGGCAAACACCAGTATGCAGATGGCCATAAGGACGGCCATTCCCGTATGCACCCAGACGCGGGACTTCTCCTTTCCGCCAAGTATGTCCACGGTAAAGGACGTGGTTAGAGCCGTGAGCGCAGAGCCGCCAGCCGGGAATCCGGCCATCACAAGGCCTATGACAAACAGCACGCCCACAAATATCGGAATGACTCCGGACCAGGTTACCGCCGGGAAGAGGGCGTCTCCCTTTGCATCTATCCCATGGATGGCCGCAAACTGGTACATATAGACGCCAAGCAGCAGGAACAGCGCTATGAACACCGTCTGCAGCAGGCTGGAAACTATGAGGTTTTTCTGCGAATCCCTCACGTTCTTGCACTCGAGCGTGCGCTGCATGAGATCCTGGTCGAGACCGGTTGCGGCAACAACGGTGAACATGCCGCCCAGCAGCTGCTTGAAAAAGAACTGTGGATGGTTCACGTCGTCAAAGTAGAAGACCTTCATCATCGACGTGTCGGGCGCACCCACCTCTATGGCAATAAGAACGAGGGTGACGACAACCGTTATGAGCATGGACACCGTCTTTATCATATCAACGCCTATCACGGCCTTCACGCCCCCCCGAACGGTATATGCCCACTCAAGAAGCACAGTCACCACAACGCACACCCAAAGCGGAATCTTAAGAAGCAGCGTCAGGGTTGCGCACATCAGGAAAAGCCGCACGGAAGCCCCCAGCATCTTTGAAACGAAGAAGAACCATGCGCCCGTCTTGTATGAGGACATTCCAAAGCGCTGTTCAAGATACTGGTACACAGACACCACTCCAAGTTTGAAATACAGCGGAGTAAGGACGAACGCTATTACCAGATAACCCAGGAAGAACCCAAGGCACATCTGAAGATATCCAAAACCGGAAACGCTCACCATGCCCGGTACGGAAACAAAAGTGACTCCGGAGAAACAGGAGCCAATCATTGCAATGGCAACCTTCCACCATGCAGTGGAGCGGGACGCATAGAACTTGTCAGCCATTTTTAAGATTTTCTTTGTATGCGCGCCCCACGGGAAGAGGTTCTTCTATACCCAGGATTGAGACCTGGGTCATGCTGCGCTTTTCGATTCTCCATACAGGGACCACGTAAGAACGGTGTATCCTCATGAACTTGCCCTCCGGAAGCATTTCCAGTACCGTTTTCAAGGGGAGCTGAGTCACAACGTCGTCTCCGTGATCTATATGGAAACAGGAATAATTGTTTCTGGATTCAATATACTGTATGGCCGCAAGCGGGACATGCACCGTACTGTAACCGGATTTCAGCAGGATTTCCGCGTCGGCAACAGCTTCGGAAGCCCGGTTGCGGATTGTGGCCTGCCTGTCGGAGGCGGCAGTTTCCTTCTCAATGTGCGCGCCCAGGACTTTCACCTGGGCGTCCAGCATCCCAATAGGAAGGCCCATGCCCAGTACGGCAAACAGCATAATCCACATGGCCCTTACGTGAAGTGACAGCAAAGTGCCCGGCTCGGAAGGAATTTCCACCGGCGTAAGCGTCATGAGAAAATTAATGGCGGCAATGACAAATACGGCACCCGCCACGGTAAGAAGGCCACGGCGCCCGCCCCAGAGAAGGCGTCCCAGGACAAGGCGGCAGAGGAAATACACTGCGTAAATCCACAGGACGAAGACCAGCACCTTGCCGGAATTCCACTGGGCCCACTCGCCAACAGGAAAAAACAACATCATCCCCGGCAGCACGACGGCCGCGAGGATGATGTCGATTATGTTTATCCCTTTCACTTGCAGGGATTAAAATTCGTAACCTGCAAACTCTACGTCACGGGCGGCGCGCTCCTTGAGGCTTTCATTGCGGAAAGCGCGGCCAAGGAAGTTCTTGACGCCGTCTGAATCTCCCTGACGTGCGGCGACGATAGCCTTGAGATACCACACCTTGGGATCTCCGCAGTGTGCCGATGACATAGCCTTCTCAAGCTGATCGGTGAGGATGTAGGAGAGGACGGTATTGTGGCAGCAGCCGGGAACATCGGCAAGGACGCGGGAGGCTTCCTCGTAGCGGCCGGTCTCGATGAGGAGGGCGCCCAGGTTTATCATGGAATTGTCGTTGGCGGCGCGGCGGAAGCAATCCTCTGCGGTTGCGTAATCGCCCTTGCGCAGGGCCAGAAGGCCCATGGCGTTGATGACGTCGGCATCGCCGGATTTAACCTTTGCGAGCTGTGCTTCGGCCTTGTCGTTCTTGCCCTGGAGGAGGTAGAGGGCGGCAAGGTTGTAGGTGGCGCGATCGCTTCCGAACTTGTTCACGGTCTTGTTCCAGATGCTTTCCTTCTGCTTCCAGTCCTTGGAGACGGTGGCTGCGCGGAGGAGGGCTTCCTCGTCAAGGATGTCTTCATTGGAATCGAGCACGGAAAGAAGCTCTTCGTTGGAGTAGTTCTTGTACTCGATGTTGGCGATGAGGCGTGCACGGCGAAGCTCGGGAAGAACTTCTCCCTTGAGTGCGGTATAGACCTGGGACATGTTCTTGATCTCATTCTCGCGGACTGCAGGGTCGGAGTACATGGAAAGGACGCGGAGGATGAGGTCCTTGTCTTCGATGTTACTTTCTGCGACAAGCTGCTGGAATCCTTCCCAGTCTTCACCTACGCTGCGCACGTTGGGGTTGGAGTTGACGATGCCCTTGGTAACGTTCTTCCAGGCCTTGTCGGCAGAGGATGAACGGTCTGTGGAAAGCTTGTCGTTAAGTTCTACGGAGCCGTCAGGAGAGGCATAGGCCACGATTTCGGTGTTTTTCAGGACTGCGCGTTCGTCTGCCGTGGCGTCCTTGAGGGCCTGCTGGAACTCCTTCACTGAAGAGCTCTTGAGTTCGGAGCTGCGCACATCGGAGGAGTTGAGGTCAT